>ERZ808252.2613-NODE-2613-length-10567-cov-10.210426_pt1 | contig 10567 bp, 7 predicted proteins | sample MGYA00521242_ERZ808252 | MGnify/ENA primary metagenome ERZ808252 (study PRJEB31516, sample SAMN03275581) | gut metagenome | biome: mammalia-associated habitat; material: feces | host: Papio cynocephalus | place: Kenya | collected 2012-08-07 ...
AGCAGCTGATTGACCTTCAGCTTATGGAATGGTGCGTGCGTCAGGATCTTAACGAAAGGTCTAACCGTTATATGGTGGTTCAGGACCCAGTGAAGCTCACGATCACCAACTGGGAGCCGGGCAAGGTCGAGTGGTTCGATGCTCCGCTGAATCCGGCTGCACCGGAAGGTCCGTCAAGAAAGGTCCCGTTCACAGGCGAACTTCTCATTGACCGGGCAGACTTCATGGAGGACGCTCCGAAGAAATATTTCCGTCTCAAGCCGGACGGTGAGGTTCGTCTGAAATATACCTATATAATAAAGTGCAACGAGGTTGTCAAGGATGCAGACGGTAATGTCGTTGAACTGAAGTGTACTTATGATCCGTCGACCCGTCCTGGTTCAGGCGAGTGGCGTTCCGTCAAGGGCACGATCCACTGGGTGAGCGCTGAACACGCTAAGGAGGTGGAGCTTCGGCTCTACGACAAGCTCTTTACCGAGCCGGAGATGGGGTCGATACCGGAAGGAAAGGACTACAAGGAGTATCTCAATCCGGATTCTCTCAAGGTGACTTCAGGCTTTGCCGAGCCTGCGCTTCTTGAGGACAATTCCGGGCTTGCGGTTCAGTTCGAGCGCGTTGGCTACTTCTTCAAGGATCCGGACTCCACTCCTGAGCATTTTGTGTTCAATAAGACTACGGCGTTGAAAGATTCGTTCAAATTCTGATGGGGCGCCTAAAAGGCGATCTGCTGCGTTGCATATGAATTTCAAATCCTCACAACCGGGGTTGCTCCGGTGTTGAAATTCCCGGTGCGCCTTGCATCTCATCCTTTTATGCATCCCCTTTCCTTCTGTTGTTTATTTTTGAAGGTTTCTTAGTATATTGAAATGGGTTTTGGTTGGAAGAAAATAGGACGAGGCGGGGAGCGATGGCTCACGATGAAGGGAAAGTTTGTCCTCGGGATGAGTTCCATCGCGGCTATCCTCATGCTCTCCAGCATCATCTCGGTGGTGGAGTATAGGAGGATGAGTAATTATGTCTCCGACCTCATCACCTCCAATATCAACAGTCTGAACCTCTCGCAGCGGCTCGCCACGATAACGGACAGTTACAACCTGAAGATTCTTGCGCTCATCGGCGATGAGAGTTCCAACATTCTGCCCGAGTTTGACCGCGAGTTGTTCCTGAGCCACTGTGACAGTCTGAAGCAGTCGCTGACCTCGCGCCGTGCACTTCCTCTGGCAGACTCCGTGGCATATGCCTACTCTGCCTATATGCTGACTTCGCTTGAGCTACAGAATGTCATATCCTCGGATTTCATAGATTCCCGTGAATGGTATTTCGAGCGGCTTCAGCCGCGCTTCAACCGGCTGCATTCAGACTTGGAGGCACTCAATTCCGCGATCTATGATGACCTTAAAGCCAATTCCAAGACATTTCAGGAGAGTTTCTATCGAAGCATAGTTCCTGGAGTCGTGTCAGTCGCCGCAGGTCTTCTGCTTGTAGTGCTTCTGTTATTCTTCTTCCTGTCCTATTTCGTGGATCCGATACGGCGGATGAGTGACGGAATGGCCGCATACAGGACCTCCGGGCGGCGGTATGTCTATGATTTTGACGGGGATGATGAACTGGCTGAACTCAATGGGGCAATTTCTGAAGTCACTGAGGAAAACGCTGACCTCAAGCGACGAATGAAGTTGCTGCGCACGAAAATGGAGCAGCAGAAAAACCATACACCGGAAGAGGAGGGAAGTCCGGATTTCTGAAGTGAGTGAAATTATGGATGTTAAAGTCATATCGGTTAATGTGGGCAAGGCACTCCTGGTAAGTGCCCTGTTTATGTTCTTGTCTGTGCTTGTGTCCATAGTCAATGGGATGGATTCCGCTTTTGGCCCGCTTGCAATTAGTTTTCTCATAACTCTCATCGTTGGCTCCTTCCCTTTCATATTCGTAAAGAAAACACCGCCCATCACAATGGCGGACGGCTATCTCATAATCTTCATCTCATGGATTCTGTCGTTCATATTCGGAATGCTTCCGTATGTCCTCTATGGTGATGAGTTCTCGCTCGTTAACTCTATCTTCGAATCCGTTTCCGGCTATACGACAACCGGTTTTACGATAGTCCGGGATATTGAATCCCTTCCAAAGAGTTTGCTTTTCTGGCGTTCTTCGACCCATTTTATAGGTGGACTCGGAGTCATCGTCTTTCTGCTTCTCGTCCTTCCGGATGCCAGCCCCTTCCGTCTCCGGATGACAAATCTTGAACTCTCATCTCTTTCGCGTGAAGGCTACCGTTACCGCTCCTCCCGTACCGTCTGGATCATCTGCCTTGTCTATGTCTCGCTGGCAATACTAGAGACGCTGCTGCTTTGGGCTGCCGGAATGAGTTTGTTCGATGCTGTGAACCACTCGTTCAGCACCGTAGCTACTGGAGGATTCAGCACGCGCAACGCTTCGATAGCATTTTATGACTCGCGGCTTATTGAGCTGATAATCATGTTTTTCATGATTATCTCGGCAATTCATTTTGGGACTATATTTTCTTTCGTGACATCCGGATCCTTGAAAATCCTCAGGAATCCTGTTCTCGTGTTCTATGTAGCCACAATATTCGTTGCCTCTGTTTTTGCCGGATCAAGCCTTTTCTTTCAGGGTGTATACGATTCGCTGGGAGTGTCGTTGTGGGAGGCAACTTTTCATGTCATAAGTTTCATCTCGACGACCGGATTTTCTATTTCAAGCCCTTATGACTGGCCGACCTTTCCTTCGGTAATCCTTATTTATTGCGGCATCCAGTGCGGCTGCTGCGGCTCCACGACCGGAGGAATCAAGACGGACAGGGTTCTTATCGCCATCCGTGCCGCAGTCTGTGAAATCAAGCATCGTCTTCATCCGAATTCCGTCTATTCAGTTCACCTCGGGAATCTCACGGTCTCTGACAATTCGGTAAGTTCTGTACTGATGTATTTTTCCGTCTATGCCATATTCGGCTTTTTCGCGATAATGGGGCTTATAGCATCCGGCATCTGCGGAACGGATGCTACATCCACAGCCATTGCAAGTCTCGGTAACGTTGGAATGAGTTCATTCGGCTCTGGGGACATCGCTTCAATGCCACTGATGGCAAAACTGTTCTGTTGCCTGAACATGTTCCTTGGACGAGTGGAGATATATCCCGTGTTGGTCGTGGCATATCTCATCTTTAACAGGAAGGCAAGGTGATGGGACAGACGGACTTTCTTTATCAGGGATTTCGTTCCCATCTGAAATATGAACCGACCGCATGTCAGGACAACTTTCTGCATCGGATTTCGGAATTTATCGGGAGTGACGACGACATCATGGTCGTGAACGGCTATGCCGGCACCGGAAAGACGACTGCCATCTCCGCTGTCATCAATACGCTCAATGATCTGAAAATCAAGACGGTGCTTCTCGCTCCCACGGGACGTGCGGCGAAAGTGCTCTCCAACTATTCCGGCAAGCCGGCTGCCACGATACACAAGCACATATATCGTCAGAAATCCATCGGGGGCGATGGCTATGGCCAGTTTTCGTTGTCTCCCAACAAGGATCGGGACACGCTTTTTGTCGTTGATGAGGTGTCGCTCATCGGCATTGAGGGCGGACAGCAGCAGTCCACAGCCAGTTTCGGCAGCGGAAATCTTCTTGACGACCTTGTGACTTTTGTCCGAAGCGGAGTTGACTGCAAACTTGTCCTTGTTGGCGATGCAGCCCAACTGCCTCCTGTCGGGATGGATTGCAGTCCCGCCCTTTCACGTGAATACATGGCTATGATGGGAGGAACTGTGTTCTGCACCCTCACGACTGTGGTTCGCCAGCAGAAGGAATCCGGGATTCTTACGAATGCCACAAGGCTGCGTGAACTCATAACTCGTTCCGAATATGGCGGGGATATGTTTGAATATGAGGATATAGGTCTTTCTGTCAAGGGATGTGACGATGTCGTCCGTATAGGCGGAGGGGAGCTCATAGAGTGCCTTGGAGAAGCCTATTCGCATTATGGTGATGATGATACGGTGATTCTTTGCCGGACCAACAAGCGGGCCGTGAAATACAATATGGGCGTGCGCTCTATGGTACAGTTCAAGGAGGAGAGGCTCGTGAGGGGTGACAAGCTGATGATTGTGAAGAATTGCTATCAGTTTTGCGAAGATTTGGAGGGCGTGGACTACATCGCGAATGGTGACATAGCGAAGTTGCTTAAAATTTCGGGATATGAGGAACGCTATGGGCTGCATTTTGCCGAGGCGCGGCTGCTTCTCCCAGATTATAATGACCAGGAGTTTACGGCTAAGGTGATTTTGGATACTTTGGATTCGGAGTCGGCATCGCTCGGCTATGAGCAGCAGAATCAACTCTACGTTGGCGTTGATGCGGACTATTCGCACATCAGTTCAAAGCGCAAGCGATGGGAGGCGGTGCGTGAGGACAAGTATTTCAATGCGCTGCAGCTAAAGTATGCCGAGGCTCTGACCTGTCACAAGTCTCAGGGTGGGCAGTGGCGCTGTGTGTTCATTGACAATGCGTTCTGGCAGGATTTTCTGACGCTTGACGACTTGAAATGGCTCTATACGGCTCTAACGAGGGCGGTGGAGAAGGTGTATTTGGTTAATTTTAAGGATGAATTGTTTAGATTATGATACTCAAGAAGTTTATATTTTGTATCTTGTTGTGTTGGACTGTGATGGTGCAGGCCAGTGACGGCAAGGTGAATTCTCAGTCGCGGGTGAATCCGACATATTCACCGGATTCTACTAAGATAGCCTTTACCCGCGGCAATGATCTCTGGGTTGAGGATGTCGCGACAAAGGAGGAATATCGTCTGACAAATGACGGCAGCGAAATGATTCTCAACGGATTCGCTTCGTGGGTCTATTACGAGGAGATTCTAGGACGAGCATCGCATTACAAGGCTTTCTGGTGGTCTCCGGATAGTCGTCGTATAGGATTTTACCGTTTTGACAACACAGAGGTTCCTTATTTCCCCATATATTCCCCGTTTGCTGGGCACGATGTTTCCGCGCCTGATCATGCTGGATATTCTGGTCATCTGAACAATACCCGCTACCCCAAGGCAGGGCAGGCAAATCCGCTTGTTCGCATAGGGCTTGTGGATGTCTGCGATGTCCTCTCCTCAGTTGCCGCGTTGTCTGTTTCTGTTGCGGATTCGTCATCAACTTCTCTAAAGCCAAAGGAAACGGCCGTAGATTGTTGTCATATAGTCTGGGCCGATTTCCCGATTATGGGCGGAACGTCAGGGACCGCTACCGAAGGCTGCACGGCAGCGTCACCTTATGGAGAGGGAAATGTCTGTGACGGCTATTTCGGAATTCCGTTCTGGAGTTCTGACAGCCGCGACTTTTATGTCCCGACGCTTCCGCGGATTCAGAACGACCTGAACCTTTTTGCTATCAATGCTTCTACAGGTGTTAAGAGGTTGATTTATAATGAGAAATATCCTACTTGGCTTGACTGGTTCGACAGTATGGAGTTCGGAAAGAATGGTCTTTATGTCGCACGCCGATTCGAGACGGGCTGGGATCAGATCTACTACATTTCCTATGACGGCAAGACAGTTCTGCGCCTGACCGACAGGCGGTTGTGGTCTGCAATGGTGCTTAAGGCAGACGAGCGTCTCGGGAAGTTATATTTTTCCGCAAAGATTGACAGCGCACCGCGTGTGACGGTGTTTTCGGTTGATATTCCGCGTGAGTCTTTGAAGCCTTCACGCAAGCCTTCCTGGAGTTCTTCCGTGATAGCCTCAAAATCTGTGTCAATTGATTCCGTTCCTATGCTGATAGCTTCTTCTGCATCAAGTCTGAAGGCTCTCACTCCGCTTGGTATGAATGCGGAGGGAGTAGATTTCTCAGATGATGCACAATCGTTTACTGCATACATTTCCAACTCTTCGACTCCGACAAAGGAAATACGCTATTTTCTGAAAAATGGAAAGGTCAAATCCACGGAAACTTTGAAGGATTTCACACCGGAGAATTTCGATGCCTCGCAATATGCGCTGCCCCAACTTGTTTCGATGACGACGAGGGATGGGTTCACGCTTCCGGCGATGATTACATATCCAAGGACGTTCGACCCTTCGGGAGCAACGAAATATCCTGTTGTCATGGAAATCTATGGCGGCCCTGACACCCCGTATGTTCGTGACCGGTGGCGTGCTCCGAACGATGCCAATCAGTGGTTCTCCAAGAATGGCATAATAAAGATTGTCTGCGACTCCCGTGCGGCCGGTCATAACGGAAGGTTCGGGGAGGACATGGTTTACAAGGATGTCACGAGTTGGCCTGTCAGCGATTTCTGCGAATGGGCTGACTGGCTCGCTGCCCAGCCTTATGTGGATTCCGCGCACATCGGTGTGGAGGGCTTCTCGTTCGGTGGCACGATGACGGCCATGCTCGTGATGCGCCACAGCGACAAGTTTTGCTGCGGCATAGCGGGAGGCGGGGTCTATGACTGGGCGCTTTATGACACCCACTACACCGAGCGCTATATGGAGTCTCCTCAGACCAATCCGGAGGGCTATGCACGCGCCTGCGCTCTGAACTATGTAAGTGATTATCCGTCAGATTTTAACGCTGACTGCGCCATGCTCCGGCTCACCCACGGCACCGGTGACGACAACGTCCATTTCCAGAATACCCTCATTCTCATCGATGCTCTCCAGAAAGCCGGAAAGCATTTCGAACTAATGATTTACCCCGATGGCCTTCACGGCTATCGGGGCTATCAGGGTGTCCACTCCCTCAAGAATGACCATGACTTCTGGATGAAATGGCTTATAGGGGCATCCTCCATTGGCGTTCGGTCTTCTTACTGAAAAAATATGGCAGAAAGTTTTGGGGCTCAGTCTATGAACCTGACCTTGCTCTCATCGCGCGGTTTCGCTTCCGGAGCCTCGTCCGGGTGTCCTACGCCAACACAGATACGGACTTTATAACCTTCCGGAAGGGCCAGTCGGTCAAGGAACGGCTTCGCTTCGGGTGTGTTGTTCAGGAACATAACTGGACCTCCCATTATTACGCTTCCAAGACCCATTGACTGCGCGGCCAGGCAAATGTTCTCGCAAAGCGCTCCTGCATTCACGCTCAGCATTCCTGAAGGATCCTCCGGCGTGGCTACAAAAAAGACAGCGGTGGCGTTCCTGAAGCCGTTTCGGAACTTCGGGTCATCGGAGGCCGGCATCGATGTTTTCATAACCGCGGTTGCACCATCGAGAAATTCTTTGCTGTCAACAATCCGCACTGCCCACTCCTGCATATTTCTAGCGTTAGGAGCGTTGATCCCGCATTTTGCCAACAGGGTCAAAGTGTCGCGGCCGACTGGCGTGTCAGTGTAGTGACGAACCGACCTGCGAGCCATAATCGTCTCTACAACAATGTTTTTTTCGCTTGTTTCTGTCTTTGTTTTCGGGCAGCATCCGGCTGCTGCAACCACTGCGAACAACACAGCGATGTACAAAATAGACTTTTGCATAAACGGATAATTTAAGTTTTGTAAATGCGAAACATATTCAATGTTCACCTGCTAGTTTAAAAAATCGTAATCGTCATCTCCTGAATTTTCCGCGAGGCTCCGGCGTAGTTGACATTTGTACCGACGAATGTCACCGTATATGTGCCAGGCTCGTTCCACGTGTATTCATAGCTGTGCAGATAGTTCTGCAGGTTCTTGATTACCACGCCCTTGTCGTTCTCTACCGTGGTCTGAGATTCCTCATCCGCTGCACTTTCGTCCGCCTCATATCTGTTCCTGAACTCGTATTTATGCCCGGTTTCGCCGCTGTAGAACACGATGTTGTCGACCTCGCCGCTGAAATTGAAGCGAACGGGCTTACCGGCCTCGTAGGTGTTTGACTTGTCAAGTGACACGTTGTAGCTGATTTCATAGACAATCTCCTGCCGGCAAGAGACGACAAGAGCAACAGCTGCAATGAACAATAATATAATCTTTTTCATATCCAATCAAGTTAATTAGCCCACAAAGAATTCTGCTTGAGCTGTTTGTTCACTCCCAGTTCGATTGACGGAATCGGAAGAAGAATGTTCCTTGCCGTGACGTTGCCGCCTATGCTTGCCGCACGTGACGCGGTGACGTTCTTAGTCCATCTGGGATCCGCGGCCCATGTCGTGTAGGCATTCATTTCTTGAACATAATTGCCCCAGCGGATGAGGTCGAATCTGCGCAGGGACTCAAAGCAGAGCTCGCGTCCCCTTTCGTTGCGGACGAGCTCGCGAAAAGTCTCCTTATCGTATTCGCTGAACGGGCGTGTCGCGATGCCGGCTCTTCCGCGGACCTTCTCCACGCAGTCGTAGGCGGCCTGCATCGGACCTTCGAGTTCGTTGGACGCTTCGGCATACATCAGAAGCACGTCCGAATAGCGCAGGATTGGGAAGTTAATCGTCGTGTAGAGATTCTTGGCCGTCTTCTGTCCCTCGTAGATAACCTCGCGTCTGAACTTTCCACAGTTGCGCATCGCCGGAGCCGCCGTCGGGTCTTTTGCCGTTGACACGCTCTTGTAGACGTACGGGGTCTTGTCTATGCCTGAGACGCATTGCCCGCTCGTTTCTCCAAAAGGTGGCTGATTCTTGTTCCCGGCATAGTTGTACGGCGGGAGATTCCACTCCTGACGCTTGTCAGTTATTGTCGGGAGAGCATTCTCCGAGTCTGTTCTGTCCGTCTGCCAATAGAGATCCCAGAGCTTGAGCGAGCCGTTATACTGGCCGTATGAGTAGTTACAGTTGAATTTTCCGAAGTCTTTCGAACTGCTGTTTCCGCTCTGAAGCCCGAGCAGGTCGCCTATACGTCCGTTGGACCAGCTTTCCGCGCTCGAACGGTCGCCGAGGAACTCCGCCTCCCACATTGACTCATGCCACTGCGTGTCGTACTTGTCCTCAATCATGTTGATGAACACCTGCGAGTAGTCTGGGTTCAGTCCGTGCTTCCCGCTGTCAATCACGTCCTTGGCAAAACCGCGTGCCTTTGTGAGGAACTCCGTCTTGTCGCCTCCCTCCACGCCGGCTCCGGCCATGAAAAGGTAGACGCGCGCGAGTATTCCCTGGATGGTGGTCTTTGTGACACGTGAAGGCTGCACCGTCACCTCCTCTTCGGCGAGTTCAAGGCAGGCTTCCATTTCGGATGCCGCCCAGCTGAGGACATCGAACTGCGACGTCGCCCCGCACATTGTCTCGTCCGGTGTCTTCACGGCCTTGTCCCGAAGCGGAACATCTCCCCATGACTGCGAGAGAAGGAAATGGTAGTATGCCCTGAGGAACCGTGCCTCATTATAATATCTTCCGTCCTTGTCAAATTCAGAGTTTGCAACGGCATCCATAAACTCGTTGGCATTGCGTATTCCCTGATACATCGCCGTCCAGATGTCGTAGACCTGAACGGTTGCTGCATCGTGGCGGTTATATTGCAGGAAGTTGGTCTGTACGTCCCTGTTGAAATAGCATAGGTCGTCGTTGTTGGCGTACATTAGACTGTAGTAGTTTCCGTAGAACTGCTCCTTGTTCATCGCACCATAAATCCCTGCGAGCCCGTACTTTACCTCGTCTTCCGTGTTGTAGAATGTCTCGGAGCATATCACCTGCGGCGTCACGTCGAAGAAACTGCATGACGCAAGGCTTGCAGCAGCCGCAAGGCAAATCGTATATCTCAATATATCTTTCATACTCTCAATGAATTAGAATGTGAATGAAACGCCTCCTGTGATTCCGAATGCCCTCGGGTATGCTGACCAGTCAAATCCCGGCGTGAGCACGGAATTCCTCGTCGACACTTCCGGATCCGGACCGGAATATTTTGTCAGCGTGAACACATTGTCGGCGGAAACATACACCCTCATCGTGTCGAACTTTATCTTTCTCAATGCCTTGCGTGGGATGGTATACCCGACGGAGACATTTCTCAGACGGAGGAATGAGCCGTCCTCGACGACGCGGGAGGAATAGAGATAGACCCCGTTTGCCTGCACCCTCGGAATATCGCTCTCGGGATTGCTTTCGGTCCATCTGTACTTGTAAGTTGCCCACTGGTTCGTGTTGATGACGTTTCCGTTTTCGAAGTACAGCCTATTGGCGTTCAGGATGTTGTTTCCGTAACTCCACGAAAAGAAGAGATTGAGGTCGAAGCCGTAGAAGTTGAAGGTCGTGCCGAAACCTCCCGTGCTCAGGGGCTGTCCACAGCCTATGACCGTGCGGTCGTTGTCGTCGATGACCCCGTCTTCGTTGATGTCCCTGTATTTCGGGTCTCCGGGCCTGACTGAACTTTTCCCGACACTTGTCAGATACGGCACACCGTCCTTGAGATCCGTGCCTGAATTGAAGTCATCGTACTTGTAGGTTCCCTCATATATGAACCCGTACATAAGTCCGGAAGGCTTGCCGACCTGGGTGATGTACGGGTACTGGCCGTTGAACTTCTGATCCCATGACACCTTGCTCAGAAGCGAATATTGATCGTTGGTGAGGGCTGTGACCTTGTTTCTGTTCATCGCCATGTTGAAATTCACGCTCCACGCGAAGTTCCTTTTCTGAATCAG
>ERZ808252.2618-NODE-2618-length-10551-cov-12.445789_pt1 | contig 10551 bp, 7 predicted proteins | sample MGYA00521242_ERZ808252 | MGnify/ENA primary metagenome ERZ808252 (study PRJEB31516, sample SAMN03275581) | gut metagenome | biome: mammalia-associated habitat; material: feces | host: Papio cynocephalus | place: Kenya | collected 2012-08-07 ...
GTTATTTCCACTCGCGTGTTGAGCTTTGCCACTGTGCGCACCTTCCATTTCGGTAAGGGTGTTGAGGGTGACGCTGCAATTCGTGCCCTGATTATTGCAGTGCTTTTGCGTGATATCGCTGGCTATGATGATAATTCTTTCATTCGTGCGAATTGCTTCCTTGCAGATACGGGCAAACCAACGGTTGTGTTGAACAAGCGTTACGGTGAGAAGGAGGAGCTGGAGCCTCTCACTTCCGAGACCGCTGAGAAGCTTTTGGAAGAAGCATATGCGCAAGCGCATGAAAAGGCGGGAATTACTTGGGAAGGTCAGGAATTCCTCGTGCAGGGCAATCCTGCAGTGCTTGCCAATGCCTCTGCTGAAGACGATTCAAAGGAAAACTGATATGGCGTTTGCGATATCGGCATATTTTCCATTGGGGTTTTATCAGGGTAGCGATTCCGGTGGCAGGCCGGAGTCGTACCCTTCGCCCAATCGACTTTATTCTGCATTGGTTTCTACTGCGTATTTGACTTTTGGCTTCGAAAAAAATGAAGTTGACTGTGGTCTGACAGACGCGCAGATTCATGATGCTTTAGCTTGGTTTGAAGGCAATCCTCCGCAGAAAATACTGTTTCCGCGTCGCATCAAAGCTGAGAGTAAGGCCATTGCTTATAGGAATAAGGGTAATGTTCAAAATGAGAAGAAGCCTAAAGACAAGGTTTCTCCAAGTGCGGCTTACATAGCCACCGCTTATGAACAGCATCCAGAATCCGGAGTGCTGCTGACTTGGATATGGCATGAAAATCCTGCATCTGCAGTGAGCAAGACTTTGGATTTGCTTTGCGCCGAGGTACCGTATTTAGGCGAGGCCTGTTCTGCGGTGAGGTTGGAAACTCACGAGAATTATGATCTTCCAAATGGTGTCGAAAAACAAGTGTGGACGCTTTCCTCTGATTCGCCGTTGGTGGCTATTCGCAAAGGAGGAAGGAACATCTCTTACCCTAAAGAGAGGCGTCTTGACGATTTGAAGCAGGCGTTCGCTGCGGCGAATCCTCAGCCGAAGGGCAAGAAGAAGCTTTCTGTCAAAGGTAAGGAAGAAGAGCAGAATTTCCTTAATGAATACAAACCTTTGCAGACAGAGGGGAAGGCGAGATATCTTTCTTCAGCTGTTCAAGATACGGGGAAGAACGCTCTTAAAGCTCCTTGGACAACGGCTTTCTATATGGAAATCGACCAAGTTGGCAATGGTCGGGCTGAGAACGATAAGGTTGAGTGGAAACCGGAAGAGTTTGAATTCGTCGGCTGGGCCGTGGCATTGCATCGTTTCCTGGTGAAGCAGTGGGGCGCTGATTCCTCTCTTGCCTTGGTTGGCAGATATGCTCCGGGAATGCGTAGGCCCGCCAATAATGTCTCGATTCAGATCTTTGATTCTGGATTCAAGGGGACATACGATTGGCAGCTTCAGAAAGAGATTGCGGAAAAGGGTCCCGGCTTTTTGATTCTACTTCCGTATGACATGGCAAAAGCCGATATTCAGAAACTGCATGATGTCTGTGTACATGCCAAAGGCAAAACTTTGTACTATTCGCCAAACAAGCCGACCTTGCGACTTGGGAATACCACGGTAATCGATGCTGAGCATCTATGGAAACCTGTAGCTGAGGGAGCGTGCCGATACTGGACGATCAGACCTATGGCCATTGCTGAGACTCGTCCTATTCCTGATGCGAAACAACATCGTAAGTGGGGCGTGTATGAGGCGCTGTGCTTGGCTTTGGGGCATGTATGGCGTTCCCAGTATCCACAGTCGAGTGAAGGTAATCGCGAAGAACGCTATTGGAACATTGTCGATAAGGTGAAGGCGAAGACTTCGCATTTCCGCATATATAGCAGTCATGCAGTGCATCGTGTCAACATGACGGACTATGCGCATCATGCGGATGCTTCCAACGTTTTGCATGGAATGAATGCGCTGATTGCGATTTCGGATGCCGCTGATTCTCTTGATTGTGCGGCTATGGCGATTGGCCAAAGCCGTCATCTTGGTGGAGGTTTTTTGGTGCCGGTGGATTTGCTCGCAAATTCGTTGCAACAGGATGAGGATTTTGGAAAGGGAGTCCCGACGTGGCTGAGATGAGTGTGGAACAGGAGCGGTACCTTACTGCTCGATTCAGTGAATTCATCGCCGCTGTTCATAGGAATCCTGGAACGGATCAGCCTGTTCGTGTGCCTTATCAGTGGCAGGTCAGATTGATGCTTTATGTCGCGGAACATGGGCGTTGGCCGCAAAACATCGGTGCGCCTACCGCTTCTGGGAAAACCTGTGTGATTGACATCCATGTGTTTCTTAATGCCATGGCTGGTCTTTCCGCTGCAGATGGAAGTGAACTCTCCGATTTGCCGCTGCGGAAAATTCCCCGTCGTCTTGTGTTGACGGTGAATCGTCGCTCATTGGTCGATGACCAGTTCGACGAGGCAAGCGAATTGCAGAAGCGAATGCAGTCCGAAACCAATGAGAATGATGGGCTTGCCATATATCGTAAAGGTCTGGATTTGCGTTCTGCCGTCAATGATGGGATTCGGCAAGAGTCTCCAGGTCCGCGAATGATTGCGGTCGAGCTTCGTGGCGGCATTAGTCCGGATCGTGAATGGCGTTATTATCCACAGACTTGCGCGGTAATTTGCGCAACGCCGGATATGTTCGGTAGCCGTTTGCTGTTTCGTGGGTATGGAACCAGCCGCACTATGCGTTCCATGGAAGCGGGGCTGCTTGCCTATGATACGGTGCTGATCGTTGATGAGGCTCATTTGAGTCGGCAATTATTAAAAACCGCCCGACAGGTGTCGCGTATCGAGAACATGGCTGAAATGCCTCTTACCGGGCAGATTACTCCTTTGCAGGTTGTTGAGACCACTGCGACTCCTGCGTCTGATGATAATACGCATAGTGCGGTTTCCGTCGAAGAGTCGGATTTCGACATTGATTCTGCGCTGAAAAAGCGTCTGTGTACTCCGAAGTTCGTATTCGCCAGCCTTGATTTTGCGAAGTCCAAGGACGAGATAGCTGCGATTGTCTCGAAATGCATCGAACTGATTCACGACAATGAAGAAGCCGATAGGCTAAGCGATTCCGATCCTCACGTTCTTGGATGCGTCCTCAATACTCTGGACAAGGGTAAGACGGTCGCCAAAGAGCTTGTCAAGCGTTGCAAGAAAGAGGGGATCCGGCGTCCCGTCGATGTGTATGTTGGCCCGATGCGTGCCTACGATAAATGCAAAGTGGCCGAGAAGCTTCGGAATTTGTCTTCGATGAATCCGCAGGATGCGCCTTGCTGCATCATTGGCACGCAGACCTTGGAAGTCGGCATTGATGTCGACTTTGCGAATATGGTGACTGAAATCGCTCCTGGTTCTGCGCTGGTTCAGCGTGCAGGACGTGTAAACCGTCGTGGCGTGAGGCCTGAGGGCTCTGTGCATGTGTTTGGTCTTGATTTGCAACAGCTCAGTGAGAAAAAACAGGCACAAGCGGTTGCTCCATACACTCCGGAGGATATATATGCTGCGAAGGATTGGCTGAATTCTCTGAATATGGAAGGAACCGGAAATCCTGATATTAGCGCTTGGTCCTTGACCATGAGCAAGTTCCCGATTCCAGGGGAAAAACCAGGCAGGTTGTTGTTCCAGCGTCTGGAACCATGGGACGTCGAGAATCTGTCGGTCACTGATGAGGATCTGTGTGCTGATATCAGTATGCCTGATCTGCAGCAGGGGCATTCGGATCTGAACCTCTGGTTGCGTGACGATCTCGGATCCGAAGATCGTGAAATCAGTGTTGTGGTTCGCCATCTGCCTTGGGATGAAGCTCTGGCTTGCAAGTTGTTGGAAGTGACGCAACCTGAAAACGATGAGCTATTCCCAATCAGGAAGTGGTATGGACTCAATAAGTTTTTTGACGGGCTGACAGCTAAAAGCGCTAAGGCTGAGGCTATTTTCGAGGAGGAAGCAGACTCCGGCAAGAAAATTGCCCATACTGTCGAACTCAATCACAGGGTATTCAGGTATCGTGCTTCGGATCCTGAGGGTCATCGTGTTATTTGCATGCATAATGCCAAGCAGGGTACTGTGCAATCGGGCGACGTGCTTATCTTCGATGATTATGAGAAGGTTTTCTCAACATTTTCCGAAGAAGTTGCTGTCTTCGATCCGGAAGGCTCCGAGATGGCGGTTGATGTGTTCAATCAATGCGGTTCTTCCGTCTTGATTACGGATTCCGCTGCATCTTATAACCATAATGGATCGGAAATCGATAAAGAGTTCCAACGTATTCGGGAGATCGAGGAAGAAGATCTGAGCGGGAACGGAGAAGAACTCTCTAAAGCCGCCGAGGAGGATATGCAAAATTCGCTTCGGGTACTTCGTACGGCAGCAATTAAAGAGTCGGCGAAATGCGGCGAGCACGAGGAATATTCGCTGATTTTACGGGCTGACGAAGATTCCGAAACTCGTTATGTCGATGTCAAGGGCCATGCAATTCAGCGTGATGTTCAATGGGTTGTAAGCAGCGCTTCCGAGAATGTGCCGGACTCCGAATCGGATCAGGAAATCTTGATGCCGGGGAAAAAGGAGAAGACTCTATTCCTGGGAGGTGTTTTCAATGATTCTGATAAATCTCCTCGCAAGGAAGGACACCAGGATCATGTTGCCTGTCGTGCGCAGGCACTTGGCGCTCTTGTCGGACTGGACCCCATGATGGTAGAAGATTTGCGCATCGCCGGTGACTACCACGATGAGGGCAAGAAAGACGAGCGTTTCCAGAAGCTGCTTCGTAACGACCGAAAGCCAGAGGACAAGGAACTTCGAGCCAAAAGTCGGTTTTCCCTGTCCCGCTCTCGAGAACGGGAACTTCGGAACAGGTATGAGCTTCATGGCTGGCGCCACGAGCAACGTTCTGTTGCGGAATTCCAACGTGCTTGTGGGATTCATGAGTGGTTGAAGACCATAAGCGAAGCTGATAAGCAACTCATTGAGCGTCTTATCGGTACGTCACACGGCCATGGCCGTGCGTCGTTCAGGCACGGAACAGCATATCTGCTTCCTCAGAAGAAATGCGAGTTCCTCAATGTGAGCGAGGAATTGAATAATATTTCGGAACAACTATTCGATGCGGGGGAGTGGGAAACCGTTATTGACCACACCAACCAGCGGTACGGGTTCTGGGGCATTTCGTATCTTGAAGCGTTGCTCCGTGCGGCTGACATTACCTGCTCAAAGGAGGGACTGTGATGAGCGTCATTATTCCTGCAGATGCGACTGATGCATTTTCTCATTTGTTCATGATCGGTCTTGCCTCGATTCTTGAAGACGCTGATGCCAATCGCAGATGTTCATTTCGTTGGCTTGAGAATTTGCAGACATTTGAGATTAAGACCAATGATGAATTGGATATCAACCAAATGTCGGAAATCGTAAGCGAACATGCCCAGAGATGGTCGCAGTCGGTGCCATTGGTTTCCGCAAACGACTATACGGTTGCCAATGAGTCCGATGAACCGAATGGAACACTGCACGCTACGATGTCGCCAAGGCTTAGCAATTTGGGTGTTCCATGTGGATGGGGAAATCTTCAAGAAGATAGGGAAAATGCCATCGACTCCATGCAAACATTTGGGGATTACCGATATTTTGGTGCGCTGGGGCAACCCTCGTATTGGTCGGGGAAGCAAAGTCATAGTTTGCGTTCCGACTTTGGCGCCTCTCGATGGGAAATGGTGACGCGTAACAAGGGGCAGGAGTTCATTGGGGGGCGTCTGCTTCCGCTGTCTCGGAAAGTTGCGGCGCGGTCTATTGAGATGGTTCGGGATGGTTTGCTTGGCGAGGCAATCGAAGATGAGGCTGGTGGTGATAAAGCGTCCAGCCGCACTGCGACAGGATTGCACGCTCCATCGAAAACCGACAATGCACGTGCATGGTGCGCATTGATTGGTGTCTCTGCTTTTCCGACGCGCATTACAACTATTGGTAACGAAACGTCTCGTGATAGCAGTGCGGCATTATTCCAACTGAAGGGGCAAATTCGCTTTGCGGTTTTGCCTCTGTTCGTTCAGTATTGGACGACCGCGAAGTATCGATCCATCGTGCGAAGCAAGGCGCTTACGGAATTTGGAATTCAGCGCATTCGGAACGCTGAGGCGCAGATGCAATCTGTAAGCGGAGCGTCTGGCTGGCTTGAAGAGAAGGGTGTTCCGGCATGTTGTCTCTTCAACCAGTACGTGTCCAATAATAAAAGCGCGCCGGAACGTTGGCTGGAACCCGGAGAAATCATCCCGGTAGCGGGAGCGGAATAGGCAATAAGGAGAACAATCATGGATGATGATCCCATTCCGATTAGTCTGGTGGCCAATTACATGTTCTGTCCACGCAGAGCATGGTTGGAAGCGGTCGGAGAAAAAGTCGATTCGGCACAAATCATGCGTGGTACTTATGACCATCGCAAAGTCGACCGTTATGAAGGCGCGCCGGATGCGGATTCGTACCAGGCCGTGAACATCAGACATGAGGAATGGGGCGTGAGCGGCAAGCTTGATGCCGCCAAGATGACGGATGATGGAATCGTCATCCGTGAATACAAGGCGACTCCTGTAAAGCGGGCGATGATTGTCACCGATGCGATGCGGACACAGCTCGCTTTACAGGCTGCATGCTTGGAAGACATGGGATTCCACGTTGCCGGAACGGAAATTTTCTTTACTACGCATCATCGATTGGTCGAGGTCTCTTTGGATGAAACCGATTTCGAGAATGCGCATAAGGCGGTGGAGGAAACTCGGGCTCTCGCCAATATGGAACATGCCCCTGAACCTTTGGAAGACAGCGCGAGATGCCTGCGCTGCTCGCACGTGGGTATCTGTCTACCGGAGGAACGGAAGCTGCGCGCGGTAACTCATAAGGTTATGGTTTCTTCTCCGGATAATCAGGTGACGCATCTCGCGACACCTGGAGCGAAGGCCTTTACACGCGCCGGAAGAATGATCGTGCAGAAGAATGGCGAGGAACTGGCCTCGGTTCCTCTTGATACCATGCAGGGATTGCAGATTTACGGCAATACCGATTTATCAAGCGGCCTGATACGTGAGCTTATGTGGCGCGACATCCCTATCGTTTGGTGTAGCGGAACCGGACGCATGTACGGATGGACGATGCCCTCATATGGTCCAAACGGGGAGCAACGTGTTGATCAGCACGTGGCTTCTCATGAAGGAAGGCTGGGCTTGGCCCGCGAGTTCATTGCCGCGAAGATTCACAATCAAGCGGTATTGCTTCGCCGTTCCGAATCGGACAATCCGGTATTGGCACAGATGAAACGCATCGAAAAACAGGTCACCAATGCCAACAGATGGCAGGATGTCCTAGGCTTGGAGGGTGAATCGGCGGCTCTTTATTTTTCTCAATTCGAACATTTGATCAAGGTTAATCGCCAAGCCGAATGGCCATGGGTCGCGCGTATGAGGAGGCCGGCGCCGGACGCGCTCAATGCGTTGTTGGATTTCACATATACGCTGCTGCTTTCAGATTGCGTCAGAGCGATTATTTCCTGCGGTCTTGATCCGCATGCGGGTTTTCTGCACAGCAGCAAACGCAATAAGCCTGCACTGGCATTGGATTTGATGGAGGAATTTAGGGCGCCCATCGCGGATTCCGTGGTGCAAACGGTCATCAATAACGGTGAAATCAATGCGGCTGGCTTCACCTCTGTGCTTGGTTCCGTACGTATGACCGATGCAACTCGCAAAACGGTGATCAAGGCATATGAACGAAGAATGTCCACGGAGATTACGCATCCGATATTCAAGTACAAGGCATCTTGGCGCCGAACCGTTGAAATACAGGCACGAATGATTCTTGGTTATCTCGATGGAAGCCAGAAGGAATACCGCGGCATAAGAATTCGCTAGGAGACCGGTATGAGTGATCAGAAACGCGGATACTTGGTGGCATATGACATCAATGATGATTGTCGCCGCAACCATGTGGCAAAAATATTGCAACGATGCGGAGAACGGCTGCAATACAGTGTTTTTCTGCTGAGGGTCCGTCCCTCGAAAATGCTTGATGTACGTATGAGGATCGAAGGCGAAATCGATTCCGAAACCGATTCCGTGGTGTTCTGTGCGATGGGAACTATCGAGCAGACGGAACAGGGAATGGATTTTCTTGGACGTCGAAATTACGCGGACTTAGAGATTCCATCCATCATCTAGACTTTGATTCGAGAACAATCAGGCGGCTTGATAATTTCATAGGGCTTTTTTCGGTTTCGTCCGGCGAGCGGTGAATCACTGCGCCGACACGCGATAAGCGCTCGCATATTGGCAATACTGGTTTTCGCGTTCATTAAGATGGTGCAGAAGATTTGTTGTCGCTTAGTTTCGACTAGCGCTCGCAAAACTCCGCAGGAAGCCTGTCATTGCAGTGTTTTTATAGTAGTATATTCCTGAGCCATGTGCTCAGGAACTTCATTGAGGAGCGTTGCAGGGCGTGTGGGGCGGGAGGCTTCGCAAGGGGATTCCTGAGCCATGTGCTCAGGAACTTCATTGAGGAGACAGGTATGGGCGTGACAAGGGTGATTATCGGCATTCCTGAGCCATGTGCTCAGGAACTTCATTGAGGAAACACGGCCTATTCCCTGCTCGCGAATTGGGATGGAAAATTCCTGAGCCATGTGCTCAGGAACTTCATTGAGGAGTGACCACGGAATCATCTACTGCGGGACGCCAGTAGGTATTCCTGAGCCATGTGCTCAGGAACTTCATTGAGGAACGCATTTCCCCACCAATTCGAAAATGAGCACGAATTCCTGAGCCATGTGCTCAGGAACTTCATTGAGGACGGCGCGTATCGGAACAACGGGACGTGGAATGGGTAATTCCTGAGCCATGTGCTCAGGAACTTCATTGAGGAACGAGCGTCCCGCCTAGACTGAGCCACGCGCCGTGATTCCTGAGCCATGTGCTCAGGAACTTCATTGAGGAACGAGCGTCCCGCCTAGACTGAGCCACGCGCCGTGATTCCTGAGCCATGTGCTCAGGAACTTCATTGAGGAATGAAGTTGATCGAGATGTTGGCGGTGAGCCGCTTCATTCCTGAGCCATGTGCTCAGGAACTTCATTGAGGAACGGGTCATGCAGCACGCCCGACGTGACACGACATTATTCCTGAGCCATGTGCTCAGGAACTTCATTGAGGAGGGTCGATGGTGACGGCCACGCGCTTCTCGGATTCCACATTCCTGAGCCATGTGCTCAGGAACTTCATTGAGGAGACCGGGAGGAGGCCGGGGAGAAACTGTTCGACCATCATTCCTGAGCCATGTGCTCAGGAACTTCATTGAGGACAAATCGACGTATCGGACGAATTCGACGCCATATGCTCCAATTCCTGAGCCATGTGCTCAGGAACTTCATTGAGGAAACGACCCGGACGTACTGTTGTCCTCACAGGCCGAATTCCTGAGCCATGTGCTCAGGAACTTCATTGAGGAGGGTCGATGGTGACGGCCACGCGCTTCTCGGATTCCACATTCCTGAGCCATGTGCTCAGGAACTTCATTGAGGAGACCGGGAGGAGGCCGGGGAGAAACTGTTCGACCATCATTCCTGAGCCATGTGCTCAGGAACTTCATTGAGGACAAATCGACGTATCGGACGAATTCGACGCCATATGCTCCAATTCCTGAGCCATGTGCTCAGGAACTTCATTGAGGAAACGACCCGGACGTACTGTTGTCCTCACAGGCCGAATTCCTGAGCCATGTGCTCAGGAACTTCATTGAGGAGATCATGGAACATGAAACGATAAACCGGCATGATATAAATTCCTGAGCCATGTGCTCAGGAACTTCATTGAGGACTAAGCGTCAGCCTTGCGTATATCAACAGTATTGTTATTCCTGAGCCATGTGCTCAGGAACTTCATTGAGGAACAATCGGCGATTATGGCGTATGGAAGGTTGAGTGTATTCCTGAGCCATGTGCTCAGGAACTTCATTGAGGAGGCATGTCCGCCTCCGTCCGCGAATGGTACATGAATTCCTGAGCCATGTGCTCAGGAACTTCATTGAGGAGAAGTCAAATCCTGCATGGCGGACTTCAAGTCCGGCATTCCTGAGCCATGTGCTCAGGAACTTCATTGAGGACATTCGGTTTCCTGTTCCGTGGTTTGGTTGGCGGTTATTCCTGAGCCATGTGCTCAGGAACTTCATTGAGGAGAGGATGGTTTCGTCGCCTGCGAGCGTGACTGCGAATTCCTGAGCCATGTGCTCAGGAACTTCATTGAGGACCGAACCGGATGAAGACATTGGAGGAACACGTCATATTCCTGAGCCATGTGCTCAGGAACTTCATTGAGGAGATTGGAACGTCGTTTGAGTCCCGTCATGTGGCTGGGATTCCTGAGCCATGTGCTCAGGAACTTCATTGAGGAGATGCCGACTACGCGGACTACGCGATCCGCAACAAATTCCTGAGCCATGTGCTCAGGAACTTCATTGAGGGGTTTCAGATGCTTGTCAAA
>ERZ808252.2626-NODE-2626-length-10530-cov-7.201050_pt1 | contig 10530 bp, 19 predicted proteins | sample MGYA00521242_ERZ808252 | MGnify/ENA primary metagenome ERZ808252 (study PRJEB31516, sample SAMN03275581) | gut metagenome | biome: mammalia-associated habitat; material: feces | host: Papio cynocephalus | place: Kenya | collected 2012-08-07 ...
CGCGAAATTTGCAACTCCTATAATGGAGATAATTCCTAATTTATATTTTATGGAGGTATTGAATTATGATGAAGAAGTATCGTGAGTGGGCAGCTAAGCCGTATACCCGTGGAGACATGGTGAAGCAGTATAAGTGGGCTCTGATCATTACGCTGATCGGAGAAGCTATTCTGTGGACCTGGTATTTCTGGGATGCAATTTGCTGTTGGTTCGATAGCATCAAACTCAAGTTCAAGAAGCATAAGAATAACGAGAGTGATCTCTATGAGGATGAGGGCTAACAAACCCTCTTCTCTTTTCATTTGTTCCGTCAGGAATTAATGCGCAGAATTTACAACTCCTATTATGGAGAGAAGTATACTAAACTTTAATAATTTTAGGAGCGTGATATTATGATGATTCTTAGTGGCATTACTCTGGTCGCGGGCATTATTGCTATGACGATTATGGATAAGGACAATGAATTCTAATGTTAACGAAGCTATACGAATTAGTATGCTTCTTTTCATTTTGTTTTTCGTATCATTAAAGATGGAAAGATAATATCACGCGAAATTTACAAACTACTTTATGGAGGTGATATGAATGATCCTATTCGCAATTTTACTCTGCGGTATCATTGCATTGGCGGTGGTCACGGCGTTAATCGTCCTGACCGGAGGCACAGTGTTTATGCTCGTCGCAGGAGATTTAATCGTGTGTATCGCGATTTTCTACGCACTGTTCAAAAGGAAGAAGAGGTCCTAACAAGGCCTCTTTTCTTTCACGCGAATTTTACAACTTCTATTATGGACATAAGTCCACATTAATTTATGGAGGTAATATTTATGAAGACGTTTCTTGGTTTTGTAACGGGCATGCTTACTGGTGCAATCGCTTATGCAGCGCTTGAGCAGTATGTTATGCAAGTGGACGAAAACTATGCAAAATGTGTTATGAAGTTTGCTGGTTATGATCATGTGTTTCTTATAAAGTCCAAGAAGGAGAACGAGACCTAACAAGGTCTCTTCTCTTTATTTTTGAAAGGAGTAGGCAAAATGAAATTCAATTGGCGAAAGGAAGTCCGCCAGGCACAGCGATGGTTAAAGCGTAATGGCTCGACCATCTCGTCTCTCGCGGCATCTCTTGGCGTCATAGCAACTGGATATTTTGGTTGGAAAGCTCATGATGATTACACTGAGTGCTTAAGCGACCCGACTCCGAAAGAAGCAGTAAAGATATTTTGGAAGCCGGCAGTATCGGCTACTGGAACAATCGCTTGTATCTGGCTGGGGCATGGTTTAGACCAGAAGCAGATCGCTGCTATGACGGCGGCTTATGTTACGCTTCGAAAGTCCTATCAGGAGTATCGTGATGAAATCAGATCAACGAATCCGGAACTCGATAAGATGGCCCGAGAGAATATTGCTCGTTCGCATTGGGATAAGACCTATCCGAATGAGGATGAACTCTATTGGGATGCTATCTCAGAACGCTATTTTACAGCAAGTCCTCTTACCGTCGAAAAAGCAAAATATAAGCTCAACAAGCTCTTCCAGCAAACGGGAGTCGTGACAATCAACGACTTCTATGAATTCCTTGGAATCGAGAAGGTTCCGGGTGGTGATTCTCGTGGTTGGGATGTCGGCATGTTCGATGCCATCGTGTCTATGTGCCTGGAGGATTACTGGATCGACTTTATGGATGAGGAACCCTATGAGATCGATGACGGAGAGGGTGGTACGGTGAAAGTCACAGCAATTGAGACTCAGTTCTATCCAGTCCCACTCCATTGATCCACGCGAAATTTGCAAGTCCTATTATGGAAGGAGATGCGAGGTAACTCGAAGGGACCGTGTAGACGGAAAACGGATCCGAAAGGATTGCTAGTGAACCTAATCTAGCCATCTTCTTCTAAAGAGAAATATAGCTCATAGGAGTAGAGCGCTACCGAATGGTAGAGGTGGTCGATTCGAGTTCGACTATTTTTCTTTTCTCCTGTCTCGAAGAGATTGGAGCACGCGAAACTGGCAAGACCTATTATGGAAAGGAGGTAAGAACTTATGACAAAGAAATGGAATATGCTTGCTAACATCGGTCTCGCTTGTACGGCGATTCTCAGTATCATTACTGGGATCATCGAACAGCGACAGATGGAGGAGCAGATTCGTGAAACCGTCGACGAGGTTCTCGCCGAACGCCAAAATGAAGAGGGCTAACAAGCTCTCTTCGCTTTTGAAAGGAGAAACAAATGAAGAAAATCCCTATGAAAGCGATCGGTAATTCGATCAAAGTCTATATGACCAAGCATAGCCCGGAAATCCTGACAGGCATCGGAATCGGCGGATTTCTTACGACCATCGGTATGACGATCAAAATCGCGCCAAAGGCCAAAGCAGAAATCGAGGATGCAGAGTACTATGCAGACAAGTACAACGAGCCGATTCGTACTTGTGATCGTGTGAAGATCTATGCGAAGAATTATTGGCCCGTGGCAGTCTCGACGGGGCTCAGCACAGCTTGCATCGTGATGGGTAATCGTCAGCAGCATAAGCGTAACGCTGCTCTTGCGGCAGCCTATACGATCTCGCAGGAGACTCTTAAGGACTATCAGTCTGCTATCACGGAATCTCTGGACGAGAAGAAGGCGAATGAGATTCGAGAGAAGGTGAAAGAGAAGACATCTGAGCGAGTGCCGACAAAAGATCAAGAGATTCCTTATGTACCAGCAGGGAAAAGTTTATATTTCGATCGCTGGTCCGGACGATATTTCGTATCCGATCGAGAGACCATTCGAGAGATGTGTAACAATCTGTCCCGACAGATGTTGGGTGATATGTACATAACGCTCAATGATGTCTACGACGCATTGGATTTGGATCGAATCCCATTTGGCAATGATATTGGTTGGGATGTCAATAAGTCCTTCATCGAACCATCATTCAGTTCAAAGCTTACAGAGAAGGGGGAACCTTGCGTAGTGTTCGATTATACAACACCGCCCGAGGTGATCCGATAAAGCACGCGAAATTTACAAGATGTATTATGGAGAAATCCACAACAAATTTTATGGAGGTATTCTAAAATGGAAGAGAACAATGTTGTCATGGAGAACGAGGAGCTCGAAACCGAAATGGTTCCGACCGAAGAAACCTATGATGAGTCCAATGGTGGCAGCACCCTGATCGGTGTGGCCATTGGTGTGGCGGGAACTCTTGGAGCCCAGTGGCTTTACAAGAAGGCGTTGCGACCGATGGCTGGCAAGATCAAGGCTGGAATCGAGGCTCATAAGGAAAAGAAGGCGGCCAAGAAGGCGAGCAAGACGGACAATGGCGACGACTCTGCTGAGGAGTAATCCGAGCAAGTTGTGATTTGACGCAGCGTTGAGACCTAACAAGGTCTCTTCGCTTTTCATTTTTGGAGGTTGTATGAACGAATATCGATACAAAGGCCCTGTCCGGAATGCGTTTGGTGATATCCGAAAGTCATCGTGGGATTCTGTAACGATGGCTGTTAGCGAGGAGAAAGCGCTCTCGAATCTTTGCTATCGGTATTCGGTCATCAACAAATGCCCGGTTTGGGAAGTCAAGCTAAACCCAAAATACCTCACATTAGTGAGAGAAGGAGTGTAACTATGCCAGAATACCCGAACAATTCTAACGCCGCACGAAATGAAACGCCGGAGGCTCAGAAGAAGGAGATCAATAAAGTCTCTCTATCTGCTCCGGCAAAGACAAAGAAACGTTCTCCTTTGAGCAAACTCGGAGATAATATTCTTTCCGATGATCGAGGAAGCATTGGTGACCACATTTGGCATGATGTTGCCGTTCCGATGCTCAAGGATTTCTTCGCGAATTCTCTGACCGATGCAGTTAACATTATATTTTACGGATCCACTCGTCGGAGAGATTCTAGACCCGGCGGAACTTACGTCAGCTATCGTACGGACTATGGTGCCTACAGTCGCGATCCCAGACGAGATGATCCTCCGCAGAGAAGAAGCGCCTATGACTTTGATGAGTTCTCTTTCCGGACTCGCCGAGATGCGGAAGGCGTTCTGGATGAACTGGATAACATCCTCAGACGGTATAAGATCGTTTCGGTTGCGGACTTCTATGAGGTGGTCGATCAGACGCCTCCGTTTACGGCACATCGCTATGGATGGACAGATTTGCGTCAGGCCGACATTGCGAGTGGTCGCGATGGCTATTATATTCGTATGCCGAAGCCGGCACCGCTAGATTAAAGGAGTGAGATGATGTTCAAGAAACTCTGGGAAGGAGTAAAAAAGATGACTGAGAAAACGATCAACATGCTTCTGAACGCCGAAAACAAGAAGCTTGCTTTGCAACTCGTTGGAATCTCCTTAATTGGCAGCGGGATTGCCGGCGTTGGTCTTCTTTGCTTGTCGTCTAAGATGTAAGAGGTATGATTACAACGAAAAAAGAATTCCATAGCGATCCGTCTACGTTATATTTGGCGAAGTCTCGTATTGAGACGCTTAAGCGTATGGCGGACCGTTACGGACGAATCACGGTTCATGACGTCCAATTGATATTTGGTAAAATCGATGGCGATTGGACGACATTGGAGGCAGTCTCACATGGATGGAAGAATGCGAACTTCTTCTTTCCTATTTGGCTGAAAGACGGTTGGTATGTTACCATGCCAAATCCTAAGAAATTTTAAGAAAGGGTAAAAGCACAATGAAACTTTCTACTAAGACAATTGCAAATACAGCGAAGTCTGTGTTCTATCATTCGAAGTTCTTCATTCAGAAGAATTCTCCTCAGATTCTCACTGGTGTTGGTATTACACTTGGCGTAACTTCTACAGTTATGGCTTGTAAGGCGACTCTCAAGGTCACTGAGGTCGTAGAACACCACGAGACTATGAAGCAGAATATTGAGGATTCTGTCGGCGGCAAGCTGGAGGATGGCGGCACTTATACGCGTGAGCTGGCAGATGCGGATCAGAAGATCCTGGTTCGTATGACAGCTTGGAAGGTCATTAAGCTCTATGCTCCGGCGGTTGGTGTTGGTGCTCTCGGTATTACCTCCATTCTGTATGGTCACAAGATCCTATCCAAGCGTAATGCTTCTCTTGCGGCGGCCTATCAGCTTCTTGATAAGGGATTCAAGGAGTATCGCCAGAATGTTCGTGATCGCTACGGAGATGAGGTGGACAAAGAGCTTCGTTATGGCCTCGTGAAGGAGAAGGTTGAGGAGGAGACTATTGATCCGGAAACCGGCAAAAAGAAGAAGACCAAGAAAGAAGTCACCGTTCTTCCTGATGGTAGAGTTCCTTCTGTTTACGCTCGTATCTTCGATGAACTCAACGAGAATTGGGAGAAGGATGCTGAGCTGAATCTGTTCTTCATCAATGGTCAGCTCAACTATTGGAATCATATTCTCCAAACGAGAGGGTATGTATTCCTGAACGAAGTCTATAAGGCTCTCGGATTCGATCCGACGAAGGCCGGTCAGCATGTCGGTTGGTATTACGATGCTAAGAATCCCAAGGCTGACAATTATATTGACTTCGGTATCTATGATGTGAATCGTCGTGGCGCTTCTGAGTTTGTTAATGGTATGGAGCGTAGCGTGATTCTCGACTTCAATGTCCAGGGCCCGATTGATGCCCTGATCGGCGAAGAAATTTAACGTAAGGAGGCCCCACTATGGGACGCATTAGAAAAAGTCTGCGGGAATGGTTTGTATCTGGTTTGGTTGGATTGGCGTTAGGGCTTGTTGTAGGCTCTAGCGCTACCACTATGCAAGAGTTGGTTACTTATGAGGAGCCAACACCGGAACTGATCCAAATGCAGACAGAGGAAGTGGTAATGCCCGAAGCCCCTCTCTCAGCGGCTGATTTATATTTGGAAGCACCACGATTCATTGGACTTGAGAATTACAGTGAGTATGAGATCGAGATGCTGACACGAGTCACATATGCCGAAGCCGGAAACCAATCGGAATATGGTCAACGCTTGGTCGTCGATACGATACTGAATCGAGTGGATAGTGAACGCTTTGCTGGGGATGATATTTTGTCTGTCATTACAGCAAAGAACCAATTTGACTGTGTTACCACTGGAGCAATCTATTGCTATCCGGAATGGGAATCTGTTCGTTGGTTGGTGATTGAAGAATTGTGTGATCGGACGAATTCGGACGTTATTGCATTTCGAACTAATCGATACCATAGCTGGGCAACGCCCGCCTTTAAAGAAGGCGACCACTATTTCTCGATTTGAGGAAGGAATGATATTTATGAGAGCAAGGCTGAAGAAACTCTGGAAAGGGGTTAAAGAGACCATGGATAAGGCTGTAAAAGCAATTCTAACTGCTGAAAATGCTTATAGAGCAGGTGTTGTGGTTGGATGCTGTTTTGTTGGGATTGGTGTTAGCGGGATTATGCTTCTTGCTAATGCAGATAAACTTCGGTAAGGGCGATTATGAAAAAATATTTATTTAATATCGTTGGCTTATTTTTAATTGGAGGCGGTATCAGCAGTGCTATTATTGGCATTGGTCTGATAGATACGGCTCCGAAACTTGCTTAAGGAGATAAACGATGAAAAACGTTATTTGGTTCGCCGTTGGTGCTCTCGTTGGCGCCGCTGGCGGATATTTTTATGCCTATCGTAAGGCAGAAGCTCGTGCCGATGAGGAAATTGACGAGATGCGCGAGTATTATCGCGACAAAATCAACGCGATGGCAGATAAGGAGGAGAAGGACTCTAATCCGGAAATGGAATCCTCTCCGCTCGAGCATGTCGTCACAGAACGTAAGTCTGTTGAGGATGAGATCAAAGAGGCTTACGAGAAGCGCCGTGTTAATTACGGTAAGTACTTCACTCCGCTGAATGCACCTCCCCAGGATGCCGGCGACATTGAGCAGGATCCTTACAAGGATAAGGAGATGAATGCTTATGGCGGTATTTATCTCATTGCTCCCGAAGAATTTGGTCGAGAGGATGGATATTCGGAAGTCAGCTTGACCTGGTACGAAGGAGACAAGGTTCTTGCCGACGAAGAGGACGATCCCGTTGACAACATCTCGGAGGCCATTGGTGAGGTCTTCATGGGTCACTTTGGCGATTTCCAGGAAGGTGTCTGTCACGTACGCAATGAGAATACGATGACCGACTACGAGATTACTTTGGATGAACGTTCTTACGATGCGATCTATCCGGAACGACATATTCACGAGCTGGAGGTTGACGAGTAAATGACCAGAGCTGATGCACTGCACGAGCGTTACTTCCAGTGGATGTGCGGTCTCGTGATGGGTGATCAGCAATATTCAAGGAATCTATCGTATGAGAAACTCATGCGTCATTTAGATGCTCGAACATTCACATGGATCATCCCAATGGATGAATATAGAGCAAGACATGGCGTAGATTTGCGGTATGATTTTGGTTATGAAAATCACTATCCGGATCGTACAATAGAGCATTTGCTTGATATTCGAGAGTGCTCTATCTTGGAAATGATGGTAGCCCTCGCCAGAACATGTGAGGAACGAATTATGGAAGACGACACGGTTGGAAATCGAACGGGTCAATGGTTCTGGAATATGATTGTTTCTCTTGGGCTTGGCTCTATGAGCGATAGCCGTTACAATGAGAAAGAAGTCGATCGGATTCTGGATATTTTCCTTAATCGTACTTATGATGCAAATGGACGAGGTGGTTTATTCACAATCGAAGATTGTCCCTATGATCTTCGAGCTGTGGACATCTGGTATCAGATGATGTGGTACCTGAATACGATTTTGTAAAGGAGATACAAACATGGATGAAAAAAAGATGGCCGAAGAATTCGCTAATATTTACAAAGCGATTGGCTCAAATTGCACGGATCTGATGGATACAAACAAAGATCTCAAAACGTTAGCTGGCGTACAAAGGTCATTCATTCGTCATTTCAATAGGCATGTTGATGTCTTCAATAGTAATGTCTCGAAGTCGAATGCTATGCTTGATCGCCTTAATAGGTACGCAAAGCGTCAGAACGTTCTTCTCTTTGCCGGCATCGGCGGATTCCTGTATCTCTATAAGAAGATCCAGAAGCTGGAGGAAGCAACAAAGAAGGAGTAAGTCATGGATTTCTTGATGGTCGCCACCAGATGTCCTAGAGGTGGAGGCATTGAGGTATATCCGAAATTCATCGTTTCGAAGTCAAATGATTTGATGATTCGAGGCGGCGCGTTCTATGCGATTTGGGATGAGGAAAAGCGTCTGTGGTCGACCGATGAATACGATGCGGTCCGCTTAATCGATGCAGAACTTGACAAATTTGTCAAAGAAAACTATCCCAATACGCCTGGAATCCGAGTTCTTCATCTATGGGATTCGGAAACGCGTATGATCGACCGGTTTCACACATTCTGTCAAAGGGATATGCGAGATTCGTTCCATATGCTCGATGAGAAATTGATATTTGCAAATACAGATGTCAAGAAACGAGACTATGCATCAAAACGACTCCCATATCCCTTAGAGGATGGTGAATGCCCGAGTTATGACAAACTCATGTCTACTCTGTATGAGCCAGAAGAGCGACATAAGCTCGAATGGGCAATCGGAGCAATTGTATCGGGTGACTCCAAGACAATCCAGAAATTTGAAGTGTTGTATGGTCCGGCTGGTAGTGGTAAATCAACCGTTATCAACATTATCCAGCAACTCTTCGAAGGATATTATGCAGTATTTGATGCGAAGGCATTGGGTAGTGCAAACGCGTCCTTTGCTCTGGAATCGTTTAAAACCAATCCGTTGGTAGCCATTCAGCATGATGGCGATTTGTCTCGAATTGAGGACAATACACGACTCAACAGTGTAGTTTCTCATGAACTTATGACAGTAAATGAGAAATTTAAGTCTGCTTATTCGAGCAAATTCAAAGCATTCCTATTCATGGGAACCAATAAGCCAGTAAAGATCACGGACGCGAAGTCCGGTTTGATTCGACGACTCATTGATGTGTCTCCGTCTGGTCGTAAGGTTCCCACACGAGAATACAATCAGCTTGTCAAGCAGGTTGAATTCGAATTGGGTGCGATCGCTACGCGTTGTTTAAATGTCTATATGGAGTCCCCGGGATATTATGACGGATATGTACCAACCTCCATGCTTGATGAGAGTAACGATTTCTATAACTTTGTTGCAGATTCGTACTTTATATTCAAGAAAGAACCTTCTACATCTCTTAAACAAGCTTGGGAGATGTATAAGACATATTGCGAGGAAGCAAAAATGCAATTCCTGCTCAATAAGCGTAACTTCAAATCTGAGATGAAGAACTACTTTGAAGAGTATTATGATCGGGTTGCTCCAGAAGGGAAAGAACCGTTTACCTTCTATGGGTTTAAAATCGAGAAATTCGACTCGATCACTACTGCTGAGAAGCCGGAAAAGAAGAAGAAAAACGCTGAATCGGATGAATCGTGGTTGAAATTCCGAGAGCAACCATCTCTCTTTGATATGGAATGCAAAGAATGCCCTGCGCAATATGCAAGTGACAAAGAGACACCATTAAAGAAATGGTCAGATGTTCGAGCAACGTTGAAAGACGTCGATACACATCGTCTTCATTATGTGAAGGTACCGATTCATCACATTGTGATCGACTTTGATATTCCGGACCAAGATGGAAAGAAGTGTTTCGAGAAGAATTTGGAAGCCGCCAGTAAGTGGCCTCAGACGTATGCAGAATTGTCTAAGTCTGGAGCCGGAATTCACCTCCATTATATTTATACAGGGGATCCGGAGAAGCTAAGTGCGGTTTATGAAGACCATGTCGAAATTAAGGTATTTTCAGGCCTGAGTAGCTTGCGAAGAAAGTTGACAAAGTGTAACAACCTTCCAATTGCAAGCCTGAGTTCGGGCTTGCCGTTGAAAGGGGATGGTAAAGTGATCAACTTCGAAGGAGTGAAATCAGAGAAGGAACTGAGAACCAAGATCCGCAGAAACCTTAATAAGGAGTACCATGCGGCGACAAAACCTTCTGTTGATTTCATCTACAAAATCCTGGAAGATGCCTACAACAGTGGACTCCACTATGATGTGACAGATATGCGAAATGCAGTCCTCGCGTTCGCCGCCAACAGCACCAATCAGGCAAATTATTGCATCAAGCTGGTCAATAAGATGCGATTTAAGTCTGAAGAACCTTCCTTACCTGGAGAAGACGGAGATCAGCCCATCGTATTCTACGATGTGGAGGTGTTCCCAAATCTCTTCTTGGTTAACTGGAAGACACAGGGTACTGGTAAGCAAGTTGTCCGTATGATCAACCCGAAGCCAAAAGAAATCGAGGAACTCATTAAGTTCAAGTTGGTTGGATTCAACTGCCGTCGTTATGATAACCATATTCTCTATGCTCGCATGATTGGATATTCCAATGAGCAGCTCTATACTCTTTCACAGCGTATCATTAGTGGTTCTCCGAATTCGATGTTCGGAGAAGCCTATAACATCTCGTATACTGATGTCTACGATTATTGTGCAAAGAAGCAGAGCTTGAAGAAGTGGGAAATCGA
>ERZ808252.2627-NODE-2627-length-10521-cov-12.267533_pt1 | contig 10521 bp, 9 predicted proteins | sample MGYA00521242_ERZ808252 | MGnify/ENA primary metagenome ERZ808252 (study PRJEB31516, sample SAMN03275581) | gut metagenome | biome: mammalia-associated habitat; material: feces | host: Papio cynocephalus | place: Kenya | collected 2012-08-07 ...
TTATCTTTGCAGAATATGAAAGGATTCGGACGACATATTGTGGCGGCTGCGTTGGCTTGTGCTGTTATGGCGCTGACAGGGTGCTCTGCGGTGAAGAAGGCAGCGGTCGACAAGCTGAAGGAGATTGAGGTGACTTCGTTCGCGGTGGAAAAGGTGACGCCGAGAGGACTCAAGGCTCTTGATGCATCGTTCTATGTCGGTGTGCATAACCCCACTATAAAACTGGAACTTACGGATGTCACGGCGAGACTCTTCTACAATGATTCGGAGCTCGGAAGTTTTGTTCTCGACCCGTTCACGATAGAGGGACACAAGGATAAGATATATCTTTTGACTGGACATGCGACGCTTTCATCTGCGGCCGCACTCTTCCAGGTCATCGGTGCGTTGGGCGGCTCTTCCGATGACTTCACGGTGCTGGTTTCGGCAACGGGAAAGGGACTTGGAATCAGGCGGGATCTGAGCCGGACTATGTCGCTGACGGAACTCTTAAATATGGTGAAACGATGAAGCGGACACTTCTTGTAATATTATTTGCCGTGATTGGCGGCTTTGTGGTTACTGCGCAAGATGTTGTTGTTCCCGAGGGATACACGGTTGCTGATTCCCTTGTCTATAGGACTGTGGCCGGTGTGGATTCGACTCTTGTCGGGAAGTCGGTGTGGAGCGTAATGCCGTCCCGTTCCAAGGGAGATTCGGCAGATGTCCGCATATCCCAGTCCCCACGGCTGAAGTCTGCACTTGACGACCAAATTGAGGTTAACCCCACCAGGACCATTACGGGTTATCGTGTGCGTATATTTTTTGACAACGGACAGAACTCTCGCAGTGAGTCCGAGGCTGTTCTCAAGAAATTCGAGTCTGCATATCATGGAATCCCTGTGTATCGAACCTACGCGAACCCTTATTTCAAGGTTACTGCGGGCGATTTCCGCACCCGTTCGGAGGCAATGGCGCTGCTTGTGAAACTGCGCGACGAATTTCCGAGGGCGCTCATGGTGAAGGAGAAAATCAACTGGCCGGCAGCCGATGCCGGATGTACATACGTTGTCGATACCGTGCGCGTTCTGCGTCCGGTCGTGACCTTAAACAATTAGGCCTATGTTGAGACAGGCATTGGAACAGAAGCAGCTTCAGAAGCTGTCTCCGCAGCAGATAATGACCGCGAAACTCATAGAGCTCCCGATTCAGAGCCTTGAGCAGCGGGTGCGTCAGGAAATAGAGGAAAACCCTGTGCTTGAGGAAGATGACACCAAGGAAAAGGAAAATTCCCGCGAAGTCTCGCTTTCCGACTACAAGGAAGACGATCCGATTCCTTCTTACCGTCTGCGTTCCGACAACTACAGCAAATACGACGACAGACCTAAGCGCGAGACCTTTTCAGTTCAGGAGTCCTTTCCGCAGAACTTGAAGGAACAACTTGATTTTCGTGACCTTACGCAGCATCAGAGGGATATAGCGAACTATATAATCTATAGCCTCGATGACGACGGTTACCTTCGTCGCGACATCGACAAGCTCGTGGACGAAATGGCTTTCAGGGCCGGAATAGAGACAACTGACGAGGAAGTCGAGTCATTGCTGAAGATAATCCAGACATTTGAGCCGGCAGGCGTCGGTGCCCGCGACCTCCGAGAATGCCTCCTAATTCAGCTGAACGCGCTGAAGGACAGCCCTGTTGTCGAGGATGCAAGAAAAATCATCAGGGATCATTTTTCGGAGTTTACCAAAAAGGACTTCAACCGCATAATGTCTCAGACGGGGATGTCTCCGGAGCGTCTCAAGACAGCGATGTCGAGGATTCTCAAGCTTAATCCAACACCGGGAGGGCAGGTCTCCGATGCCTACAGCGACCACACTCAGCAGGTTGTCCCGGACTTCGTGCTTGATGTCGTCGACGGGGAGTTCGTCCTGACAATGCCGCGCTTTTCCGTTCCTGAAGTGAAGGTTAATCATAAATATGCCGACATCCTCATGGAAGCCTCGAACTCTTCGGAAAGGTCGAAGAAGGAGGCCGCCTCGTTCGTGAAGAAAAAACTCGAATCCGCAAAATGGTTCGTCGACGCCCTCCGTCAGCGCCACACGACGCTGATGACCACGATGCAGGCCATACTCGACTATCAGAGAGACTATTTCCTCGACGGAGACGAGACGAAGATAAAGCCGATGATTCTCAAGGATATAGCCGACAAGACGGGGTATGACATATCGACCGTGTCACGCGTAGCCAACAGCAAGTACATCGAGACTCATTTCGGCATATTCCCACTCAAATACTTCTTCTCCGAGAGCATCAAGAACCAGGCAGGCGAGGACATCTCCACGAGGGAGCTCAAGAAGATTCTCCAGGAAATCATCGACGGGGAGAACAAGCAGAAGCCGCTCACGGACGACGAGATTGTGGATATGATGAATGCCAAAGGCTACAATGTCGCCCGGCGCACCATCGCCAAGTACCGCGACCAGCTCGGCATTCCCAAGTCCCGGATGCGCCGCGAAATACTTTAGTAAATGTTTCCCGTTGGCATAGATTCCGGTGACATGTTCGCCGGTGCAGGACTTGTGTTCGTTGTCACGGGCTTGGTTTGCAGTTTCATCAGGCTGCGGCACATGTGTCGTCCATTCTCGGAACACGAAGCCTACTTCTATCCGGCAAGAAAGCAGGTGGCGCTGTTCTATGCGGCCGTCGCGCTGTCTTTTCCCTACATTCTCGCCCCGGAAAATCCCGCTGTCTGGACGTATGTACGCATCTGGGGGATAGTCTATTACCCGACAGGCTTTGCCCTGCTCATCAGACGCTATTTCGACAATTTCGGGAAAGGGCGCAAAGTCCTGTGGGGCGTTTTCCTCGGCATGCCGACGCTCTTTCTGACTGCGCTTCTCTTGGTGCTCCTCACGGACGGCGACCTATGGATTGAAGGGCACAGCCGGGAATTGTGCATTGCGTCCGGGATGCTGGGGCTTGCTATAGCTTCCATAATGTTCGGGGTTCTCGTCTGTTTGAGACGGGCGGTTGATCGTTTCAATACGGATAATTATTCCAACGAGGAGGACTTTCCCTATGGTTTCGCGCGTATGATGGTCGTCATGCCTATTGCCTGGCTCATCGGGATGTGGGCGGTGTTCCTCACCGGGAATCATTGGGTGAAGTTCGCAGTGGATATTCTTGCGTCGCTGTGGATGGTCTTTTTCCTGTGCATAATCCTTCATCCTCAGCGGGTCAAGTTCCCGGAGGCGGTTGACGAGACGACGCGACTGCTTGGGCGTGAAAGCGAGGAGGAAATTATGGAATTGGAGAATATTCGCTGTCCGGACGGGAATGCCGGATGCGCCGAGGCGGATCCGGCGGTGCGTGAGCGGGTTCTCTCTGTGATACGCCGTCGCTTCCGGGAGCCGCACCTTCTGAAGAGTGAAGTCCTTCTTGACATCGGCAACGGGGACATCGGCAAGGCAAGCCGCTTCATCGCCGGTGTGGGCTACTACAGTCTCGTGAATATGTTCCGCCTCGAATATGCAAGACTCTATAAGGAGGCTCACCCTCATGCGAAGCAGGAAGAAATCGCGGAGGAGGCGGGATTTTCTTCAAGGACGGCCTACTACAAGGCGAAGAAGTATGTCGGTGAGATTGATCCGGAGATTGTGAAAGGGGTCTCGCTCGTTGATCCGGCGCATTGTCCCGCAGTATCGTCTAAATAGGTCTGAATTGACGTTAAGGGAACATTTTTCACCTTAGGGGAACATTTCTCGTGTGCCGCGCCTCTGAAAGGAACAAAACGGGACAATAAATTTTAGGAGAATATATTACCCCATCCTATCTTTGCCGGACGAATTTTAATATAGGTGAAATGAACGGCAAAAACATTGTTTTCCGGGCGTATTCCGCACCGGAGGTTTTCATTTGCGAAATATGTGCTGAACAGGGTTTCGCGGGCAGTCCGATGGGCGCGGCACAGAATCTTACACAGACTTATTGGGGCGGAGACGAGACTGCGGAGTATTAACGGCTTAATCTTGAAGAAATGAAAAGGAATTTTATTGCGGCGCTGACCGTTCTGGCAGTGGCTGCTTGCAGCAAGGAAAACATAGAAAATCATGGGCAGGAGCAGCTGCCTGCCGGGAATGTCCGCGGGATAGAAGTAAGCGCGGGTGTTCCGGAGGTGACGAAAACCGCAATTGACGGAATGCGTGTGCTTTGGGCAAAAGGTGACCAGGTGGGGTTTGTCGCGGACGAGGGGAGCGTTGTTTCAGGAGGCTCTTTCTGCACAATTAAGGATGAGTTTGACGGGAAAGTGTCGGCGACGATTATGGTGCCTGTCAAAGATGAAGCCGAAGTGATGGATGAGACAGCGATTGCATTCACGGCATATTATCCTTATTCTTCCGTGACCGCAACAGATGGCGCTCCGGTGGCTGAGATTGCCGCCGAGCAGGACGGCCGGACCGGGAAATGGGGCTACATGGCTGCGGTGTACTCCGGAACTAAGGCCGGACTTGTGAAGGACGGTCTGACGTTCGTGCATGCCTGCGCGTACATCGACTTCCAGCTCAAGTCAGAGGAACTCGCGGGATGTCCCGTGACGAAAGTGACGCTGACAAGCCTTGATGAGACTAAACCCTTTACGGGAGAATATGTCCTTTCCGGTGAGGCTGGCACTCTGACGGAATCCGCGAACGGTACAAGATATAATTATGTGTCTGTTTTAGACCCGGTTGCGGCTCTCGGCAGCGAGTTTCAGGGAAAGTGCGCCGTCGTGGCTCCTGTGGATTTGAGCGGGGCTAAAGTCAAGATTGACATCACTTACACCAAGGACGGCAAGAGCCTCACGCAGACGAAGGTTATTGATGGCAGCAATCTCATCGCAGGGCACAAGGTCACTCTTAAACTGAATCTTGACAAGACCGACTTCAATGTCATCTCATTTGAAGATGCCACGCTCGGCGAGGCTCTGGCAAAGGCGTTCGGCTCTGACGGCTATCTGACTATAGCTCAGGCTGCTGCGGTGGATTATGAGAGGATGAAAAGCTTTGTCTCTGATAATTGGCCAAAGGGCGGCGCATCATCATTCCATGAATTCCAGTATTTCTCAAATGTTACATCTGTTCCAAAATGGCAAGGCAAAACAATCAGGAAGATAACGCTTCCTAATTCAATTGCCGTCATCAAAGAGTATAGTTTCATGAACTCGGGATTGCAAGAAATCAACAATACATCCCAAGTCACTGAAATCGGATATCGGGCATTTAATTCTTGCTCCACATTAAAATCAATCGACCTTGGCAATGTTACCGCGATAGGAGACGAAGCTTTCAAAGGTAATTCAAAACTTGAATCTGTTGGAGATACAAAAAACTTAGCTGATATAGGTGAAGTTGCCTTTAGCGGGTGTTCCAGTCTGAAAGAAATAGATTTGAGCAGTTTGAAGACAGTCGAAAAAGGTGCCTTTAATGGATGCAGTGCTCTTGCAGGGTTAAACAGTTCACTCTCGGCACTGTCCGAAATTCCTGAGTATTTATTCGCCGGCTGCATGGAACTTAATGCAAACATCGCACTTCCTGCCGTCATCGGTGAAGGTGCTTTCAGCAATTGCAGAAAGATAGAAGTAACTCCGTCTGAGTTTGAAGATGTGACGTCAATCGGCAACTACGCTTTCTTGCAATGCTGGAAAATCAGTGGTGATCTTACCCTTAAAAAAGTTGAAACTCTCGGCAATCAGGCATTCAAAAATACAAAGATAACGTCAGTTGATATGACAGGAGCCCCGCTCGCCAAAATTGACGATAACTGTTTCTATGGCTGCACAAGCCTAACGACTGTTACAATCTCAGAAAATACCACTACAATAGGCCAGGGCGTGTTTACTGGTTGTGAGAATATTACTGAATATCATATACTGTCTGAAACCCCGGCAACATTAGATTCAAGTTCTTTCACAGGAACTGACAACTACGTGATTTACGTTCCGAAAGGCTGCTCTGCCGTCTATAAGGAGAAATGGACTGCCTACGCCGACCGCATTCAGGAAGAGCAGTGAGGGCTGTAATCGATTTTTGCGATAGCCGTGATAGGAACAATTCATAACCGCCGCTTGACAGGCCTGTGAATAGGTCTTACCTTTGCAGCCGTTAAAATTAGTGGTATATAAAGGTAGTATTATGAAAACGGCAATTTTTGTTTCTTTGGTTGTTATCTGTGTGATTGCCTCATTGTTCAACGCTTACGCAAAGGCTGGCAAACATTTCTCTTTCGGATTCAGGCATCACGGGAATGTGAGTGACGCGGTTGTCAGATAATCGATGACAAATCGGAAATATTAAACTATATTTGCAGGTGATTTTTGCCTGCATTTTTAGTTTTCGGGCATCCCAAGATTGACGCAACGATATGGAACTACGGCATCTACAGGCATTTGTAAAACTTACACAGACACTCAACTTCTCGGCTGCCGCCGCCGAACTCTGCATTACGCAGAGCACTCTGTCGGCGACCATAAAGCAGTTGGAAGACGACCTTGGGGTTGAACTCTTCACGCGCAACAGCCACGGCGTCGTCATCACCGAGGCAGGCGAGCAGCTTCTCCCGTTCGCGCAGGAGGCTCTCTATCAAGCGGAGAACTGCGTGAGCAGGATGTATGACCTGAGCAACATGAAGTGCGGTCGTCTGAAAATCGGAGTGACGCACTCATTCTCGCTGATGATGGTCGAGGCGATTCTGGAGTTTAACAGGCAGTACCCAGGCATTGAGATGGAGATCCACTACAAGACAATGGGCGAGCTTCTTGACAAGCTCATAAAGCACGAACTTGACTTTGTGCTGTCCTATAAGCCTTCCATAACCAGCCCGCTCATCGAGTCCCACGTGATTTTTGACGACAAGTTGTCACTCGTTGTCTCTCAGGACAATCCGCTCGCGTCTCTCCAGTCCGTGAAGGTGGAGGATTTGGCGAAATACCGGCTTGCACTGCCGGCCAAGGGACTTCAGGCACGAAATCTTTTGGAGGAGATGTGCAAGGCTCACGGAGTCGAGGTGAAGGCGGCTATTGAGTTTGATCTCATTACTCCGCTTCTGCGGCTCGTCTACAACAGCAATTTCGCAACGGCGCTCTCGTCCGCCTCCATTCAGTCCCACGACTACCTGAAGGCGATTCCGATTGACGCGGAGAACAACTTGATGGAAGGTTCGTTCCACATCCTGAAGGGAGCCTATAGGAAGAAGTCGGCCAAGGAGTTCATACGGATTCTGTGTGAAACGGATGCCGTAAAGCAGAGACGCATTGACGGACTAGAATAATTGAAAAATGGAATGGTTAAATAACTTGGTGTCGGGACAGGGCATGGCACATTCGATAATAATAATCGCCCTGACAATCACGGCGGGACTGCTGTGTGACAGAATCAAGATAAAGGGCGTAAAGCTCGGCGTGACTTGGATTCTGTTCATCGGAATATTTCTCGGGCAGCTCGGATTCACCCTCGATCCGACGACCTGCCACTTCGTGAAGGAGTTCGGACTTATACTCTTCGTCTATTCAATAGGTCTTGAGGTCGGTCCGCATTTCTTCTCATCGTTCAAGAGCGGGGGAGTGACGTTGAACCTGCTCGCCACAGGCATAATCCTTCTCGGAACAGTTACGGCCTACCTGATTCACGTAATCACCGGTGAGGACCTCTTCGCGATGACCGGCGTTCTCTACGGCTCCGTGACCAATACTCCGGGACTCGGTGCGGCACAGCAGACCTTCTCCGACCTGAACGAGGGGCTCAACAACGCCAAATTCGCCTGCGGATATGCTGTGGCCTACCCGATGGGCGTGATGGGCATTATCCTCAGTGTCATATTTATACGAGTGATTTTCCGCATCAGCCTCGACAAGGAACAGAGGCACGACACAAAAATTGACCATGAGGCAAAGGCTGCGGTCGCGCAGAAAATCGAGTCTCCTGACGTGGGACCGGTGTTCCTCGGCATCATGCTCGGCGTGCTCCTCGGTTCCATCCCGATTTTCTTCCCGGGAATGTCCGTGCCGGTGAAGCTCGGACTTGCCGGCGGACCGCTTATCGTTTCCATTCTGATTTCCTCCTTCAGCGCCAAGGTAGGGCTTCGCACGAGCATCTCCCCCTCAGCGAACCTCATGATGCGTCAGGTCGGCATCTGCCTCTTCATCGCGGCGGTCGGCATCAGCGCCGGTGACGGCTTCATCGAGACCATCATGAACGGCGGCTACTGGTGGATTCTCTATGCTTTCATCATCTCCACGCTTCCGCTTCTGCTTGTGGCGGCGTTCGCGAGACTTGTCCTGCATCTTAACTATTTCTCCATCATTGGAATGATTGCCGGTGCCACCACCGACCCGCCTGCACTTGCCTACGCCAACTCCATCTGCGAGAGCGACGAGGCGGCGGTCGCCTATTCAACGGTCTATCCGCTGTCGATGTTTCTGCGAATCCTTGCAGCGCAGGTTTTAGTTTTAATTGCGTGAAAGAAACCGGCTCGAACCAATGTGTCCGAGCCGGTTTTTGGTTTTTTGAAAATGGTGGGATTATAATCCTATTATTTGGTCAGGTTGCCGACCTGGTCGAGGCTGAAGGCGAACCAGTCGGAGCAGTCCTGATAGCTGTATGGGATGTATTCCGCGCAGTGGACGAACACTAAATTGTTCTTCTTGTTGATGTAGATGTCCACTTTCAGCCCGTTGCCCGCTTCGGTCTCGCTCCAGTCCATCTTCGACGGGTCTGTCTTCAGGGCTTCGAGGATCTCGGCCTTGCGGCTTGCCGGAAAATATTTGGTCTTCTTGCAGAAACAAAGCCCCGAGCAGCAGTCCTTGTAGCCGGACTTTGTGGTGAGGAAAAGTACAACTCCGCAGAATGCGAGGCAGCATCCGAGAATGTTCACGCCCACGGAGGACGGGATGATGATGGTGACGACTCCGGCAATCACGAGAGCCGATGATATGATGATGTCGAGCGCATTGTGCACCCGTTTGAAGTCTTTTGTCATAATGTTTTATGTTATTGATTTTCAGATTACTTTGAGCATACTATTATGCCGCATCGGGCATTACGATGTCCGGAACGGACACACATCTTTCATTTCGGGAGGAAACAATGCCATTACGAATGTGCGAATTGTTATCCCGGACGAAGTGAGAGATCTTTTTTTTGGGGGGGGCGGCTCCTAAATCCGCAGTCGTTCGAGAGCGATGGCGGATGAAAGTCCGGACAAGGCTCCGCTCACTGGACTCGTGATGCAGTCCAGCATGAAATTGGCCGGACGTGCAGTGCAGACAGTCTTTCCGCTGCGGAAGAATCCCGTGCGCGAATGCTGCTGTGGGCTGTTGTTCCTCTCTTCCGAGAAATTGCGGACGCGGGAAGCCGTGTTGACGTTTCTCGCGGCAGAAAATTCGAGGCCACCATCATTCAGGGCTGTCCGGTTGCACCAGTCCGCATCCTCCCGTGCTCTGTCCCGAGCGCTGAAAAGTGACGATTGTGAATTGACTTGTTTTTCATGAGCGTCGTCATTTCCCTGTACAGCCTCCGCCCCGCGAGTCCCGGAGAGGGCAAACACGGCGGCAGCAATCGCTATGAGTCTGACAAATGCCTTCATGAAACTTTATAAAATCTTACAGTCGTGATGATTACAAAATCCGCAGCCCTTAGTAGGACTGCACTTGCAAAGGTAGTCTTTTTATTTTAAGAATAACCATGATTGTCTCACAAATGTCAGAATCCGGGTGCCAAAATGTTGTGGTGCGGCTTGTGGGTGGCGTTGGCTTCAAATTTGTTCGGAAGTCCTGCCGGGATTGAAATATTCCCGAAAAGAGTATAAACTTAAAGATTTTTGATTATGCTGGACTTTATTTCACAGATTACCGGCCGGGCAGCCAAGGCGGTAAAGAACTGGTGGCTGCTTCTAATTGCCGGACTTCTCGGCATCGCTGCGGGCGTCGCTGTTTTCTGTTTTCCTGCTGACAGCTATTACGCTTTCAGCATCCTGTTCGGAGTCACCATGCTCGTCACTGGCGTCACTGAACTTGTCGTTGCCATCAGCAGTCGCAACTGGTTCATGATGCGGGGCTACAACATTGTCGGTGGCATCCTTGACCTGCTTGTGGGCATCATGCTCTGCGTATGGCCTCAGGTCACGATGATGACGCTCCCGTTTGTTCTCGGTGTCTGGCTCATCTACCACAGCTTCATGATTATCGGTCTTGCCGGTGACATGAGCGCATTCGGGGTTTCCGGCTCCGGCTGGCTGATTTGCGGCGGCGTGCTCATGCTCCTCCTAGCCATCCTGATGGTTCTCAACCCGTTCACCCTCGGGGTCAACGTGATTGTGATTCTCCTCGGCATCGGGCTCATCGTTTTCGGATCCGTGCTCGTCGGCGCTTCAATCCGCTTGAGCCATGTGCATAACTACTTCAAGGAACTGGACGATGTCAATAATGTAGAGGAACAGTAAAAAGAATCGTACGCTTACGGAGTCTCGGGAACGGGCAGCGCCTCTTTCCCGAGGCTTATTGTTTT
>ERZ808252.2638-NODE-2638-length-10477-cov-12.161389_pt1 | contig 10477 bp, 8 predicted proteins | sample MGYA00521242_ERZ808252 | MGnify/ENA primary metagenome ERZ808252 (study PRJEB31516, sample SAMN03275581) | gut metagenome | biome: mammalia-associated habitat; material: feces | host: Papio cynocephalus | place: Kenya | collected 2012-08-07 ...
GATGACGGGGGTACGCAGAGCAAAGCAGGCATCGTGGCGCCCCTTTGCCGAGAGTTCCACAAGGCGCTTCTGAGCAAAGTCCCATGTAGTCTGCGGCTTGTGTATGGTGGACGTGGGCTTGAATGCCACGCGGAACAGGAGGTCGTTGCCGTTGGTGAGGCCCCCGTTGATGCCGCCCGCCCCGTTTTTCGTCAGCCTGCCGTCGTCTCCGAACGTGTCGTTGTGTTCGGAGCCGCGCATGTCCGAGGCCGCGAAGCCGTCGCCGAACTCGATGCCGCGAACTCCGGGGATGGAAAATATGGCATGGGAAACGAGCGATTCCACAGAGTCGAAATATGGCTCGCCAAGCCCGACAGGAAGCCCTTTCACGCGGCACTCCACGACTCCTCCTATGGAGTCCCCATCAGCGACCGCGGCATCAATCAAACCCTGCCATAGGGACTTGTCGGAAGTTCCGCCGATCCTTACCAATTCAGCGGAGATTTTAACATCAGGAATGTGGGTTGTCAGGACCTTCTTGGCAACGACACCTGCCGCGACGAGAGCGAGGGTCATTCTGCCGGAGAATATGCCGCCTCCGGTGAACGGAGGGAACTGGCGGGCGTAGGTCACGCCATATCTTTGAGGGTGAGTAACATAGTCCACATGCCCTGGGCGCGGAACGTCGGCAAATTCGCCATAGTCCCCCGGACGTATATTCCGGTTTTCAAATTCGACTTTCAGAGGACCGCCCGTTGTCTTCCCGTCGGAAAGACCTGTCAGCACAGGGACGTCCGCCTCGATTCTTGGCGTCGTTCCCTTTGCTCCGGGCTTACGGCGGGCAATGTCCTCGGAGAAGTCATCTTCCGAAAGCGACAGCCCAGGTTCCACGCCGTCGATTACAACACCGAGCCTCGACTCGTGAGAGCCGCCATAGACCGTGATTCTGAATTTTTCTCCGAAACTATTGTGCATATCCAATTATATTTCTCAGAAGATGTTTGAATTTTTTGTTCAGTCATTTTGAGGCGTATACAGCTTCTCAATATCCGCAAACATCCCAGGTCAGCGAAATCTAAAAGTATTTACTCACTGTTTGTCAATCACTTCACGACGGAACCCACAAACATCTCGACGAACTCTGGATATGATTTGGAGACACAACTCTCATCGTCAATCTCAACAGGAGCATCGGCACCGAGAGAAGCCACCTTGAGAGCCATCACCATGCGGTGGTCGTGGTGCGAACTGTATTTGCCACCGCTGAGAAGCTTCCCGTTCAAAAGCCTCCACGCGAGCGAGTGTCCGGTGACGACAAGCGCATTAGCAGCATCGTCAATCACGGCCTCGACGCCCATCTTCGTCAGCATCTCAACGATTGCAGCCGCACGGTCACTCTCCTTGTTGCGCAGGCGGCTGACGCCATAGAGCCGGCTCTTGCCCTGGCAGAATGCCGCAAGGACGGACGCACACGGGAAGAGATCTGGGCAGTGAGAGGCATCGGCGTCAAAGGCGAGCAGCGGTGACTGTTGAACGTGGATTTCGCCCTCGTCTCCGTCAAGCTGCGTGATGCTTGCGCCGGCGGCCATCAGGATGTCCATTATGGCGATGTCTGCCTGGAGTGAGTTGGTGCTGAGTCCGTCTATGCAGGCCTTCCCGAAGATTGAGGCGGCGACCATCACCGGCACCGCCGCGCTCCAGTCCCCTTCGATGTCAAAGTCGGCCGCCGTGTATTTCTGGCCTTCGCGGACCTTGAATATCATCTCGGTGCAGAGTGACCAGTCGCCATCGGACTCCATGAAGTCACGCCCTCCGAGCATTTCGTTGGAAATCTTGACTCCGAACCTCTTGAGGACTTCGGCTGTCATGAATGTGTATGGAATGCTCTTGGGATTCTCGACAAGCAGGGTCATGTTTCGGTTCACAAGCGGCATGGCCATCAGAAGACCGGAAATCAGCTGCGAGCCGTTCTCTCCGGAAACTTCAGCCTTAAGCTCCGAAATATGTCCTTCGACGCTTATCGGAAGTTTCTCGTCATTGTCCTTGGCCTTAACCCCCATTCTGGTCATTATTTCGTTCACGCCGGCAAGACGACGGCCTGCAAGGGTCTTCTCTCCCTCGATGCGCACCGCCTGTCCGTCAGAGAGTTCCGCAGAAAGAGGAATCATGAGCCGTGCAAGCAGCCCGGATTCCCCGACGTTGAGACTTTCGAGTTCAGGCAGGCAGCCCTCCTTTGCGGCGATTCCCGTTATCACGAGATTTGTCTCGTCCCCGGCGGTTTCTCGCAGTACCTTGGCACCGAGAACTTCGGCGACACGAAGCGCAGATTCGGAATCCTCGCACTGGGTGTAGTTACGCAGGCGCGACGTGCCCTCGGCGAGAGAGGCTGCAATCACTGCCCTCTGCACAAAACTCTTTGATGACGGTGCCACGACATCAGCGTCGAAGAATGGCAGCTTTCCATAGAGTCTTTCCGCCATTTCGGAAGCGGTCTGCTGGCCCGGAGCGGCGGTTTCATTTTCGTTGAGGGAGGCATACGTGAACGGTGCGCCCTTCTTGAGGCATTCCATTCTTGAAGTCCTGCCTTTCTCGCCCATGCAGAAAGCTATGAGACGGCCTTCAGTGGTCTCCGGAGCCGGCGCAGCGTGACGGCCGGTCTGCGGAGGAGTCAAGACTGACGGGTCATCGTAGAGGGCGAGAACACGCGCGGCGTCTTCTTCGGAAGTTGCGGTCGTGGCAATCTTTACTATGTCAGCGCCATGGTAGACACATTTTTCGACAACAGCCTTGAGCGCTTCGACAGAATCGGTGCCGGTGAAGTCATGGAATGAACGAATCAGAAGCGTGCCGTTGTCCGTGCAGGCGGCCTTAATCCTCTTGACATTCTCTTTCGGAGCCTCGATTTCAAGGTCGGCGTATGAGGCACCTGCCTTGATGGCGGCTACAAGACGTTTTTCGCAAAGGGCGGCAACGGCTACTGGACTCATCCCCGGGTGTTTCTTTGTAGTCTCCGCGATTCGACAGGTCGCCACCAGCGGAATGTCGGCCGAGGAGAAGAGCTCGTCTATTTCGTCTTCGGTGATCTCGCAGCTGTCAAGCCTTATTTCCGCCATCTGGCACTCGTCAATAGCAGACAAGAGTTCATCGAAGTTTTTGTCTTTCAATACAGTACAAATCATATTGTTTTGGTTTCTTTTTGGTCTATATCCATTTCCTCATCGGTCACATACGCCCGTATTCTTTTTCATCGTTCCTCCGAGGAACGGGGAGTCTCTCTTTCTTAGCGTCTCGCTTTCGCGAGACCCCTCCCAAGCTGTCGCTTGGGTCCCTCCCTCTTATGGGGCCGAGGGTGGCCACAGCACGAAAGAGAGACTCCCCGCTCCCCTCCTCGCATTCATTCAAGGTTTTTCTTTCAGTTCCATCATATCTAATTCTACAATATTGACGGAACCAACCTTTTCCGGGAGGATAAAGTTTATCTTGTTGCCTTCGGCCTTTTTGTCCTTGGACATGGCTTCGGACATTTCTTTCAAGGTGTATGAGCAGTCAGTGGGGAGACCAATCGCTGCGAAGTCTCTTTCAAACCGCGCGCTCAGGCCTTTTTCACAGACGAACGGCTGTCCATCTTTGTCCGTGACCTTGCCGGAAAGGGATTCTGCGAGACGTGCGGCCAAGATGATGCCGACGGAAACGGCCTCACCGTGGGACCGGCTGCCGTTAGAGAGCTTCTCTATGGCGTGGGCGAAAGTGTGACCGAGGTTGAGCACCCTGCGAAGACCATGCTCTTCCGGATCCTGTTCCACTATGGAAGCCTTTATTTCTGCGGCACGGGCGGCAAGTTCTCCTATCTCAGGGATTGGGTGACTGCCGTCTGTTTCTGTCGGGAAGTCCGCGCTGGAATCATTCTTGGCGCCATTTATGGAGTCATTCATGGAGTCATTCATGGAGTCATTCATGGAGCCTCGCCAAGCCGTCAGGCGCCCGACCGCGTCGTCGTAAGCAGCGGCATCGGCGATGATGAAAGTCTTCAGCAGTTCGGCGACTCCGGAAAGGAAGTCACGTTGCGGAAGAGTCTTCAGAGGCTTATTATATATATAGGTAAACTCCGGCTGACGGATTATCCCAACCATGTTCTTGTAGGAGTGGAAGTTGACCCCGTTCTTGCCTCCGATTGCGGCATCGACCTGCGCGAGGAGGGTCGTCGGGACAAAGGCGAAGCGGACACCTCTTTTATATATGGAGGCGGCAAAGCCGGCCAGGTCAGTGGTTATGCCCCCGCCTATGCCGAGAACAAGGACACTTCGGTCGGCTCCGGCAGCGAGCATTTCCCCGATGACCGACTCGACCGTCGCCATTGTCTTGTTCCCTTCAGTGGCATCTATAAGGCTGGTCCCGAGCAACTTGCCCTGCGCAGATGGTTTGTCGCCCGAATCGGCGCATCCCCCGCGCAGCCTCTCCGCCACAGACCTTCCCACTCGCACCCAGACATTGCGGTCGCAGACAAGCCAGACCGTCCCGAAGTCTTCCAACAACGGGAAAAGCGGTTCAAGCTCCTCCGCACGCACTATTCTGCATTTTACCTTTTCGTTCATTTGTCGATACCTTCCGGACACAACGACCTTTCTTCCGGAAACCAACCGACAAATTTAGATTCTGTTTTATTCTTTTACAAATATAATTTCAGATTTTGCGGTATCACAAGTTTTTTCTACCTTTGCAGTCCTTTCACGGAAGGAGTCTATCGACGCGCAGTTACGAAAGTTATGGTGCACGCGCACGAACTCTGACAACGCGCACACAGTTGCCCGGATGGCGGAATCGGTAGACGCGCTGGTCTCAAACACCAGTGCCGCAAGGCATGCCGGTTCGATCCCGGCTCCGGGTACAGAACAAAAGGCTCTGGCAAACGACTGATTGCCAGAGCCTTTTTTGTGTAACAATGACGCGCTCAACCTCAGTTCCACGTACCGATGTCGACCTCATATAAAAAACGCAAAATGAGCAACGTCCCACAAATTTGTAAATTAGGCAAAAACCATTAAATTTGTGACACCGTTCCCGATTTTCTCGATAAATTCGGGAACGGAGGAATAAATTTAATGGATATGTACAAGCGCATCTTCAACATCGAGCAACAGCTTGACGAGGCAATGTTCCTCTTCGGAGCACGCCAAGTCGGGAAATCGACTCTTCTAAAGGAGCGTTTCCCAGAGGCAGAATATTATGATCTTCTGATTCCATCTGTGAGAAAACGCTTCAAACGGGACCCTGAAATTTTCAAAGAAGCTCTTTCGGCAAAACCGCAGGGGACACTGGTAATTGTCGATGAGATACAGAAAGTTCCGGAGTTGCTGGATCTTGTTCATTGGCTTATGGTGAACAAGGGGCTTCGTTTCATACTCAGTGGTTCCAGTGCAAGAAAACTGAAACGCACTGGTGCCAACACCCTTGGAGGGAGAGCGGAACCACGGACATTGTTTCCCCTCGTATGGCCAGAAGTTACTGATTTTCAAATAGACCGGGCTGTACAGAACGGAATGATCCCACGACATTACATGATTGAGGATGCAACTGACAGACTGGAAGCATACGTTGATATCTACATAAAGGAGGAAATTCAAGAAGAGGCCGCAGTCCAGGACATAGATTCATTTGAGCGATTCATGGAAGTGGCAGCCATTTCCGACGGTGAAATGCTGAACTACTCAAACATTGCCACCGACTGTGAAGTCTCCGCAAAAACAGTCAAGTCCTATTTTAACATACTGAAAGACACAATGCTTGGCTATGAGATACCAGCATACACAAAAGTCGTCAAAAGGAAAGTCGTTCAGTCTCCCAAATTCTATTATTTTGATGTGGGACTCGCTAATTTTCTTATGGGGAGACACTCTCTGAAACGCGGCACTGACGATTACGGCCACGCATTCGAGCATTTTATCATGCAGGAAATCATCGCCTACAGAGGTTACTTCAAAAGACGGGAGACCATTTCATATTGGCACACTTACAACGGCCATGAGGTTGATGCCGTCATCGGCGACGCGAAGGTCGCGATTGAAATAAAATCAAGTGAAATAGTCAAGACAAAACACAAGACCGGGCTGAAAGCATTCAAGGAAGAACACCCGGACTGCCGACTGATTCTCGTTTCCTTAGATCCGATTACCAGAGTCTCAAAAGACAAGGAACTTATCTATGCGACCGATTTTCTCAGAATGCTATGGAACGGAGAGATTTTTTGAGAACTACAACACATACATACACCAATGCAATCACCATGTTCATGAAGACGGTCGTGCGCGAAAGACGTATACCCTTTGAAATCAAGGCGTCAGGCAAGGAACAGATTAACAGGGACGCGTGGGCTGCATTTTTAGGCCTGAGGGAACAGGCAGCTGCCGCAGGTGTTCAGGATCTTTCGCTCGATGAAATCAATGCCGAGATACAGGAGGCGAAATCCCCATTGAAGCCTCGCGAAGACCTCTAATGGGGATAGTGATTCATGCTGGATTATGACCGCCAGATCAATAGCAGTTCCGGATGTTAATCGTCATCCTTTTGAGAAGCAGCCGCATTAGCCGCCATCTCCTGACGAAGTTTTTTCTCAATTCTGGCCATGGCCTCATCGGCATTCTCATACCCGGACAATTGCCCATAGCCCACCAATATGGTTATCACGATTTTCACGAAATCGCTGACATCACTATCGGTAACGTCGCGATTATCAGCCCTTAAACGACCATTGTTTATTGTATTATGGTAGTCTTGAATGAGATCCGCAGCATAGCAGGCCACCGTATCCTCCGATGGAATGTCATCCCTATAATTCTGTCTTATTTTCTCAAGGAGCTTATTCTCCCAGTCCTTGATAGCGAAGCCATTGTTGACCTCGTCTGCGATTTTTCTTACTTGTGTCATATTTTAATTTATTATAAATGTTTGTTTATCAGTCAATTGCAGTTATCGAAGAGAATTCTCCCCATCCGGATGCTGCTCTGTAAGCCGATTCGGATCCGGCAGGAACCTTCAGTACAGAATAGACCCCAACGGAGCCAAAGACATTACTCCCAAGCTTCGGAGGAGTTCCTGTTCCTATTTGAAGAAAATAAATCTGGTCATTGCCATACAGAGCCCCGTCTCCGATGCTTGCCAATTTTGAACAATTCTGCATGTATATTCTATGCAAAAGTCCACAATTCCTAAAGGCAGACTTGCCTATTGACTGAAGTTCGGACTCTACATCAAAAGACAGATCTGCCAAAGAAGAACAATTGACAAAGCAAGCATCTCCAATTGAGGTGATTGAAGATGGAATCTGAATTGATTTTAATGAAGAACAATTTGCAAAGATGCCTGTACTAAAATAATAGTACCCAGCGGCATCCTTAAAATCATAACCAAAATTAGGTTCATTGTTGTAGTATCCCTCATTCAACAGACCTCCCGCCAAAGCAGACAAACGGCTTCCAGATAAAAAAATCACACTTTCCAATGCCTTGCAATTCCTGAAAGCGGTATTTCCTATTTCCTGACAAGAAGCTGGAATAACTATTGATTTCAATGCGATACAATCGCTAAATGCACCACCCGCACCGTAATAATGCCCATAAGAATAAGAATAATAATAATCACCACAAATAGACTGCAACTGCGAATCAGGCTCAAATGACACACTTTCCAAAGACGCACAGTTTTTGAATGCAGACAGTCCTATTGTTTTGCAAGATGCAGGGATACTGATCGATTTCAATGCGATGCAATCTACAAATGCCCCATGAAATATAATTTCCTGATCCTCGTAGTAGGTCCCTCCCTCTATTAATAATAATTTAGAGTCCGGCTCAAACAACACGGTCTCAAGAGATTTGCAATTCTTAAATGCCGAAGCCCCTATCTCTGAACAAGAAGAAGGAATTGTAATTGACTTCAATGCGGTGCAATTGCAAAATGCGCCATAGCTATTTTCCCAAACATAACCTCCACATATTGCATTCAGTCGCGACTCTTGTTCAAAAACTACAGTCTCAAGTGAACGGCAATTATAAAAAGCAGATGCCCCTATAGTTTCGCACGATGCCGGTATCGTTATTGCTTTCAATGCCGCACACTCCTCAAATGCGCCAGAACTGGAATAACCCCTACGGCCAATCGTCTTCAATTGCGACCCGGATTCAAATACGACACTCTCCAGTGAGCGGCAACAAGAAAAAGCAGATGCCCCTATAGTTTCACACGATGCTGGAATAGTTATTGACTTCAATTTAATGCAGTACTCAAATGCGCCATACTGCCCATATGATACTCCATCGATAGTTTTTAGGCGCGAGCCAGACTCAAAAACGACACTCTCCAATGAACGACAATTATAAAAAGCAGATGCCCCTATTGTTTCACACGATGCCGGAATAACCAATTCTCCAGAAATATTGCTTGAACGAAAACAATCATCCGGAATAGTCACCAATGTTTTAGGAAGGAAAATTGTCGTGACATTCGTTGAACCCTTAAAACTATCCTTAGGAAGAGTATCTATGTTCACATCGGAAATGTCCAAATACCTCAGAGCCGGCATCTCATAATAGATGTCAAGGAAATCAACATCATTAAGGACACCGGAAATCTTCATCTTGACAATGTTCTCCTTGTCATAAGACTCCAGAATCGAGTGTAGGTCACCCTTGGCATCACACTGAATGGAAATGAGACCGCTCATGTCGCCGGCCTGCGAAACGACGAAACTGCGGATGACATTGCCAGAGTCATCGGTCAAGGACACGACAGCGTTTCTTCTGAAAGCATTGTCGTTTGCCGCCGCAGAAAGACTGAATGTCTTCGTCGCCATGGATTTCGTAGGGACATAGCTGAGCCATGACTTTGCGTCATCCGGAATTGAAACCTGAAATTCAGTGTTTGTCTGAGCCGTGACATCTATGTTGCCACCGGCAGCTTCCACATCATATTTTTCCTGCGAGATGACGATGGTTGCCTTGACGCAGTTGATCGCAGCCAAGGCAGTCTGTCCGCCGTCGCTCACAAAAACGAGTATCTCGCTCTCTACAAGCGGATTCGGTGCTGTAATTTCTATTGTGCCCGATGCAGATGACTTTTGATTGACTTTCGCTTTCCAGCCGTCTTGGGTCAGGGCCTTGACGACGACCTTCTCTGAAGCTCCCGCCAGAGTGTAAGCGATTGTCCTGCTTGCTCCGCCGGTCGTTATCGCCACATCCTCGCTGTCAAATGAAATTGTGAGCGGCATCCGCTTGGCGATTGTTATCACCGTTCCGTCCGACATCCCGAAATGAACATAGCCGCCGTCCTCCGTCACCGAGATTATCCCCGCATCCGCGCCGTCATCACCCGTGGCCTTACCAAGCTGCTGCCAGGAAGCGCCGCCATCGCAGGACATATACCACATACCCTCCTCTATCTTCAGCTTCGGAGTCACGCCATCCTTACCGTCAGCGCCGTCACTTCCGACCGCCTTGACCTTTTTGCCGTCAGCATAGAGCCAATCCCCATTGAGAGTCCAGTACCATACCCCGTCGGTGTCTTGGCGAACCCCGATTTCCGGAGTCACGCCGTCCTTTCCATCCACCCCATCGCGGCCATCCTCTCCGTCCTTGCCGTCAGTCCCATCCTTGCCGTCCTTACCATTATATATCGTCACGGATTTTCCAGATGAGAACACGAACGTGTAGCCTTGATTGTCCGGCAGCGGTTTGATGCTTTCGACATACTCCTTGTTCTGGAGTGCGACAACCACAGCCTGCAACGCACTGATGTTAGAGTTCATCCGGTCACAAAATGTTTCCAAGTCTGTGACACGAGACTCAAGGTCAGCAAGATCTGACCGGATACTCGTGTCATCGTATCCGGAACAAGACGGAAGCAGGAGCATCAACGCCGCCGATAATGCCCCAATAATTGTATGCTTATTTTTCATTCTTCAACAAGTTTTAGTTGTCCTTCGGAATCGCCACTCCCAATTCAATTGTATCACCTACCTTAAGCTTCGAAAGATCCGGGTCACATGAAACCGTGCACATACCGTCGCTCCCCTCATAGTAAGCCGACACCGTCTGCCCTGCACTGACGAGACGAAAACGATGTCCGTCCGAAGTCTCCACCATCAATATCTGCTGCCCGTTCTGCACGATAAGGCCAGACAAAATTTCAACGATTGTCACTGTTTTAGTAAAATTACACATAGCAAAATAGTTTTATAGGCCGCAGACTCCGGAATTGGCCAGGTTCAAGCAAAAAGAAAGTGTGGAGTCTTCGGTTCATCCGGATAGAGGCTCTGGTAAGCCCAAGAACAGATAAACGACGCAATACCCCACACCCGTATATGCAATTACCTGACGATAATTTACAGTGATACAAGGTGATGAGTGTCGCAGCCAATCCCTGTTCTTTTGAAATTTACCAGATTCCTATCCAAGGATAAAAGCCAAACACTTTCATCAATATGTCCGTCACCTTGCGATGACAGGGG
>ERZ808252.2640-NODE-2640-length-10471-cov-19.308180_pt1 | contig 10471 bp, 8 predicted proteins | sample MGYA00521242_ERZ808252 | MGnify/ENA primary metagenome ERZ808252 (study PRJEB31516, sample SAMN03275581) | gut metagenome | biome: mammalia-associated habitat; material: feces | host: Papio cynocephalus | place: Kenya | collected 2012-08-07 ...
CTATTTGAAAGAGAGTTTTCAAAATCTTTATGATGCTGATAAAAAATTGACAGAAACTTATGAAAAAATGGCTTTTGCAAAAACAGATGCAGAGCTTGAAAATTTGTCAAATCAAACAGAAAAAATTATGGAGTATTTGCAAGTCAATGATTTTTATGCACTAGATGGTAAAATTACACGAGTTGCCGATGGCCTTGGAATTTCTGATTTTGGTCTTGACACAAAAGTTAAAAATTTAAGTGGTGGTCAGCGTGCAAAGGTTAGGCTTGCAAAATTGTTGCTTGAAAAACCCGACATTATGCTTCTTGATGAGCCAACAAACTTTTTGGACGTGAGCCATATAGAGTGGCTTTCTAACTTTTTGTTAAATTTTGATGGCACTTTTGTTGTTGTAAGTCATGACGAAAATTTTTTGACCACAGTCACGAACTGCATTTGCGACATAGACAATCAATGCATAACAAGATACAATGTTGGGTTTAAGCAATATCTTTCATCAAAAGCACTTGCCAAGGAACAACAGCAAAAAAACTACGACAGACAGCAAAAAAAGATTGACAGTATGACCAAACTTATTGATAGATTTAGATACAAAGCAACAAAGGCATCTATGGTGCAAAGCAGGATTAAAACGCTTGAAAAAATGGAAAAGGTTGACAAACCAACCGAACATTTCAAACCAACTTTCTTGTTTAACTATAAGCGTCTTGGTAGCAAAATTTTGCTTGAAATAGAAAATCTTGTGATAGGTTATGACAAACCATTGTTAAAAAAACCACTTAATCTTGTTTTAGAAAAGGGCGAAAAAGTTGCCATAACTGGTTTTAATGGAATTGGAAAGAGCACTTTTTTAAAAACAATTGCGGGCATAATTCCTGCACTTGGTGGAACATTTAAGTTTGCAACAAATGTTGTCATTGGCTATTATGAACAAGAACTCAATTTTGATGAGCCAAACCAAACCCCATTGCAATATATTTTAAGTGAATACCCAAAGCTGACCGAAACAGAAGCAAGAAGTTATCTTGCTCGATGTGGAATAAATGCCACACATATTAAAGAACCAATCAAATCACTGAGTGGTGGGGAACAGTGCAAAATTAAAATTTGCAAACTTATGCTTTTCCCATGCAACATTCTTATTTTAGATGAACCTACAAATCACATGGACCACAATTCAATGGAGCAACTTTCTGTTGCAATAAAAAAATTTGATGGAACTGTGTTGTTTGTTAGTCACGATACTGATTTTGTTAAAAATAACGCTCAAAAGATTATTTCTTTTGAAGATTTGCTTCAAACAAAATAACAAGTTACTTACCGCCAAAAAACATCAGCATTTAACAAAAAAATTAACCCAAAAATTGCTTGTGTGGTTGATGTAAATTACGCTAATACTGATTTAAATCTTTATCCAATTATTTTTAATATAATTGTTTGTTGCATTCAAAAATTATAAACACAAACTTAAACAACAAAAAATGAACTCAAATGAGTTCATTTTTGTTACTTATCAATTTGCTTTGCTTAAAACAATTAGTTGTTTTGTGCAAAGTTGTCACGTGGAGCAGAATTTCTTGCAGCCTTTCTTGCTTTTCTGCATTCTGCACAACGTTTTGGTTGATTTTCAAGACCATGAGCCTTGTAGTATTCTTGTTCGCCAACTGTCCAGACAAATTCTTTTCCACAATCAGAACAAGTAAGTTTTATATCTTCCATTTGTAACCTCCATTTAATTTTGACAATTGAGTAACTTTTCATTTAAGTTGCCTTTAAAATGGAATTGTTAACTTTCATTATCGAAAGATATTATACGACAAATTTACAAAATAGTCAATTATTAGTGTTAATTGGTGAGTTTTTTACAAAATTTATTCTATAATTTGCCAAAATTTCATTTAGCTTTTTGTTTTTGTTGGTTAGTTCTGCAATTTCTTTTTTAAGCATTTCAATTTCCATCTGCTTTTGTTCAAGAAGCACAAGTTCTTTTCGCTTTTGTCGCTCTTGTTTTGAAACAAGCAATTTTAAGTCACTTTGTAAACTTGCCTTTTCATTTTCTTTAACAAGTTTAACAAGTCCCATAAAAAGTGATTTAATGTCTTCGTCGGACAATTTGTTGTTTTGCGTTTTTTGTTTAGGGAAGGGAATAACTTTTGCCTGTTTTGGTTTTGCTGACAAACTTCTATATTTGTTTTGTATTCTTAACATTTCCTTGATGTTTCCGTTGGCAAGTTTTTCACATGCGTTTCTAACAGAAAAACCTTTTTCCGTTAAGCCTTCAATTTGTTTTTTTAATTCTGTTTTGTCCTTTTCGCTAAAATGTTCAAAACTTTGGACAGAGTGTTTTGAAAGGTCAATGCCAAGTTTGCTTGCATTTTGTGGATTTTTGTTTAAAAATCTCACATATTGATAGTAAAAATTTCTTATGCTAAAAGTGTTCCTATTTGAAAGGGTAGAATATTCCTTAAAACTTTGTAGGGTAGAAAGATTATTTTCTTTGTTTTTTTCGACAATTTCAAATAGTTGTTTAATTTCGTTATCATTCCAATTTGCTCTCATAATTATCTCCACTCAAATTATTGTCAACAAAAATTTATTTATACCATAATTGAGTTATCATTTCATTTTTTTAAAAATATATTATAAAAGGAGAATGATATGTATCAATTTGTGCTATTTTGCAATGTGCCAACAAAAGTTGAAGTTGAAGGCATTCAGTTTGTTGTTTCAAAATCTAAAACACGAGTGGTAGAGATAGATGAGCAAAAAACATTTTTTTTGGGACTATGTGCTGTTGGAGATTGTCAAACACAGTCAATTGCAGAAATTAACTTTGATGGCAATCGTTTTGTTTCAAAGTCAAAAAGCATAAAGTTAATTAGGTGCTCTGCGACAAAATATGAAATAGAAATCCAAAACATTTGTTGTTTTGAGCAAAAACGAACAAAAAAGCTAAATTTTGAAGGCATAGAATTCACTTTTTATGCCGATGGACTTGTTGAGGCAGAAAATGATGAGGAAATTTTGTTTTCTCAAAAATTTGATTTTGGCATTTCAAATGCACAAATAGAAAGTTTAAATGAAAACTTTTTATGCCTAAAACTTATGGACGGGAATAATTGCAACAGTATAATTTTAAACAAACAATATTACTGTGTGGCACAATTTAATAATTCCATTTTGGAAAAAACCGAAACTGGTTGCAAGGTGCTTACGGAACTTAAAGACATTTCAAGGCACGGAATTGTTAGAATTTTTGAGCTTGGTGAAGAAATGAATTTGGTTGACCAATATTCAGTTTATCTTGCCGGAAGACCAATAAATGATTTCAATCTGGAACTCTTGCCACTATATTTTTTGCAGTGCATTAAAGCAAGCGATTTCAAAGAGGCAAAGTTTTGTTTAAGTGAAGAGCTTAGGCAAAAGGTTGATGTCAATCATCTTTCAAGTTTTTTTGGCAATTTTGAAAGCGAAAAATTGACAATTAACGAAAAAGGCTATTTTGCAAATTTGACATATTGCGTTCAAGGGAGTTACATTTCAAAACAATATGAATTTAAAATTGAAAAAAACAAAATTGTAAACATTTTGCCGTGTGAAGAAAAGAAGAGCATATAATGTGCTTAAAATGTCAAATCTGTCAAAGAGATTGACATTTTTTTTGAATGTGATATAATTTTAAGGTGTTGAGACCAGTAAAATTGAGCTCAATGTTAGCAGACTTTTTGTCAATATTTTACAATAGTTTTGTTTTTGGGGTGTAGCCAAGTGGTAAGGCTTCGGATTCTGATTCCGACATGCGGGAGTTCAAATCTCTCCACCCCAACCAAAAGACATACCCTAACGGGTATTTTTTGTTGCAATGAAAAATTTAGTCGGTCACTAAAAACAAAAAGTATTTTGTTTTTGCGTTGCATAACCATATATGTTGATACTTTAAACCATTTTTGAAGTGCGTTTTATGTGTATTGAATGTGATTGAGATTGGTTGATTTATAAAAATTTAATTGTATGTTAAAGTTTAAACTTATGGCGGAAGGATTTTTTGACTATTGACATTTGGGCTTTTAAGTGATAGTATATTTATGATAAATGTGCCAATTGTGGCAGAGCTGGAGAGCTATGATAAAACCATTGGAAAAAATTAGAGAACTTCTTGTTGGTGAAAGAGATGTCACTGAAATATGCAACAAGATTGTCAAAAACAAAAAGCTGTCAAAAATGGATAAGTTAAATTCAATTTTAAATTCATATAGCAATTTTTATAATTCTGGCAAATTTGATTCAAATGTTGAGTTTGTGACATATCAGGAATACTATGAGTATTTTATGTTGGATGGTCAAGAACATTTGGTTAGATATAATAATGCTAAGCGCTTGGTTGAAGAAGAGAAAAATTATTTGATAAGCGTGGTTTTAACCAAACAGATTGAAACACTTGATTTAAATATTGCTGATTGCACGCCCAAGCAAGTTGAGATTATAAAGGCAACACAATCATTGCGCAAAAATCTTTATACAATAAATTTCCCTTATGAAAGATTTTATTTCGACAAAGAAATTAGGCAAAGAGTCGTTGAAGGTGACAGCAATTTAATAAGTCAACTTAAAGCTTACAACAAAAGACAAGAAGAAATTCAAGCAATAATGCTCTAAAAATGAGGTTAATATGGAATTGAAAGATTTGCATCAAAGTTATGATATGACTGAATACAAAAGCCAAATTAAAAATTATAGTGAAGAGGAGTTAAGAAAAGAGCAACAAAAACTTCACGAAAAAATGAATATAAACTATCTTTGTTTAGGTAATGGCTATTATAGTGTTAGAAAAATTAACATAGCGGACAATCCTGATGAAAAAAACAGAGTATATGTTCGCAAAAAAGTTATGTTTTTGTCTGCGCTAATTAGTGGACACTTGGGTGATTACGTTGAAGATTACGCTCAATACAGAAATTATATCAATCAAGTATTTATGAACAGCACGCATTTCCCTGACTATGTTACTGTTAATTTAAAGGGTAAATCTGTTGCATTTGCTGATAAACTTTCACTTAAAGGAATGATTGCATACAAAAATTTCTTGATGTTTTTGTATGACGATTTAAAGAACAAGGATTTGGGATTTAAGGAAGCTGTTTATTATGCACTGGGTCAAGAAATTGATGTTGACGAAAATTTAGACAGGAACAAATTTTATTCATCAAAGTTTTTGCCAAAGAGCATTAACACAACATATAAAAATCTTTTAAAAGAAAAAGTTATCAATGAAAAACTTAAAACATTTGGTCTTGAAAAAGAACAAGCATAAAAAACAAAAGAACTCGTTACTAATTAAACGAGTTCTTTTTATTGTGTTTTATATTTTTGCTTGTAATTTTAAAAACATTAAATAAATTGCCATTTTCTTTTTGAGAAATATGAGATGAAGAAAATAGTTTTTGTTTTTTAAATAATAACTTCGTTTTTTATCTTCTCAAAATGTCCAGTGGTTTAAGTGGCAAATCGCAATTGATGTAAAGCAGTTGTTGAACTTTGTCTGCAACTTCAACATTGCCACCTTTTGTGTCGGTTATTTGTGTTATGGTTATGTTTTTGTCAAAACTATCGTTTGGAGAAATAACATTTAAAACATCGCCAACTTTAAATTTGTTTCTCATTTCAACCAAAACTTTGCCATCTTTTGCTGGCTCTTTTACAAGTGCAACAAATTCACTTTCTTGCACGGGCATACTTGTTTCAACACATTCTTTGTCATTTGCACCAAAGTAGAAGCCTGTTGTGTATTGCCTGTGGCTTGTGTTTTTAAGTTCTTCAACAAGTTCCGGTGGGCAAACATAAGGTTTATTTTCTTTTTTACATTGAAGGTAGTAGTTAAATGCTCTGCGATAGGCATTTACAACCGTCGCAACATAGTAGGCACTTTTCATTCTGCCTTCAATTTTAAAACTTGTGATTCCAGCTTCAACAAGTTTGTCAAGATGTTCAATCATATTCATATCTTTGCTGTTTAATATGTAAGTGCCACGTTCATCTTCCAAAATTTCAAACTTGTCGTCTGTTTTGTCCTTTCTTGAAATTGCATATTCCCATCTACATGCTTGCACACATTCGCCGTGATTTGCATCTCTACCACAAAAGTAATTTGAAAGCAAACATCTGCCACTATAACTTATGCACATTGCGCCATGAACAAAACATTCAATCTCAACGTCTTTTGGAATGAAATCTCTTATTTCCTTAATTTCTTCAATGCTCAATTCTCTTGCCAAAATAAGTCGTTTTGCACCCATATCAGCAAAGGCTTTTGCTGTGTATTTGTTTGTTATATTTGCTTGTGTGCTTACATGAATTGGCAAATTTGGTGCAACTTGTTTAATAACTTGCATAACACCAATGTCCGCAACAATAACAGCGTCAACACCAATGGAGTTTAGGTATTTAATGTAATCTGCAAGTCCTTGAAAATCTTTGTTGTGTGCAATTATATTAACGGTTATAAAACACTTTTTGCCAATGCTGTGAGCATAATCAACGGCTTTTTTAAGCTCATCATTATCAAAATTTTGGGCGAATGCTCTAAGTCCAAAACTTGTTCCAGCAAAATAACAAGCATCTGCGCCGTAGTTAAATGCAGCTTGCAATTTTTCCATACTTCCGGCAGGTGCTAATATTTCAATTTTCATAAAAATCCTCCAAGACCATTATATCACTTGAAGGGTTTGTTTGCAATTAAAAATTTCCGGTTCTAACAATTGAAAGCATAGAATTGTGAGCATTGAAAGTCGCAAGCGAGCTGTTGATTATGGAAATCTTAACCGGTGTGTCGGTCACTCTCAAAACCATTTCGGTTGATACATTGTCAAATTCATTTGCTCTAAGTTGTTGGTAAATTGTGCTTGCGTCTTGTTTTGTTCCATCAATTGCAATGGAAAGATTGACTTCTTCAGCTGTTGCGTTTTTTAAACTTGCAACAAAACTAACTTTGTAAATTCCGCTGGAAATCACTTCAACAAAACTGTTGCCGTTTGTAAATTTAAAAGAAACGCCAGTGTTGTGCAGGGTGTCGGAAAATGGAATTTCAGCATTCGGTGCAATTGTTTGAGCGTTTAGTGTAAAAACTTCAATTGAGCTTGGAATGAAGTTGTTGTCATCAAATTGCCTAACCGTTGTTTGTTGTGTTTGTCTGTTGCAACAATTTCTTAAAAACCAAGGTGAAACAAAAGGCATAAAATATCTCCCTAAACATTATATGTTTTGGCTTAAAAAAGTGTTAAAGATGTTTAAAAATATAAAAGCTGACAAAAATTAAGATATGAAAAAAATATTGTTTAACAAAATTGGTTTGATATTTGCTTTGCTCATTTCTACAACGGCACTTTTTTCAGGGTGTGCAATGAATGCAGTTAGCTATCATATAACAAATTTCCCCAATAAGATTATATATGAAATTGGCGAAAAGCCAAATTATGCGGGGCTTAAAATTGAAACAACAAATAGTGATGGCACAAACACAATGGTTGGACTTAATGGCGCAGAAATTTCAAAGGTTGACATGTCAACAAGTGGTGAGAAAAAAGTTTTTGTGAAAAAGGGCAGTTTTTCAACGGCATTTAATATCTATGTCGCAAGTGTGGTTATAAATGACAGCGATAACCTAAAAGAGAAATTTCAGTCACTTGTTGACGGCGATGTTGTATATCTAAAAGCAGGCAATTATGTTCCTAAATCTTCAGGTGACGAAAGTTACAAAGATATTGTGATAAACAAAAGTGTAACAATTATTGGAGATGGCAGGGGAGCAACAAAATTTTACGGAAATTTTATTGTGGGAGCAAATCTCAAAAATAGCAATTTTGAGTTAATGCAAAATGCAAAAGATGTAAAAATTTTCAACATTGGGTTCAAGCTTAATTATGCTATTAAAAATGGCTTGGTAAATTATTCTGGACCTTATGGAAAAGCCGATAAAAACGGAGCAATCAATGCATTTGACACAAAAAATTTAAGCATAAAAAATTGTAGTTTTGATGGCTATGCTTATGGCGTTTTGGGAAACAATCTCAATGGTTTGACAATTGAGAATAATTCTTTTAGAAACATACTAAAAAATGCAATAAAAACAACACAAGACACACGCAACGCAAGTATTTATAAAAATGTGTTTATGGATATTGCAAAAAATATTATTTCAAGTGATAACAATTCTCAAAGCAGTTTGGGTGCGATTGAGCTTGCTTTTGCTCAAAAAGGCAATGCAGGTGTCATTGTTTGCAAAAACACTTTTACGCGAATTGGCCTTTGTGATGGCGGTTTTGTGTTTTATGATGAAGCATCAAAAACCTTTTCGGAGCAAACCCGAGAAAAACTTAAAACATTGAGTTATATCAATAACACTGCAATCATCACATTGCTCAGCAGTGCAGAAAACGACCTTGATGTTTCTGGCATAATTTTAAGCACAAACAATTATGGTCAAGCACTTACAAACATTAGGCTAAACACAACTGCTAGCAACAATATTGACCAAAATGGTGTGATTGTTACAGAAGCATATTAGTTTTCATTTTTTGGCGTGAAACCAAATTTTGAAACATAGTTCTTGCCACAGCAAGAACATTTTTTTTGCGCAAATTGTTTGCAAAAATTGCAATAGTTTGTTCCACAAACTTCACAGCAACATTCCTTTTGAGCAATATCTCCACAAAAACTGCAAATATATAATGTCATAAAAAATCTCCATTTTAGTTTTTGACAAATAAAAAAAATTATAAGTTTTTATTTTGATGCTTCGTTAATATACTACTAACGAGCATAGTCAATGCAAAAAAACTAGACGGAGAAAAGTGATGCAGTTTCATTCGATAGATGTGGACAAGTCTTTGCACGAAGTCAAAAGTAGCAAAAACGGGCTTAGTGAAAAAGAAGTTGAAAGCAGAACAAGAAATGGTGTTCAAAACAAATTGGAAGATACAAAAAAGCAAAGTATCGTTTCAAAATTTTTTGCGCAGTTTAAAGACCTTATGGTCATCATTTTGATTGTTAGTGCTGTCATCAGTATTTCAATGGCGTTGATTGAAAAAAAGTATGGCAATTTGTTTGAGGGTGGGCTTATTGTTTTTATTGTCATATTAAATGCAACACTTGGCGTAATTCAAGAAAACAAAGCAGAAAATGCTCTTGAAAATTTAAAAAAACAAGCAGAGCCATTTTGTGAAGTTATTAGAAACGGCGAAACAAAAAGCGTTAGGGTTGAAGAACTTGTGGTTGGTGACATAGTGGTGCTTAATGCAGGCAATATTGTGCCGGCGGATTTAAGACTTATTGAAACACACAATTTCAAAGTTGATGAAAGTTCACTTACTGGCGAAAGTGTTGCAATAGAGAAAAATGCCGAAGTGGTTTTGGACGAGCGTACTCATTTGGGCGAGCGAAAAAATATGGCGTATTCAAGCGCAATCGCAACTTATGGAAGAGCAAAGGGCGTAGTTGTTGCAGTTGGAAAAAATACTGAAATGGGCAAAATTGCTGTGATGATTACAACTGGCAAAAAAGAACTTACGCCACTTCAAAAAAGTTTAAACAAGATTGGCAAGATAATTAGCATTGCAGTTCTTGTTATTGCAGTTGTTATTTTTCTTGTTGAAATGCTTGTTCCAAAATCTCCAAATTTTATGGAAGCATTTTTAACAGCTGTTGCACTTGCTGTCGCGGCAATTCCCGAAAGTTTGCCTGCTTCAATTACAATTATTATGGCACTTAGCGTGCAAAAACTGGCAAGCAGAAATGCCATAATAAAACGACTGCATGCTGTTGAAACACTTGGCAGTTGTCAAGTGATTTGTTCTGACAAAACTGGCACATTAACACAAAACAAAATGACTGTTAAAGAACTCTACTACAACAAAAATATGATTGTTAGAGCAACTGATAGTGATAGTGTTCAAAAACACTTTAAGGAAATTGTTGCTGATATGGTGCTTTGCAACGATTGTGAAGTGGTTGGTGGTAACATTAACGGCGAAGCAACAGAAAAAGCACTTGTTCGCTTTGCAATAGATTCGGGCTTTGATGCAAATCACATAAAAAATAGCAACAAACGACTTTTTGAAATACCATTTGACAGCAATCGAAAAATTATGACAACAGTAAACAAAACTGCTGATGGCATCAAAGCTTACAGCAAAGGTGCTTATGATTGTTTGATTAAAAAGTGCTCTCGAATTTTGATTTCAGGCAAAGTTGAACCACTTACAACTGAACACTTAAAGGCAATTGAAAAGGCAAATGTTGAAATGGGCGAAAAGGCACTTAGGGTGCTATGTCTTGCCTACAAAAATTTTGGTGACAAGTTTGACAAAACAAATGAAAAAACTGCCGAAGAAGATTTAATTTTTCTTGGTCTTGTTGGTCTTATTGACCCACCACGTCCAGAAACAAAAGATGCCATTGCAAAATGCCACAAAGCAGG
>ERZ808252.2641-NODE-2641-length-10469-cov-43.410697_pt1 | contig 10469 bp, 10 predicted proteins | sample MGYA00521242_ERZ808252 | MGnify/ENA primary metagenome ERZ808252 (study PRJEB31516, sample SAMN03275581) | gut metagenome | biome: mammalia-associated habitat; material: feces | host: Papio cynocephalus | place: Kenya | collected 2012-08-07 ...
CGGTTAGGTAACGGTCTGCAAAACCGTGTAGAGCAGTTCGACTCTGCTAGGTACCTCAACAAGAATCGCAGCGGGGGCATCTGACAATCAGATGTTTCCGCTAATTCTTTAAAGAAAGATGCGCACATACAGGAACAGCGGCGGTTTGCGTACAGGCCATTCGCTTTTCAATTACACAACTTTTCCCCAAGCGCAACACCAAGCAAAATAACAACAAACACATATTTATTATATAACAGACATGATTACCGTTACCAACTTGGCCATCCAGTTTGGCAAGAAAGTGCTTTACAAAGACGTCAACCTGAAATTTACAAGCGGAAACATCTATGGCATCATCGGCGCCAACGGTGCAGGCAAGTCAACATTGCTCCGCGCCATCAGCGGAGAGCTGGAGCCCAACAAGGGCACCGTCGAGATGGCCCCGGGCGAACGCCTGTCCGTGCTGGAGCAAGACCACTTCAAATACGACAGCCAAACGGTGATGGACACCGTGCTGATGGGGTATGCCTCCCTGTGGGACAACATGAAAGAGCGCGAGGCGCTCTACGCCAAGGAGGAAATGACCGAGGAGGACGGCAACCGCGCCGCCGAGCTGGAAATGAAATTCGCCGAGATGAGCGGCTGGGAGGCCGAGAGCGAGGCGGCCCAGCTGCTCCAGAACCTGGGAGTGAAAGAGGCCGACCACTACAAGAAAATGGGAGAGCTGTCCAACAACGGGAAAGTGCGCGTGATGCTGGCCAAGGCCCTCTTCGGGCACCCTGACAACCTGCTGCTCGACGAGCCGACCAACGACCTCGACCTTGACACCGTGCAGTGGCTTGAAGAATATCTGGGCAACGTGGAGCAGACTGTGCTCGTGGTGTCACACGACCGCCACTTTCTTGACGCTGTGTCCACCCAGACGGTTGACATCGACTTTGGCAAGGTGACCGTATTCTCAGGCAACTACTCATTCTGGTACGAAAGCTCGCAGCTGGCCCTGCGCCAGGCCCAGAACCAGCGGCAGAAGGCCGAAGAGAAGCGCAAGGAGCTGGAAGAGTTCATCCGCCGCTTCTCGGCCAACGTGGCCAAGAGCAAGCAAACCACGTCACGGAAGAAGATGCTGGAGAAACTGAACGTAGAGGAAATCAGGCCCTCGTCAAGAAAATACCCGGGCATCATCTTCCAGATGGACCGCGAGCCAGGCACACAGATCCTGGAAGTCAGCGACCTGAAAGCGGTAGACACGGACGGAACCGTGCTCTTCGACCACGTGAACTTCACCATCGAAAAGGGACAAAAGACCGTGTTCCTCAGCCACAATCCCAAAGCCATGACTGCCCTGTTCGAGATTATCAACGGGAACCGAAAGGCCGATGCCGGCGAATACAAGTGGGGCGTAACCATAACCACTGCCTACCTGCCGCTTGACAACACGAAGTTCTTCGACTGCGACCTAAACCTGGTGGACTGGCTGAGCCAGTATGGCAAAGGCAACGAAGTGCAAATGAAGAGCTTTCTGGGAAGGATGCTTTTCAAGGACGAGGACGTGCAGAAGAAAGTCCGCGTACTCTCAGGAGGCGAGAAGATGCGCTGCATGATTGCCAGAATGCAGCTGAAGAACGCCAACTGCCTCATCCTTGACACCCCCACCAACCACCTTGACCTGGAAAGCATCCAAGCCTTCAACAACAATCTGGTGAATTTCAAGGGCAACATCCTGTTTGCCAGCCACGACCACGAGTTTATACAGACTGTGGCCAACCGCATCATCGAGCTGACACCCAAGGGCACCATTGACAAACTGATGGAATACGACCAGTATATCTACGACGAGGGTATCAAGGAACAAAAGGCCAAGCTTTACTCCTGATAACGGAAGCGACAAGCCGTGGCACAGTTTTTGCTGGAAAATCCTAAAAATATCAAGAAATCATGGAAGAAACAATAAAGAACAGCAGTGCTGACACTGAACAGAAAGAGGAGAAACTGAAAAAAGAGGAAGTCAAGGCTGAGGCTCCCGGTGCAGACCGTGAACCGGAGACAGCGGGCAAAGAGGCTGCAAAGGAAAAGAAGTCCGAGCCAGACCCTCTTGCGGTCGCGCAGGCACAGGTGGAAGAGCTCAAGGACAAATACTTGCGGGCTGTGGCCGAGTTTGACAACTACCGCAAGCGCACACTCAAGGAAAAGGCAGAGCTGATTCTGAACGGAGGGGAGAAAACCATTTCGGCCATCCTGCCCATATTGGATGACATGGAGCGCGCCCTGGAGAATGGAAAGAAAACTGAGGATGCAAAAGTTATCCGTGAGGGCATGGAATTGATTTTCAACAAGTTTGTCAAGGTTCTTGAAGCCCAAGGCGTAAAGAAGATAGACACTACCGATGCAGATTTTGACACCGACATACACGAAGCTGTCGCCATGGTGCCGGGAATGGGCGACGACAAGAAAGGCAAGGTGCTGGACTGCGTCCAGACCGGCTACAAGCTCAACGATAAAGTTATTCGCCATGCCAAGGTGGCAGTCGGTGCCTAAGTAGTAAAGACACGGCGAGGCAACTGACCAACTGTTATTTTGAAAAAGATTATGGCAAAAAGAGATTATTACGAAGTCCTTGGCGTTGACAAGAAGGCAACCGAAGACGAAATTAAAAGCGCTTATCGCAAGATAGCCATCAAATACCACCCAGACCGCAACCCAGGCAACAAGGAGGCGGAGGAGAAATTCAAGGAGGCCGCCGAGGCGTATGACGTGCTCCACGACCCGCAGAAGCGCCAGCAGTATGACCAATTTGGCTTTGACGGGCCGGCCGGAAGTGCCGGAGGCACAGGCGGCTTCAGTGGCGGCAGCATGAACATGGATGACATCTTCTCGATGTTCGGCGACATTTTCGGAGGGCGTGCGGGCTTCGGAGGCAGCGCAAAGCAGCACCGCCCGCAGGTGTACCGGGGCAGTGACCTGCGCCTGAAAGTGCGCCTGAGCCTGAGCGAGATTGAGACAGGTGTAACCAAGAAATTCAAGGTGCGCAAGGATGTTGTCTGCTCGCACTGCCACGGCAGCGGCGCAGCTAACGGCAGCGGCGCGGAGACGTGCCCCACGTGCCACGGCTCGGGCGTGATTACCCACACGACCCAGAGCATCTTCGGCATGATGCAGACCCAAGGGGTGTGCCCTACCTGTAACGGAGAGGGAAAGGTGATCAAGAACAAGTGCCCCTACTGCGGTGGCACAGGCGTGGAAAAAGGCGAGGAAGTGGTAGAGATCAAGATTCCTGCCGGTGTGGCAGAAGGCATGGTTATCACCGTCCCAGGCAAAGGAAACGCCGGCCCGCACAACGGTATCAGCGGCGACATACAGGTGTTCATCGAAGAAGAAGAGAACGACACGTTCGTGCGCGATGGCAACAATGTCATCTACAACCTGCTGCTTGACTTCCCAACCGCTGCACTGGGCGGCGAAGTGGAGATTCCGTCCATCGAGGGCACACGGCTGAGAGTGAAGATTGAGAGTGGCACACAGCCCGGCAAGACACTCAGGCTGCGGGGCAAGGGCCTGCCCTCGGTGCATGGCTACGGAAGCGGGCGTGGCGACCTTATCGTCAACGTGAGCGTGTATGTGCCCAAGACACTGAGCCGCGAAGAGAAGAGCGCGATAGAAAAGTTCAAGGACAGCGACAACTTCAAAGGCGACACAGCTACCAAGCGTTCCATCTTCCAGAGGTTCAAGAACTACTTTAGCTGACAAGCCACACAGGCACACCGCAGAGCATGACCTACAAGGAGACTGTCAAGTACCTGTTCAGTCAGCTGCCCATGTTTGAGAAACAGGGCGCGACAGGATTCAGGGAGGGCCTGGCCAACACTCTGGCCCTTGACGAACATTTGGGACACCCCCACCGGCATTATGCAACCATCCACGTGGCCGGCACCAACGGCAAGGGGTCTGTATCCCACTCCATCGCGGCAGTATTACAGACATGCGGCTACCGCGTAGGCCTGTACACATCGCCCCACTTGGTAGACTTCCGCGAACGCATTAGAGTTGACGGCACTCCAGTGGGCGAGGACTTTGTGGTAGACTTTGTGGCTAACCACCGCGCGTTCTTTGAGCCACTGCATCCATCGTTCTTCGAAATCACCACGGCAATGGCTTTCAAGTATTTTGAAGAGGAGAAAGTGGACATAGCGGTGATTGAGGTCGGCCTGGGCGGGCGGCTGGACTGCACCAACATCATCACGCCGGTCCTGTCTGTCATCACAAACATCAGCATGGACCACACGCAGATGCTGGGTGACACTTTGGCCAAGATTGCCAGAGAGAAAGCCGGCATCATCAAGCGCGGAGTCCCTGTCGTTGTTGGCGAGACCACCACCGAGACCCGCCCCGTATTCATGCAGGCGGCCAAAGAAAAAGGCGCGCCAGTGGCGTGGGCAGAAGAGTCGCCCTATATAGTAGGGGCAGACTTCTCCCATGAGGGCAAAGTGATATACACCACGCGCTATGGGTATTCCATAGAAAGCCAATTATGCGGCCACTACCAGGCACGCAACCTCAACACCGTGCTGAAAGCGTTGCAGACGCTCGGGACACTGGGCTACCCGACTGACTGCATGGCTGGCACAGACAAAGCCAAACGCCTGGCCAGACAACAGGCAGCCCTGAAAAACGTGTGCGGGCTGACCGGCTTGCAAGGAAGGTGGCAACAGGTAAGAGAGATGCCAAAAGTGGTTTGCGACACAGGCCACAACACTGGCGCATGGCAGTATCTCGGCAAACAGATTGCCCATGTGGCATGCAACCAGTTGCGCATCGTGTTCGGAATGGTGAGCGACAAAGATGTGGACGGCGTGCTGCAGTTGCTCCCCAAGGATGCAGTTTACTATTTTACCAAGGCCAACAGCCACAGAGCCACGCCGGAGGAAAAGCTCAGAAAGATGGCTGCACGGCATGGACTGAACGGCGACAGCTACCCAACAGTGGATCAAGCCTACGGGGCGGCCCTCGGGCAAGCGGGGTGCGACGACTTCATCTTTGTGGGCGGGAGCAGCTATGTTGTAGCCGATTTTTTAGAAGCCATCCATTAGTTGTTTTTAACATTCAAGGCTTCTATTTTTTCTCACTTAAATTTGTCAAACTCGTTTTTTTTAGGTTACTTTGCAGAAGATACTCTAACTAAAAAACAACGAATATGACAAGCACAACGGAGAACGCGAATCTATGCGGTTTGAATCGCAAGGATTTCCAGACCACAGTCAACGGTAAGAAAACCGACTTATACATATTAAAAAACCGGAAAGGCTACGAGGTAGCCATCACAAACTATGGCGGGGCCATTGTGGCAATCATGGTTCCTGGCAAAGACGGCAAGGTGGCCAACGTGATTCAGGGGCACGACAACATACACGATGTGATCAACAGTCCGGAGCCTTTCCTGTCAACCCTCATTGGCCGCTATGGCAACCGCATTAGCCATGGCACGTTCACCTTGAACAAGAAAGACTACCAGCTGGCCCTCAACGACGGGCCCAACTCTCTGCACGGCGGTCCCACCGGTTTCCACACACGCGTCTGGGATGCCCGCCAGATGGGGCCACGCTCCCTGGCTCTCCACTACGTTTCCGCCTACGGCGAGGAGGGATTTACCGGCGAGTGCCGCGTAACTGTAGAGTTTACATTCACAGACAACAACGAGCTGATTCTTGAGTATCTGGCCTGCACCAACAAGAAGACCATCATCAACCTTACCCATCACGCATTCTTCAGCCTGGCTGGCATCGCCAACCCCACCCCGACAGTGGACAACGTGAAATGCGAGATTAACGCGGACTTCTACCTGCCCATTGACAACACAAGCATTCCGACAGGTGAGATTCTCAAGGTTGAGGGGACACCCTTTGACTTCCGTACGCCGAAAGAGATTGGCCGCGACATTGATGCTGACAATGAGCAGATAAAGAACGGTTCCGGCTACGACCACAACTATGTGCTCAACAAGAAAGAGGAGGGCGAGCTGAGCTTTGCAGCCAAGTTGACCGAGCCAACAAGTGGGCGCACACTGGAAGTTTACACTACCGAGCCGGGAATGCAGCTCTACACAGGCAACTTTGAGTCGGGCATTTCCGGCCAGTTTGGTGCCACGTTCCCCCGCCGCTCAGCCGTATGCCTGGAGTGCCAGCATTTCCCGGACACCCCAAACCACCCCTACTTCCCATCAGTCAACCTTGAGCCGGGCGAGCAATACAAGCAGAAGACTGTTTACAAGTTTGGCGTGGAAAAGTAACAAAGTGCATCCGGTCAAAATAACAGCGTGAGATATTCGCGACAAACAAAGAAGTTAAGGGAAAGTTCCCTTAACTTCTTTATATAACACCGCTAACCACCTAATCACTTATCTAAAATTATTTATTCAAAGACATGACCAAAACTCAAAGACCGAACTACACGTTCGCACTAATCGTTGTGTTCATCGTGTGCTTCCTTATCGGATTCATCACGACAATGAACAACTCCATGATTGCCTTCTGCTCAGAAGCATTCAGCTTGACCGCACAAGACGGGCAATACATTAACACAGCCTTTTATGGCGCCTATCTGCTTGCTATCCCATTTGCCATGCTGATGAGTAAGATTGGCTATAAAAACACCCTGCTGCTGGGTCTGGCTATCTCCGGCGTGGGCTTCGTTGTCAACTCCATCGGCATCAATTCGGCCATAGCCTCGGGCATCAACGTCTATGCCATCTTTCTGGCTTCCATGTGCCTGGTGGCCATGGGTGTGGTGATGCTTCAGAACGTGGCCAATCCCTACGTGATGGTACTTGGCTCGCCAGAGAAAGGTGCCTTCCGCATGACCCTGAGCCAGGCTCTGAACTCCGTGGCCACCACAGTCGCCCCCATGTTTATCACAAACGTGATTATCGCAGGCAAGGCCCCTGCCCCCGAATATGTACCCGGACCGTTCATGGGCCTCGGCATATTCACACTGGTTATCTGCCTTGTCCTTGTGTTTCTGAAACTGCCAAAGATTGACGAGGGCAAGCAGGCAGAGGAGGCCGGAGAGCACCGCGAGTACAAGAACAGCGTTTTCAAATACAGCCACGTGTGGCTAGGTGCCCTGGGCATCTTCATGTACATGGGAATTGAGATTGGCGTGCCTTCCATGCTCCCCTACCGCTTCCAGCTGCTCCATCCCGAGATGAGCTCGGCCGAGCTGGCAGCCATTACCACATCCTACCTCTCGTTCTACTGGGGCGGCATGATGGTTGGCCGTTTCGTAGGAGCCGGCATTCTCACAAAGTTCGAGTCGCGCAAGCTGCTCACAGCATGCCTGTTGCTCGGTGCCGCGTGCATCGCCCTCTCATTGATGTTTGCCACCAGCATGGCAGGTATCTGGTTCATGCTGATTGCCGGTCTGTTCCACTCTGTAATGTGGCCACTCATCTTCAACCTTGGTCTCCAGGAGCTTGGCCCCCACACCAAGTCGGCAACAGGCATCATCAACACCGGTGTTATTGGCGCAGCCATTCTGATGCCCATCATGGGTGCAGTGGTAGATGCAGCCGGTGTAATCATCGCACTCTGCCTGATGTTCGTATTCTACGCCTACATCATCTGGTTCTGCAACTTTGGCAGCAAGATTGGCATTGGCAGCAAGCAAGCAGTTTCTGGCCAGCCCCGGGAGGCGTAAACACGCTGGATCAAGAAAGAACAAGAGATCACAAAATTACTAACAATAAAACTAAAGACATGATGGACATTGAATATGTAAGAAGTCGGTTTATCAAGCACTTCGATGGCAAAGAAGGTAACGTGTACACATCGCCGGGGCGCATCAACCTCATTGGCGAGCACACAGACTACAATGGAGGCTTCGTGTTCCCTGGAGCAGTGGACAAGGGTATCATGTGCGAGATTCGCCCCAATGGCACAGACACAGTAAGGGCATACGCCATAGACCTGAAAGACCGCGTGGAGTTCAAGGTTGACGACCCACAAGGCCCCAAGGCAAGCTGGGCACGCTATATCTACGGCATTGTGCAGGAAATGAAGAAGCGCGGTGTCGACGTGAAAGGCTTCAATACGGCTTTCTCTGGTGATGTGCCTCTCGGCGCAGGAATGTCCTCGTCCGCAGCGCTTGAGAGCTGCTACGCATTCGCGCTCAACGACCTCTTTGGCAACAACAAAGTGAGCAAGTGGGACATGGTGCTGGCAGGACAGGCCACCGAGCACAACTACTGCGGTGTGAACTGCGGAATTATGGACCAGTTCGCCAGCGTGTTTGGCAAGGAAGGCTGTCTGATGCGCCTTGACTGCCGCAGCCGCGAGTTCGAATATTTCCCATTCAAGCCCACAGGCTACAAACTTGTCCTGCTTGACTCGGTAGTGAAGCACGAGCTGGCCGGATCGCCCTACAACGACCGACGCAACAGTTGCGAGAATGTGGTGAAGCACATTGCCGCCAAGCACCCAGAGGGAAAGTTTGAGACCCTGCGCGACTGCACATGGGAACAGTTAGAGGAAGTGAAAGACTGCGTGGGAGAAGAGGATCACCGCCGCGCTAAGTTCGTTCTCGGCGAGAAAGACCGCGTGTTGGCTGTCTGCGACGCACTGAACAGAGGTGACTATGAGACCGTAGGACAGAAAATGTACGAGACTCATCACGGTCTGTCGAAAGAGTACGAGGTTTCGTGCGAGGAACTGGACTACCTGAACGACCTGGCCAAGGAGAACGGGGTGACAGGAAGCCGTATCATGGGCGGCGGTTTCGGTGGCTGCACCATCAACCTGGTCAAGGAAGAACTCTACGACAAGTTTATCAGCAATGCCAAGGCCAAATACCTGGCCAAGTTCGGGCATGAGCCAAAGGTCTATGACGTGGTAATCAGTGAAGGTGCGCACAAGGTCTGCTAAAGTAGCCAAGTCTAAACCAAATTAGCCCTGTATACATTGTGGGCACGTCTCTGATTTTAGCAGAGCGTGCCCACATTCATTTTAGGTGTCATGGCTACTATGTCCGTGCCAAAATCCCTGCCAAGGCACCTCTCAACATACTTGTAAATTTGGAAATCTTCTTATCTTCATGCAGTATGATTTGGCTGGCATGACAACATAACCACATCTTCAGATGCTTGCCCAAGGGAAATGCTGAATACATTTTCTTCAGGATGACGCTGTTGCGAACAATATAATAAAGTCTTTGAGGACTGTAATCTGCAATTTCCCTGTACCTCCCTGTCCTTATTGACCTGGCAAGTATTGTCTTGCCAAAGGTTTGGTGCAAGGTTCCCCTGTTGAGCATGTAGGACTTAACGCCGTAAACTTTGCATTTGCAGCAGAAATCAAAGTCAACACAGTCTATTTTGAATGTCTCCGGCCATCTGCCAATCTTGTTGAGCACAGACACAGGGACAAGCGCCCCCGATGTTATAATTGTCTCACTTTCTGCCAACAGCCCTGCATCGCGAGCATTAGTGGTGTAAGGGCCGCAGACACATTCCTCCATACTTTCCACTCTGATTGCTTCCTTCAAGAAATCGCCGAAACCTTCCCACCTTGAATCCTTATCCATGGTAAGGATATAGTCAAAATGCTGTTCATTGGCAAGATGCCAAGCATAGTTCAATGCTTTTGGTATTCCTACATTCTCTCCACTACCGCAATAGAACACCTTGGCATCGTGCACAAACCGATAGGCAGCAGCCATGTCCTCGGGGGTGTTCTCCCAAATTAGAATTTTATCAACATACTCTTTAAAAGCTTCAATGTTTCGGGTTAAATCTTCCTTGTTTGGAAAGTAAGATATGACAATAGCTAAGACCTTCATTTACTGCAAATTTTTGAAATGATGAATTTCCTCACTAAAGACTTTTCCTCACTATTCAAGCCCACAATCCAAATTGCCATGCTAGTGACAGACCAGCAAATGACACATGTAAGGACAAAATTGAGGAGTGTGTCGCCAAATTGCCTGCAAACCAACAAAGAGGGAGCAACAGAGGTGACCAACACTAAAGACAAGGGCATGACAATGCCTTTTGCATAGTCCCACTTGCGGTAACCAATCATAGGCAATACTACATAAATTTTGCCCAAGACTGAAGCTATTTCCGAGAATAACAGAATCCAAAATGCCATCTCGGGTTGCGTGTGCAACCACTTGAAACAGATGTAGGACGTTGGCAGAATGAGAACTCTGACTGCTCCGTCTACTAACTGGAACCTTTTCACCTCTCCAGTGGCCAAGACAGAAATGTTAAAAGGTCCGGCCAACGAGGAAGCCAGCTGGTATAGCAGTAGAATCCTGAGGAATGAAACAGTGTGGTCTGGCACAATGTTCAGCCACAACTTCAAGACAAAGGGAGCTTTATATATGATTGGCAATGTTAAAACCAACAGTAAAAAGAAATGAATGTCCGCATGTTACCAAATTAGCAAACTGAAGTTTCCCACCCTTAGAAAGATGGCATAAAATAACAGTTTCTCAAAAAT
>ERZ808252.2642-NODE-2642-length-10468-cov-3.526649_pt1 | contig 10468 bp, 12 predicted proteins | sample MGYA00521242_ERZ808252 | MGnify/ENA primary metagenome ERZ808252 (study PRJEB31516, sample SAMN03275581) | gut metagenome | biome: mammalia-associated habitat; material: feces | host: Papio cynocephalus | place: Kenya | collected 2012-08-07 ...
TAGATAATATTCAAAAAAAATTATATGAAAAAACTGGTAAAAATATTGAAGTAATGATTTATGGTGATGGTGCGTTTAAAGATCCTGTTGGAGGAATATGGGAACTTGCTGACCCAGTAGTATCTCCATATTATACTAAAGGCCTCGAGGGAAGCCCTAATGAAATAAAACTTAAATATATATCTGATAATAAATTCAGTAATTTAAGTGGTGAAGAGTTAAATGAGGCTATTAAAAATGAAATTAGAACTAAAGATTCTAACCTTAAAGGAACAATTGCATCACAAGGAACAACACCTCGTAGATATGTTGATTTAATAGGTTCATTATGTGATTTAACATCAGGTTCTGGTGACAAAGGGACTCCAGTTGTATATATTTCAGGCTATTTTGATAATTATAGTGTAGACAATTAAGAAAATATATGGTAATATGTTAATGGCTTAGCCCGTTGGTGAAGTGGTTTAACACACTGCGTTCTCAGCGCAGCATTCAGGGGTTCGAACCCCCTACGGGTTACCATTATTAATATAAAATCTCTCTTGTAGAGGTTTTTTTGTATGTTAAAATAGTAAACATTAAATATAATCTTAAATTGACAAATAATTTGATTTGCCTTAAAATATATGTCAGATTTGTCAAAAAACTTAATATATATAAAGGAGAAAAGGTTATTATGGATAAAAAAGTAAAAAGTTTTGTTGAAAAGAAATATCAAGGTATATTAATTAGTGAATGTATAGAAACTGAAGTATTAGAAAAAGATCCAATGAAAATTGAAAATGATGGTTATATGCAAGGTTTTCGTTTTTATGATAGAATGTTCATTTCATTTGAAGGAAAAAGGTATACAAGTGAAAAATATAATTGTTCAAACTGGATTTACTTTGGTAAAAGACTGAGTTTTAGTGAATTTATTACTCAATATGGTAATAATCCGCATTATAAAGATTTAATTATCAATATGTCAAATGACAATTGCCAATATGTTTGTCAAATACAGAATGGTTCTTTTTTACCTATGAATAAGGGAGATGTAACTTTTGATGAATTTGCTGATTATAGAAAAAAAGAAGAGAAAAAATTGAAAGAAAAATCCACAATTGGTAAGAATTCTGTTCAAAATGAAAAAAGTAAAAGAACAAAAGTTGAAGCAGATGTTGATAAGTTAAAAGAAACTAAAACGAATGAAACTAGTATGAAATTAGTGAAAGATGAATCGTTGAAAACAATACCCTTAGATAATGGTGTTAACAAAAAAGATGAGAATAAAAATTCTAAATCAACACCTTCGAGTGAAAAGAATGTTAAAAGTCAAAGACAAAATAATGATTCTAAAGAATCTATTACTAGTGAAAACAATACTCAAAAAAAATATGATAAAGAGTCTGTTGCTAAAGCTATGTTTGATAAATTAGAGAAACATCGTGGAGAAGAAGTAACATGTACATGGTGGTGGCATGGCACAAAGCAGGAAACAATAGACAAATTATTTTCTATTACAGATTTTCTTTTGATTAAAATTGGTCTAATTGAAATTCCATTTGTCGATTATGGAATGGCAATTTCTAGTATTATAGCAAAAAATGGTGAGGTATTATATTTAAATCCATATATTGAGGATGGATATAATAGAAAAACCCTAACAGAAATATATGAATCAAAAGCAAAAATATTTGGTAGTAAAATAGTAGAAGATGAAAAGGCAGGAAAATTGGAAAAATGGTCAGATTATAAAAAAAAATCTGATAAACTTGCAAGAGAAAAATCTGGTTACTATATATACTATGGATTTAATATGGTCAAACCTGAAAAATCATATCAATGGGCAGTTTTTTGTGCTAATAATAGAAATGAAAAATATTCAGAAATTGTTATTGAGGCAACTTTTGAAATGATAAGAAGGTTAAGCGTCAGTTCAATTCCTTTTGAAATAGCAGAAAAAGAAGTTTACAATGAAATGTTTCACCTAAGTGATTATATGATTGCCTCCGTTGCAAATGCTGTGGTGTACTTTTCAGAGCGTGGCGAAGAATATGGAATGTATTGGAATGAACAATTTGTTATCGAAAATTCAGGAGTTAAAAGAATTAAAAAGTTTTATAATACATAGTTACTAGAATATTTTATTTCATAAAAAAACCAGACTCACTGGAATTTTTATATTTGAATCAATCATCCAATAATGCTTTTATAAGATTTTGAACATCGTTATATTTTTTTCTTTTAGAATTATTTGAGATTTTTTATGACTCTTTTATTGCTTTTTCTAAATCCTTATTTAATTTTTGTTCAGAAATTTCAAATGGAATAGATTGGCTTTTTACACATTTAATTAAAAATATATTGATAGCGGTTGTCATATTTAATCCTAAACTTTTAAATAGTGAGTCGGATTCTTTTTTTAAATTTGAATCTATTCTAATATTAAGATTAGTTGTACTTGCTATGGTTTTCATATATCTTTCTCCTTTCTATATAATTATATGACAGTGTAATGACAAGGTCAACATTTAATAATATGAAAGTATTATATTAATAATAAGTAAAAAACTATATGTATATAATATATTAGAAAGAAAAAACATTGACGTACGTAAATAAATACGTTATAATAATGAGGAAGAGGTGAGAAAATGAACACTATTAATATAACTAATGCAAGAAACAATTTATATAAATTAGTTTCTGACGTAAACGTTGGTTATAATCCAATAACAATTGTTAATAAAAAAGGGAAAAATGCAGTATTAATTTCCGAAGAAGAGTATAAAAGTATGGAAGAAACTTTATATTTATCAAGTATTCCAAATTATGTTAATAATATAAATGACATAAGAAAAAATGAAAATTGGAAAGATGCAAAGGAGTATACTGCAGATGAAGAGTGGTAACAAATATATAATTAAATTTTCAAAACAAGCCGAAAAAGATAAGGAAAAACTGAAGAGAAGTGGGCTTGATAAAATTGCTAAAGAGATTTTAAATGTAATGCTTGTTGATCCTTTTGGATATCCACCACCTTTTGAAAAGTTAACTGGTGATTTGAGTGGATTATATTCGCGAAGAATTAATAGACAACATAGAATTGTATACGAGGTTGCAAAACTAAAAAAAGAAATTCATATTTTGAGAATGTGGACACATTATGAATAAAAGAAACACTCATTAATTTGAGTTTTTTTGTGGTTATTATTTATCTAAATAAAAAAAGATGCTATTTTCTAGCATCAAATTTCTTTCTAAGTTCTGTATTTAAAATTTTCTTTCTCATTCTTAAATGATGAGGAGTAATTTCAACAAGTTCATCTTGATTAATAAAGTCAAGTGCAGCCTCTAAAGTGAATATTCTAGGTCTTTTTAGAACTACAGTTTTATCTGCATAAGCACTTCTTGTGTTTGTAAGTTCCTTTCCTTTAACAACATTTACAGCAAGGTCAACATCTTTATTACATTCACCAACAATCATACCTTCATAAACTTCTTCGTTAGGTTCAACAAACATTGTACCACGGTCCTCAAGGCCACCAAGAGAATAAGCAGTTGCTTTTCCTTCCATACTAGCAACAAGAACACCAAGTTTTCTTTCACCTATATTTATATTTTCAACAGGTTTAAATTCAGTAAATGTATGGTTCATTATACCATAACCTTTAGTTAAAGTCATAAAGTTTGTAGGAAAACCAATAAGTCCACGTGATGGAATTTCATAATTAATTCTAATTAAGTTTCCTAAATGTGTCATATTTCCCATTATGGCGCCTCTTTGAGAAAGCTCTTCGAAAACGCCACCCATATATTCATCAGTTATTTCTATTTGTAAATCTTCATAAGGTTCACATTTTACACCATCAATTTCTTTTATAATAACTTTTGGTTTAGAAACCTCAAGTTCGAAACCTTCACGGCGCATATTTTCAATTAAGATAGATAAATGAAGTTCGCCACGACCTAATACCATAAAGTTTTCACTATCAATTTGTTCAACTTTTAAACTTACATCTCTTTGAGTTTCTTTGAATAATCTTTCACCAATTTTTCTTGATGTTAAGATTTTACCATCTTTTCCAGAGAATGGAGAAGTATTAACTCCAAAAGTCATTTGAAGTGTTGGTTCATCAATATGAAGTATAGGTAGGGCATTGTGAGCACCAACATCAGTTAAAGTTTCACCAACTGAAATGTCCTCAAGGCCGGCAACAGCAACTATATCTCCGACAGTGGCACTTTCAATTTCAATTCTTTTTAGGCCAACATAACCAAAAAGTTTTTGAACTCTAAAGCTTTTTTCTGTACCATCAAGTCTAATACAGTTAACCATTTGACCAACCTTAATCTTACCATTAAATACTTTACCAACACCAATTCTTCCTACATAATCATTGTAGTCAAGTAGGGCAGGTTGAAATTGTAGTGGTGCATTTTCATCTCCTGTAGGTTCCGGTATTTCAGAAACTATTAAATCCATAAGTGGTTTGAAACCTTTTTCTTGATCTAATGGATTATTTGAAAGTGAACTTGTTCCATTAGCGGCACTTGTATAAACTGTTTTAAATTCAATTTGTTCATCAGTGGCACCAAGTTCAATAAATAGTTCAAGTACTTCATCAACTACAGAGTCAACTCTTTGAGTAGGTTTATCAACTTTATTAATAACAACGATTGGTTTGCACCCAGCCTCTAAAGCTTTTTTTAGAACAAATCTTGTCTGAGGCATAGGGCCTTCATAAGCATCTACTACTAAAAGTACACCATCAACCATTTTCATAATTCTTTCAACTTCACCACCAAAGTCAGCGTGACCTGGAGTATCAAGAATATTAATCTTATAACCATCATAGTCAACAGAAGTAGTTTTAGCAAGTATTGTTATACCTCTTTCTTTTTCAATATCATTTGTATCCATGCTTAAATTACTAATATCCTCATTTTCTCTAAATGTATGAGTATATTTGATAATTTCATCTACTAATGTAGTTTTACCATGGTCTACGTGCGCAATAATTGCAACATTTCTTTTTTTCATAAATAAATCACACCTTTTTTTCTTTTGGTATTATAGCACTAAATATTTGAAATAATCAATAGAAAGAAGTAATTTTCTATTTCTAATTGTTATTTTTTGTGATAAAATAAATTTGTTAAGGGTATTTTGCAGTATATGAGGTTTTTATGAAAGATGTCACTAAAGAAATGATAAAGATTTTTAAACTGAAAAAATTAGGGTGTGACTTTATGGGCTATGAATTTGTCAATCCTAATGAACTTAGTTTTCATCATTTAATTGTGGCTAGAAAAGATTCGCAGATTTTAGGTATTGGTGATGGCTATTTATTTTGGAATGGTGCAATACTTAGACAAAAAACTTCACACGATTACCTTCATTTAATTGAAAGAATTGATCGTGATAGATTTAATTACATTACTTGTCAAATGATTGATGAAAATACTGCAAATATGATACTTTATGATAATTTAGTTAAAATAAATGATTGTTTAGATAGTTTTGAAAGGGAATATTCTGGTCATAGTAATAAAAAACATCCTAAAGATCCTCTTATAAAGGAATCTTATACACGAAGGCTTGTTAAAAAATAAATGATAACTTGAAAATGGTTATCTTTTCTTATATAATGTTAGTAGAAGGTAGGTTGTTATGAAAAAAGGTTATATTATAGGTATTATAGTTGCTGTTATAGTGATAATTGGTGTATCACTTGGTAGTGGCTATAATAAAATGGTTAAAGAAAATGAAAATGTTGAAAGTGCTGCAGCACAAATTGATGTTCAACTTAAAAGAAGAACAGATTTAATTCCAAATTTAGTAAACACTGTTAAAGGTTATATGACTCACGAACAAAATGTTATTGATAGTATTACAACTGCTCGTGAAAATTTGGTAAATGCAAGTACTATTGAAGATAAAGCAAGTGCTAGTGAAGATCTTACTAAAGCATTAAACAACTTATATGTAGTTGTAGAAAATTATCCTGATTTAAAATCAAATACTAATTTTATAAATCTACAGGATGAACTTGCAGGAACTGAAAATCGTATTGCTGTTGCAAGAAAAGATTATAACGATGCTGTTAAAGAATATAATAATCTTGTAAAAACATTTCCTAATAATTTAACTGCATCTTTATTTAATTTTGAAGAAAAATCTTACTTTGAAATTAGTAACTCTGATAAAGAGGTTCCAAATGTATCTTTTGAATAGAATTAAGTTTTTAATTCTATTTCTTTTATTAGGTATTTTAAATGTAAATGCAATAGTTAGTCCAACAAAAGAGTTTTATGTTAATGATTATGCAAATATTTTATCTTCGGAAACTGAAAAATATATTGTTGATAAAAGTAGTCGTCTTGCAAATGTTGATGGGACTCAAATAGTCGTTGTTACTGTAAAAAATTTAGAGGGTGACTCAATTGAAAATTATGCAAATACTTTATTTAGAAATTTTGGTATAGGAGATAAGACTAAAAATAATGGATTACTCCTTTTACTTGCTCTTGAGGAAAGACAGTTTAGGGTAGAAGTAGGTTATGGTCTCGAGGGAATTTTACCTGACGGTAAAACTGGTAGATTTCAAGATACTTATATTATTCCTTATTTAAAAGATGATAAATGGGATGAAGGTATAAAAAATGGTTATGATGCCTTTTATAAAGAAATAGTTGTTCAGAATAATTTGAATTTAAATTACAATGAACCATATGCAAATGGCTATAGTGATTCTACATTTATTATAGGAATAGGTATGTTTCTAGGATTTATGTTAGGTATAATAATTCGTTTTATGGGATTTAGTAAAAAAGCTATTTTTACAATTATATATTTTTTTACAATTACTTTTATATCTCAAGCAGGAATTAAGTTAATATCAGATTTATTTTCTTTTTATAATTTAATGGGTTATTTCTTTGGCTTATCTATTAATGTTTTATCAGGAATAAGTACAAGTTATGGTCATTATCGAGGTGGTTCTTCATTTGGAGGATCATCTGGTGGTTCATCCGGAGGTTTCTCTGGAGGAGGAGGTTCTTCGGGTGGTGGAGGATCTACCCGAGGTTTTTAACAAAAAACACTTGATTTTTGTATTAAAATATAGTATATTATAAATGAACACGAAAAAGTGTTTTTTTATTGGAGGAAATATGGCAAAAGAAAATGAAAAAACAAAAAACGTAAAAAAAGTGAAAACAGTTAAGAAAGCAAAAACAAAAGCACCTAAAGAAAGTTATTTAAAAGGCGTTAAAAAAGAAATGAAGCTTGTTAAATGGCCAACATTTAAAGAGGTAATTAAGTATGCTATTGCAACAGTTATTATGTGCTTAGTTGTATGTGGATTTTTCTTACTATTAAATTTACTTTTATCTTTAGTGAAAGGATGGATTAACTAATGGAAGAACAAAAAAAAGAGTGGTATGTAGTAAATACCTATTCTGGACATGAACTTGCTGTAAAACAAAAACTTGAAATGCGTACTGAAAGTATGGGTATGCAAGATTATATTTTTAGAGTAATAATACCAGAAACTACTGAAGTTGAAGTAAAAGATGGTGTTAAAAAAGAAAAAGTTAAAAAGATGTTCCCAGGTTATATTTTAGTGGAAATGATAATGACTGATGAAGCGTGGTATATTGTTCGTAATACACCTGGTGTTACAGGATTTATCGGTTCAAGCGGAAAAGGTGCAAAACCAACACCACTTCCACCTCAAGAAATTGATAGAGTTCTTGCTACTATGGGAATGAGTAGAGTAAATATTGATAATGAAATGAAAGTAGGCGACAATGTTAATATTATTGATGGTCCATTCAATGGTATGAGTGGTAAGGTTGATAGTATGGATGCTGAAAATAATCGTCTTACAATTATTATTGATTTATTTGGTCAAGAAACTTCAGTTGATGTTGAAAATTACCAAGTTAGTAAATATTAAAATTAATCTTTATGGTTAATTTTTTTTTACAATATTTTTTAAATATAGTATAATAATACTATAGAAGGGTACTTATATGAAGAAAAATTTAATAATTGGAATAATTTGTTATGTAATTACGGGAGCATTAACAATACTTTTTTTAGCAACCTCAGTTAGTGTAAAATTAATTATGCCTGAACTGGAAAAGGTGATAGTTTTATGTATTGCCTCATTATTTGCTTACTGTGGAGGAAGATTTTTAACAAAATACCATAATTCAAAGAAATATATGAAAGCAAGTATTTGGGTAATGTTTATTCTTTACTTATTATTACTTATCAATTTTATGATTTTAGGAAATAATTTTGGTAGAAATTTTGAATTTATTTTCACAGCTTCAAAAGAAACAATTAAATCTTATTTTGATAATAATTTTAATGTTATTCCATTTAATACAATTAGAAATTATTTAAATAATTCAGGAGTTTATTTTGATATTAAGTTAGTTTGTATAAATATATTAGGTAATTTAATATGTTTTATGCCATTTGCATTTTTCTTAAAGTATTTATTTAAAAGAGAAAACAAATTTATTAACTTTTTATTAACAATTTTATTAATAGTTATTTCTTTTGAACTTATTCAGCTTATAACACTTTCTGGATCATTTGATATTGATGATATAATCCTAAATACTTTAGGGTCAATACTATTTTATCTTTTCATAAGTTTAAAAGGCATTGATAAATTACTTAAAAATATCTTCTTTTTAGAAAAGAATAAAATCATTTTTAAAGATTTTATAAAACCTATAATAAGTATATTTATTTTCTTAGTTACATTATTTTCTATTATATTTTTATTTATTAAGCAGTCTAATGATAGTAATAAAAAGTGGAATGAAATTTATGATCCTTTGATAGAGTTTAGTTATGATAAAACTTGCAGTGAAGATAATATGTTTTATGAAGATGATCTTTTTGAATATTATTTTGAATGCTATGATAAAGATAAATTTTATTTAATTATTAATAAAGAAGATAAACTTTTAATTAAAGATTTTTTAGATAACTCTAAATACGTTTATGATATAGAAAAGCTAACTTGGAAGTTAAAACAAAATAATATTGAATATTATACTAAACATAAAAATCCTAATTATATTTTACATTTACCGAAGTTTGAAACTGATTTTGGTTATAAAGGTGTAAAAAATGATTATGTAAATATAGTTGTTAAAGGAGTAAGTACTTCGATATATGATTTAGATTTAAATTTTATTCCTTTAAAAGAGGGGAAAACCACTATTGATTTTAAGGTTACAAACGAAGGTAGAGTTTATACATATACGTTTGATATAACAATAGATAAAGATTTAAATTTAAAATATGAAATAAAAAATTAATCTTCACGGATTAATTTTTTTTCTATTTTAGAAATAATAAAATATAATAAATAAGAAAATATTAAGAGTATAAATACTCCGGAAATTACTAAATCTAAATCAAATATTTGGGAGCCATACATAATTAAATAGCCAATACCTTTTTGACAAGAAAGAAATTCCCCAGTTATAACACCTATTAATGTTAAAGATATATTTAGTTTTAATGATGAAATAATTGTTATATAGGAAGATGGAATGATTAATTTAGTAAGTGTTTGAAATTTATTTGCATTAAACGTTTTAAACATTTTAATCTTTATTTTATCAGTATTAAGAAAACCATTATACATTGAAAGGGTAGTTACAATTAAATTTATTAAAAGTGCCATAATTATAATACTTTTCATATTTGCTCCGAATATAATTAAGATTATCGGACCTAAAGCAACTTTAGGAAGAGCATTTAAAATTACTAAAAATGGTTCAAAAATTTTAGAAACAATAGGGTATTCATAAAATATAATTGCTATTAATACACCGATTATTCCTCCGAGTAAAAATGAAAGTAAAACTTCATATAAAGTTGTAAATATATGAGAAAATAAATTACCTTCGATAAATAGTTTTTTAATTGTTAAATAAATTTTTGATGGACTTGAATATATAAATGAGTTAATTATACCTTTTCTAGTTAAAAATTCCCACATAAATAGTAAAAAGAATGCAATTAAAATTCTAGTTAGTTTTATAAGAAAATTTTTTCTTTTTATTGATTTTAAATATAAAGTTTGATTACTATATTTCATCTAAATCCCTCCATATTTTATCATAATAATCACTAAATTCTTTACATTTACGATTATTTATTGGTGTGGATTTATTTTCCATTTTAATGTCATAAATTTTTTTAACTATACTAGGTCTTTTTGAAAGAACAATTATTTTATCACTTAAACTTATGGCTTCAGCAATGTCGTGAGTAATCATAATAACAGTTTTCTTTTCCTTTTTAATTATATTATAAACATCATTAAAAACACTTAATCTCGATTGGTAGTCTAGAGCAGAAAATGGTTCATCTAAAAGAAGTATATCTGGTTTAATAGCAAGTGTCCTGATTAGAGCAACTCTTTGAATATTGTATGGACACTTT
>ERZ808252.2647-NODE-2647-length-10432-cov-10.176641_pt1 | contig 10432 bp, 4 predicted proteins | sample MGYA00521242_ERZ808252 | MGnify/ENA primary metagenome ERZ808252 (study PRJEB31516, sample SAMN03275581) | gut metagenome | biome: mammalia-associated habitat; material: feces | host: Papio cynocephalus | place: Kenya | collected 2012-08-07 ...
CCACGTTGGGAGCGTCGAACCACGCCGCGCTGCTGATGAGCTCGCATGGCAAGCCCTCGTTGGAGCAGCGGCACATCGACTTGATCGCCTCCTATGGCGTGGACGGCCTGATCGTGGCTGGCGACACCGCGAATCCACGCAAGCCGCTCCCCGATTCCGTCACGCAGGGGCTGCCCACCGTATACACCTACGACCCTTCGACCGACCCGAATGACTGCAGCGTGGTCTGCGACAACGTCGGTGCGGGACGTCAGGCCATCGAATACCTCATCAGCGCGGGCAAACGCCACATAGCCGTCGTTTCGGGAGCCGACGCCTTTCTGGCGTCGCGGGAGCGGCAACAGGGCGCGCTGGACACCTTCCGTATGTACGGCATGCAGCCGTTGGCCGTGCTTTCCGACCGTTGGAGCGAGGAATGGGGCAACCGCGCGGCGAACTGGCTGGTATCGCACCATCCCGACCTGGACGCGGTGTACTGCCTCAGCGACGAGATCGCACGCGGCATGTGCCGGGGGCTTGTGGCGCGGGGAAAGAGCGTGCCGCAGGATGTGTCCGTCGTCGGGCACGACAACTGGGATGTGTTCAGCGTGAGCGCGCACCCCATGCTCACCACGTTCGACAACAACATCGCGCTGATCGGCAAGAAGGCCGCACGATTGCTGCTGGATGCCTTGAAAGGCAAGCCGCATCACGGCGTCCACACGGTTGAATGTTCGTTGATTGTGCGCGAATCCAGCGATCCGGACCGGCATATGCGATTGCGCGGTTCCGGCTCGCTTACCGGACTGGAACGGTACTGAACCGGCGTCCGCGCGCACGACGCATGGTAATGGACGCAATGGATTGACAAACAAAGACGGGGATGGTTCCCGCACGTATCGATACGTGCGGGAACCATCCCCGTCTTGTCTTTCGGCGTTCGGATGACCGCCGCATCCCGCGTCAGGCGGGCCGGAGAATCAATGCTCCCGGCCCGCCTTCCTCGGGACTATGCCTCAGCGATCGTCGCGACGGCTGCGGTTGATCAGCAGGAACGTCACACCGAGAATCATCGCCGCCACCACGGCGACGGCGATGCCGGTGATGGAGGAACCGGTGCTGGCGATGCTCGCTCCCGGATCGGACGTGACCGGCGCGGCCGGAGTGGTCGGAGCCGGAGCGACACCCATGTTCTTCTGGGCTTCCTGCAGGGCCTTGAGCGCGGCGTCGACATCCTGCTGGGTGGCGTCGTCATCGTTCAACACGTCCTTGGCCTTGTTCAGCGCATCGGTGAAGGCCTTCCACGACGCATCCGAGGCGGAGCCCTTCTGCAGAGCGTCGGCGGCGTCCACCGCGGCCTTCAGCTGGCTCTTGTCGACGGAAGGCGTCGGGTTCGGCGTCGGATTCTCTTCCTTGGCCTTCAGACCCTTGATCGCCTCGTTCAGCGCCTTGAGAGCGGCATCCGCCTCGCTCTGGGTAGCGTTGTCGTCGGCGTCCACCTTCTTGGCGGCGTCCAGCGCCTTGTTCAGCGCATCGACGGTCTCCTTGGTGTACTTGTCGGCATCGACCTTTTCGGCTTCCGCGATGGCGGATTCCAGAGCGGTCTTGTCGGCCTTGTTCACCAAGGCCTTCTGCGCCTCTTCCAGCTTGACGGCAGCCGCGTCGACCTCTTCCTGGGTGGCGTCGGCGTTGTCGTAGACGGCCTGGGCCTCATCCACGACCTGCTTGAACATCTTCCAGGAATCCGCGGTGAACTTGCTTTCGTCAAGACCGTTGGCGGCCTTCAGCGCGGTTTCCAATGCGGTCTTGTCGACCGGAGTCGGTTCCGGAGTGTCGGAAGCGGCATGTACGCCCCATTCGGCGACGGCGACGCCGAATGTCTTCTCACCGGTCGGCGGATCCATGACCAGACGCAGCGACTTGGTCTTCACCGGAGTGAAGGTGGCCGTGCTCCAGCCCTTGGCCTTGTCGGTGGCGCGGGAGGCCGGGGAGTTGCGCACCGTGGTGTACTTGGCGTTCTCCACGTCCTTCCAAGTGCCGTCCTCGGCGAGGTACTGGATCTTCCAGCTGTCGGGAACATCCAGTCCGCCCTTGGAATCGTCACGTTCGGCGAAGTTGGCCCAATACTGCACGCGGCTGGAGTCGATGGTCTGCTCGGTGTCCCAGTCGTACTGCGCGTACATGCCGGACTCCGCCTGACCCCAGCTGCCCCAGACGTAGGAGTTCACGTCCTTGTCGTCCTCGGTCGGCCACTTGTCGGACTCGTCCACGACCACGCCATCGTTGAGCTTGCCTTCGGCCTTCGACCAGCTGGCCTCGGCGCTGACGGTGGTCTTCGTGGCAGAGCCTTCGATCCAGCCTTCCTCGGGTTCGGGCGTCGGAGTCGGCGTCGAACCATTCGGATCGGCGACGACATGCACCGTGATCTTGGCCTGGGAGTTCGATGCCTCGGCGGTGCCGGAGACCTCGTAATCGCCGATGGTCTTCAGATCGATCTTCGCGATGTCGTCCTTGTTCCAGGTGACCTTGCGATCATCGAGCATGCCGTTCGGGAAGCGGACCGGAACCGTGGTCGGCAGTTCCACCGACTTGGAGTTCTGGTACACCGTCTGTTCCAGAGCCTGCGGAGTGCCGGAGTTCTGGCTGCTGGCGTCGGAACGCACGCCGATGTTGGCCTTCGCTCCGGTCAGCGCGCCGGTGACCTTGCCGGCGACGGTGAATTCGCCGTCGTTCGCGAGCTGGTCATCGGAGACCTTGCCCCAGGTGACGGCCAGGTCGCGGCGGGAACCGTCGGAGTAGGAGGCGCTCACCGTGCTCGGCAGCTTCAGATCGGAAGCCTTGGTTCCGGTCTTCACCAGACGGTTCACGTCGTCCACACTCACCGGATCGAGCGCATAGGCCTCGAACTCGCTGACGCCCACGTAGGAGCCCTTCGGGAATACGACGCGCAGCTTGTCCGTCTCCACCGTTTCGGCGAAGCGCACTTCGTTGCCTTGGTTCTGGACGGTGGTGTAGGAGCTGCCATCGGCGAGCTTGACGTCCTTCCAGTCGCCGTTCTCGTCGGCGTACTGCAGCTTCCAGGACTTGACCATCGGCACGCCGCCGTTGTCGGTCCAGAAGTACAGCTTGGCCTTCTTCAACGGCACCTTGCCGGACCATGTCAGCTGGAGCGTCGCGTCCTTGCCGGTGTTGTCGCCCCAGTTGTTCCAGGTTTCGGCGGGCGTGTTGGTGTAGACGACCTTGCCGTCGATGACCTTCTTGGCGTTGTCGCTCGGCTGGTACTGGTTCGTGTAACTGGCGGAGGCGGAGGCCTGCGGAGCCACGTTCACCGTGCCGTCCGACGGCACGCCATGCACGGTCACCTGCGCCTCGCTTGATTTCTCGCCATCGCTTGCCGTGAGCTTCAGCACATAGTCACCCTCACGGTTGAAGGTGACGGTGGTGTTTGCCGCGGAATCGTCGGCAAACTTCGCCACACCGTTCTCCGGACCGGAGACCATCTCCCACTTGGTGGTGATGGTGCCGTTCGGCAGACCATCATCCTTGACCGTACCGACGAGCTGGGCGCCGGAGGAGGTGCTGCTGGACACGTAGGCGTCAACGGTCGGAGCTTGGTTGGTGGAGGCTTCGGTGGCCTTGATGCCGGTGTCGTACGCCTGGATCTCCTTGAGACCGACCGCCTGACCCGCCTGCGGGGTGAAGGTGGCCCGAATGGCCTTGGCCTTCACCGAATCGAATTGCACGCGGTTGTAGTTGGCGCCGGCGTAGGTCGGCGTGCGCACCTGGTTCGGCAACGTATGCCATTGCCCTGATTCATCCTGGTATTCCAGCGAATACAGGGACGGCTCGCTGTATCCGGAGATCGTCTGCGAAGACGAGGTCTGGTAGAAGTACAGTCGCACGTCGTCGATGGTCTTCGCACCGCCCTTGAAGGTGGCGGTGATGGTGTCCTTGTCGTTGGTCGAGCCCTTGGTTCCCCAGAAGGATTCCATCACGGTCTTGCCGTCCACGGCGTTCGTGGCCGGGTAGCCCTTGGTCTCGTAGGTGGCCTTGACGTCGGCACCCTCGGCCACGTTGGTCTGGCTCTTGGAGGCGCTGTCGACGTTCTTGCCGGACTTCGCGAAGATGTCGGTGACGCGGCTGTTCGCGTCGTAGGTCACCTGGTTGGCGGCGGGCATGTCGGCGGTGCCGTAGTTGGTCACCGTGGCGCCGGAATCGTCCTTGACCGTGGCCTTGCCGGTCGACGGGTCGTAGACGATGTGCGCGAGCTTGTCGGAGGTGCAGACGGCCTTGCCATCGACGTAGAGCGTGTAGCCCTTCGGCGCGTTGTAGGTGCCATCGTTGTTCCACACCACGGACATGTCCTTGCCGTGGTAGCTCAGGTTGTTCACCACGAAGTGGTTCCAACCGGGCACGGAGATCGGGTTGAGCTCGATCTTGTTGTCCTCACGCGGAACGACGCCGGCCACGTCCTCGATCACCGTCCAGTTGGTGGTACCCAGCTGGGTGTGGTGGATCCAGGAACGATAGGTGATCTTGCCGCCGTTCTTCGAGGCGTCGGCGTTCTTCTCCGCAAGGTTGCTGCCCGTGGAGTTGTTGTCCATGTTCCAGAACTCGTTCTGGTCGGGATAGCGATTGTCGCCGCCCTGATAGTGCGAGAACGCCACCCAGTAGAGCAGCTTCTTGTACATCTCGTTGGTGATGTAGCCGTTCTTCGAGGCGTTGTAGTCGCGGATGCCGGCGGAGTAGATCTGCAGCAACGGCGTCGCGTTGATGATCGAGAAGTTGTTGGTACCAGGGTAGTTCAACGCCTTCTTGTCGGCCTGGTTGGCGGTGAAGAACGGGAAGATCGGGAACTCGTCGGCGTCCGCGAACAGACGCAGGGCGTCATCGTACTTTCCGTTGGTCGGCATCAGGCCTTCCGAATACGGATAGTAGTTGTTCAGTTCCTTGTACTTCGCGAACGCGTTGTCTTTCAGCCACTTGTGGAGCACCAGCTTCTGGTCGGAGTCCCACAGGTTGTCGAGCACGTCCTTCTTGATGTTGTCGGCGACCTTCTGCATCTTCTCGGCGTTCTCGGTGTCGCCCGCGGCCTTGTACGCCTGCGCCGCGGCGTTGGCGTTCGTCCACAGGTTCGCGGAACCGTCGGCGCGGTCCATGCGCTGTCCGGAACGTCCCGGCTCGGAGAAGGAGACGGCGTCCGCGTCGTTGCCGGTCATGGACCACCAGGACCAGTCGATCAGGTTGTTGCCGTTGTCGTTCTGGTTGTCGTTGTCGTCGGACTCGTTCTTGGAGTTCAACAGGCCCTCGACGTCTTCGGAACCGTAATCGCCAAGCGCCTTGGCCAGCGACGATGGACCGCCGTGCACCATGTAGGAATCCCAGCCGGCCTTGGTGATGTACTGCGTGTAGCTGTGGTTCCAGTTGGCCGGATCGCCCGGATTGTCGTGGTAGTAGTAGTATCCGGCCTTGCTCTTCTTGGCGGTCTCGCCAGCGGAGACCCAGGTGCCATACGAGTATTCGGCGTTGCGGAACCACTTGGTGTCGTTGATGAACATGCCGGAGGTCAGCACGATCTGGTTGTTGTATCCGAGCACGCCTTCGATGGAGGTCGGGTACTGGAAGGTGTTGCCCGGCATGTTGGCGTCCAGCATGTTGAAGCGGCTCAGCCACCAGCGGTAGAACACCGTCTTGTCGATGTTGTGCTCAGGGGTCTCCACGTACGGGATGTTCTCGTACCACCACTGGTTGTAGGCGGTGACGGAATCCTTGTAGGAGGCGGCGGGATCGACCAGGTCGCCGGTGTAGCGTGCCTCGTATTCCTTGGTAGAATCCGGAAGCTCGTTGGCAATGAGGCCCAGCTGCACCTTGGTGGCCTGCGTCTGGTTCGCGCTGAAATGCAGGGTGCTCACCAGTTTGCCGCCCTGGGCGGTGAATCCGTTGCCGGAGAAACGCGGATAGATGGTGGTCAGATCGTTCTTCACGTTCATGCGGCCGGTCAGCTCCGTCGCGCCGTCGGCACCGGTCGATGCGAACGGGGACGCGGCGGTGAGCGTGATGTCGCGCGCGGTCGTGGAAGTGATCTCGAAGTTCGCCACCATCACGTTGTTGTTGGTGATGTACTTCGTTTCCTTGATGCGGATGGATTTGCCGCCAGTGGCGAATTCGGTGGTGAAGTAGCTCGGGGTCTGCTTGCGCTTCGAGGTGTCCTCGGTCAGTGTCTGGTCCTTGCCGTCGGCGTTCACGGTCAGGGTGAAGCCGTTCTTGCCCGTCTGGTCCCAGTAGGCGGTGTCGCCCACGAAGCCCAGCTTGCCCGGGGTGTGGGTGTACATGTACGCCGCGCGGCCGCGGGAGAACAGGTAGTTGTTGCCGTCGGAGCCGGAATACTTGTATTCGCCGGCGTCGTTCTTGCCGGTACCGGTCGGCGTGGCGCCCTTGCGCACCAGCATCTTGTCGATCCAGAAATCATGGTCGGTGTCGGTGCCGGCGCCGTTGGCCACGTCCTTGTCGAACACCTGCTTGAGGTAACTGGTGGATGGGTCGAGGGTCACTCCGGACGTCGGAATGGGATCCTTGTCGCCTTCGAAGGTCGGGTATCCCATGGCCGAATTCGGATCGGTGATCGTATCGGCGGCGTACGCCGTCACGGTACCGCCCGACAACAGCGTCGCCGCTGCCGCGAGCACACCTATCGATGTGACCAGCCCTTTCTTCTTCCTCTTTGAATGCATGAAGTGCCTCCTGCACTGTGGTTTCTTATCCTTCAAAGCATGCTCTGCGACGTTGCATGTTTTGCATAGGAATAGGAGCTCGTCGGCCAATCTGGTTTTTGGAGCGAATGACCAACATTTCCAGACTACAGGAAACATTCACGATTTCGCAAATTTTCGCTCAGTTTTCGCATGGTTTCCGCAGAAATCCATCGATATTTTTTAAGAAATTGTTTTTATTATTACCTCGATGTATAAAGAACGGGCACCCCCTCAGCAAAAGGGGTGCCCGTTCTCCCATTCCTTAAGATGCTCCCGCGATCGGCTCCAATCGATCGCGGCAACACCCCCATCGTTCCCAGAGGTGGCACATCACCCCAGGACCGATAAGTCTTTGTTATGCGCCGGGCGGTCTTCCGACACGCCCAAGGCGGAATGCGGGCGACTTCGTACAGATCGCCCGGGATGGCCTGCAGGCCGATCATCATCAGCAGCATGTAGTAGCCGGAAAAACGCCAGACGATGACGATGATGGTCGCCCGCAGCGCGCCCTGCCCGGTAGCGAGCACGGAACCGCCCTCATCCATGAGTCCGAAGAAGCTCAGGATCTTGGTAACGGGGCCGACCTGCGGGGAGTACAGCGCGTAGAACAGCAGGGACGCGGACGCGAGACCCGTTGCCGATGGCAGCAGGAAGCAGGTGCGCAGCACGTTGTTCCACTTGGAGCTCTCCTGCACGATCAACGCGAGGCCAAGACCGAGGATAAGCAGGAAGATCGTGACGATCACGGTGTATTCCAACGTGAACAGAACCGACTGGCCGAGCAGCTTGTTCTCGAACACCTTGATGAAGTTCTCCGGGAAATTGGTTCCACGGTTTCCGCCCATCAGCGACCAGCGCGAGCAGACCATGATGACCAGCAGCTGCCACGGGGAGCCGGAGGCGTTGAAGGCTTCGTTGAAGGCCGCGGACTTCGGGGTCTTGCCGTTGCCGTCGATGATCACGGAGTTGATGGTCTGGGCTCGCGGATCGGCGTCCTTGTAGACGGTCTTCAGGGTCTTGATGTTGGAGGCGGTGCCGCCGTTGTCGGCGAAGACCTTCTTCTGCGCGTCATCGCTCATCAGCCAGTAGAGGAAGTTCCAAGCCTGTGCGACGTGCTTCGAATCCTTGGAGATGCCCATGGCGTCGCCGCCGAGGAACGTGGAGGTCTTGCCCTTCTTGGTGCCCGGAATCGGAGCGACGCCGACTTCGAAGCCGCCGTCCTTCTCAGCCTCGAACAGCGCGGTGGTGGAGGTGTTCGGGTACGGCATGACGCCGATCTTGCCGTTGGCGAACGGCGCGGTCCAGGTGGCGCCGGTCTCTTCCTTGGAGCCTGCGCCCAGGCCGTTGTCGGTGTTGGCGAGCTCCCTGTAGGCGTTGAGCACGGCTTCGTGGAATCGTTGTTCAGCGTGGCTTCGGTGCCGTCGTCGTTCATGACGGATTCGCCGTCGGCCCACACGGACGGGAAGAGATCGAAGACGAGGGCGCCACCGAACTGGCCCGCGGGGTAGGAGCTCGCGACACCGTCCTCATCCAGCGCGGCGACCTTCTTGGCCTGTTCGGCGAATTCGTCGATGGAGGTCGGTCCCTGGTCCGGATCAAGGCCGGCCTTCTTGTACAGATCCTTGTTCCACACCATCACGGAGACGTCGGTGATGAACGGAAGGGTGTATTCCTTGCCGTCGACGGTGCCGGCCTCGATGTGGCCCTGCTGCAGGTCGTCCTTGTTGTCGAGGCTTCCGATCCGATCGGTGATGTCGGTGAAGATGCCTTCGAAGACCTAGTACGGAATACGCACGACGTCGCCGGCGAGGATATCGGGCAAGGAGTCGGCCTGCGAGGCGCCGCCGACCTTGCCTTCCATGTCGTCGTTCGGGATGATCTCAAGCTTGATCTGGTTCTTGTGGGTGGAATTGCAGGCCTTCGCCGCGTTCTTGGCCTGACGCTCCAGCGGGGAGCGGGTCCACAGGGTGATGGTGGTACCGTCGTCCGTTCCCTTGGCCGGGATGTCGCCAGCCGCCGCCGAACTGCTGCTGCCACCGCAGGCGGCCATCGGAATCAGCATGGCAGTCGCGGCAATGCCCGCAAGCACGCGGGTGACCTTGTTGAAAGACACCATTTTCGACTTCTTTCTCATAACCTGCTCTGCTTCGAACAGGAGACGGAATTCCCGTCATTCGTTTTTGCTCTCTCTGATTCACCTTAGAACCACTCCTGCGAAAACCCTTTCTTCGATATACCGAAATCGCATACTTCGCACAAAATGCTTTTTTCGACCCTTTAGACACCCTTCATAAGCTCGTAAAAGGTTGCTATATCAACGATTACGCGAGTTCGGAAACGCGAAAAACCTGAGTAAACGTGTCGTTTTTGGAAAATTTTCGTTTTCATGAATCCGGCTTGACAATGGTGAAAATCGAACAAAGAAATTTTTTCTTTTTGTGATAAAAATTCGCGAAAGAATTTCTCGGATTGCGCTATGCTGAAGAAGATGCAATGACGCACTGTGAACAGCAAGGGAGCAATCACACATGGCAACGACGAAAACGGTCGTCAAGCTGGAGGACGTGGCCGCATTGGCCAACGTCTCGCTGGCGACGGCTTCGAAGGCCCTTCATGGCAGGCCCCGCGTAAGCGACGAAACCCGAAAACGGGTGATGGATGCGGCCAACCGGCTCAGCTACCCGACGGCAAGAAGCCCCCTAACCACCGCAAAGGAGCACACCGGCACCATCGGGTTGATCACCTCCGATCTGCAGGGCCGGTTTTCCACGCCGATCCTCATCGGCGCGGAAAACGAATTCCGCGCGCACTCGGCCTCGGTGCTGCTCGCCAACGCACGCGGCGACGACACTCTGGAACGCAATCATGTCGAGAAACTGCTCTCCCTGAATGTGGACGGCCTGCTGATCGTGCAATGCAAAACCAACGCGCGCCCGTCGTTGGGCCGCGATTGGGGCGTGCCACTCGTATACGTGTATGGCCCTTCTTCCGACACCGACGACTGTTCCGTGACCTGCGACAACGTCGAGGCGGGCCGCACCGCGGTGAACCACCTCATCTCCTGCGGCAAACGAAGGATCGCCATCATCGCCGGAGACGAGACCTATACGGCCACCGAAGACCGCACCAAGGGCGCGTTGGAGGCGCTTGCGGAGTTCAACCTCGAACCGGCGGGTCCGATTCGCTACGGGCGCTGGGACGAGAATTGGGGGCGTGCGGCGACGCGCCTGCTACTCGACCAATCCGTGGATTTCGACGCCGTGGTGTGCCAAAGCGACCAACTTGCGCGCGGCTGCATCGACGCGCTCAAGGAACGAAGGCTGCGCATCCCCGAGGATGTGGCGGTGATCGGACACGACAACTGGAGCGTGCTGACCAAAAGCTCGCGGCCGTCGCTGACCAGCATCGACAACAACACCGAGCAACTCGGCCGCGTCGCGGCACGGTATCTGATGGACGCCATCAGCGGCAATCCGCACCACGGCGTGGAATATCTGCCCTGCAAGCTCATTCAACGGGAATCCACGTTGCCGCTCGACTGACGAAAAATCCTTTTGCCGGATTGCCGAAACTTTTTGCCCATATACCGGTGGCAATAAATGCCGGTAACGAATAATTGCCGTTGCGAAAATTAGTTTCGCAACGGCAATAAGCATTTTCGCATGCAAAAAACGGTGGCAATGTCCGAAAACATTGCCACC
>ERZ808252.2649-NODE-2649-length-10410-cov-2.611492_pt1 | contig 10410 bp, 10 predicted proteins | sample MGYA00521242_ERZ808252 | MGnify/ENA primary metagenome ERZ808252 (study PRJEB31516, sample SAMN03275581) | gut metagenome | biome: mammalia-associated habitat; material: feces | host: Papio cynocephalus | place: Kenya | collected 2012-08-07 ...
AGTCATCATTCAGCCTCCCGTCTACCACCCCTTCCGCATAACCCCTCAGGAGAACGGGCGTGAAGTGGTATATAATCCGCTACGGAAGAATGAAGACGGCTCCTATAGCATGGATTTCGAGAATCTTGAGGCCGTGGCTGACGAGAAATGCCGGATGCTGATTCTCTCTAACCCACATAACCCCGGCGGTATCGTATGGGACAGGGAGACACTTATCCGCCTGGCGGAATTTTGTTACCGCCGTGGCATCCTTGTCATCTCCGACGAGATACATTGCGATATGGCGTTGTGGGGCAACAGACACATTCCGTTCGCCACGGTCTCCGAGGAGGCTTCCGCATGCAGCATTACATTCGGGGCACCTTCCAAGACATTCAATATCCCCGGCATCGTCAGTTCCTATGCCATTGTCCCTGACAGAAACATACGCCGCCGTTTCTTCGGATGGCTGAAGGCGAACGAACTGGACGAGGCCCCGCTTTTCGCCCCCATAGCCACCATTGCGGCCTTCAGGGAAGGTGACCCCTGGCGCAGGGAGATGCTCCGCTATGTGGAGGGAAATATCGATTTTGTAATGAACTATTGCAAGGAGTATTTGCCAGCTGTCAAGCCTCTGCTTCCGCAAGCTTCATTTTTAATATGGCTGGACTGCCGTGCCCTGAAGCTGAATCACGACCGTTTGTTGCATCTTTTTATAAACAAGGCCCGCCTGGCGTTGAATGACGGTGCGATGTTTGGTCCTGGCGGCGATGGATTCATGCGGATGAATGTGGGCACTCCCAGAGCAGTGCTTCGGCAGGCAATGGAACAGCTCCGGCAAGCGGTGGAGGCATGATGAACACTTTACGTACTACTTCGGGAAGCCGTTTTTCAACGTGTGCAGTATTATCAATGCCCGTGCCGGCGTTGACTACTTAAAATATCTGACCGGAACTGGAGAACTTCTGACCGACCGTCTGCTGACATTCGATGCCAGGACCATTCCACCGGATAGAGTCTTGCCGGCAAAGCGATTGTCCCTTGTGTGGATTACACACCCCGTGATAAAAGAGTTAGTCAGCTATGAACAGCCGGTGTGCGATTTGAAAACACACTCCGCTACATGATGCGCAGGAACAACGGCGCCACGCTTGAAGAACTGCTGGATGCAAGCAAGGCTCTTGGCATTCACATGTATGCTTGCGAAATAGCGATGCACATACTCGGATTGGAAAAAGACGACTTTATCCACGAAGTGGAGGATATGTCAGGAGTGGCTACTTTCCTGAAACTATCCCCGCAGCCTACAGGAGCAAGGTTACACAAGGTGCTTTGCGTGCAACATGTGGAAGGGAGCATTTACAAAATAATGATAGAAAAATAAGATGTTGAACTTTTCTATACAACAATAGCGACTGTCGCTATAAACCTAATAGTTGCAGTCGCTATTGTTTTGTTGCACCTAAATGTTGCAGCCGGGGGCTATTGCCGGATTCTGCAGATTGTCATTTTAAATGATACTCTATCGTCTGTCCGTCGCCATTCCGGTCGGTATAGGTAATCCTGTATTTGCCTTTGAAACCACGAAATTTGATTTCCCCGTTTTTGTTTGGTTTCACTGTCATATTCGTCTTCCACTCATGATTGATCAAGTTGTCCAACGCATAAAAAGCCTGTTTCGGTTCCATATTCCGCGAGAACAATCCGGAAACGGAAGGTTCACCCGGTGCGCCGCAATCATCCACAACATTCCACCACGTGATTCCCATCATGTTCTTCACGCTGAACCAAATGCGATACAAGTTTTGAGCTATGATAGCCTGTATCTTCTGCCCGCGTTCGTCGTTGCCCGGAGAGGTTATCGTGATTTCGCTCAGATGTATTGGCAAACCGGTTTCCGCTATGCGGTTCATGAGCGTCCAAATCTGATCGGGTGTCTTGTCTTCCTTTCCAGCTGCAATATCCAAACATTGCTGCGGGTTGAACAGGTGCATTTGTGAACCGGCTACATCAATCCGAGCCTTCCGTTTCATCAAGTCCTTAATCTGTTCCGGATATTCCGGTCCTGTCCAATAATCATTGATGTTCAGCAAGACATTGTCGGAGAAGACCTCTTCAGCCGTCTTAAAGGCTTCATACGTGTAATCGCCCGGCATAATCCCGTAAGTACTCTTACATAGTTTCGAGCCAGGAACCATCTCCCCTTTCGCAAAATCGGCAGCACTCTCGTTCACAACATCCCAACTACCCACTCGGTCGCCATAATACTTGGCGATTTCTACGATACGCTTGGCAAACAAATTCTTCAGCGTCTTCGCCAATTCCGGGAACTTTGCCTCCAACTGGGCAACTGTCATATTTTCATATTCTTCCGTATATTTCTCCCCGTCCATGTAGTTTCGCAGATTGGCATATTCAATAACCAGCCGGTCCATCTCTTTCTTTTCTTCCGGCGTCATCATCTCGCCGATGATCCAATTGGGATTATGCCATTTCCTATTTCCCCAAATAATCGGATGACCGTGCACCGGCACTCCTTTACTCAGGCAATATTCAACCGCTGGATCCGGAGCTGGCCGCCGCCAGTGAGGTTGATTTTTGGGGTCAGTCTGCCTGTTCCAATAGGCCTCCGTGTCCCAATACTCTTCCCGGAAACGGGGACGGTTGGGTTGCATCTCCAGCGTCTTCCAATAGAACGCCACTGTCGCCCGGTTGAACAATGTGCCGTACAGCTCTTTATACTTTTGGTTTGCCGCCGGCGAACCCAGCTGATTGAAGTTGAACATGTGGGCCCCGAACACGAAATCATGTGAAATCTGTTCTATCTTGACCTCCGAACCAGTATCCACATTTTCCAAATCAACGATTGCGTTCGCTTTCCGATAGGTCTCGATGTCCCTGTCAATCTTGGCTTGTACCTTCGGATTCCAAATCTTCCAATAAGCTTCGCTCATGATCTTTTCCTTATCCTCTTTCGCACTTTTCGGGAAAGGACTTTGCGCATAAAGCGCAACTGAACTTAAAACGATACTGACCGCCGTCAAAATAATCTTCTTCATAAAAACATCTCCTCAACATTAATAAGTGAAAAAACTATTGTCTAACTCGTTGGCGGAATTGAATTAGCCGTAGAGCCAAACAGGCAAGTGCAAATATAATAAAAAAACGTTTTTGTGGCCAGGATGTCTTTATTAGATATTTTTCCCCCTTCGTGCCCGCTCCCCGGTTGCGAACAAATTCCCAAAAGCTTACTATCTCTTTGGAAAAAGGCCGCGGGCTTTTTGAAAAAACATGGCGGGCAAGGCCGGCTCGCCCAAGGAGATTCGTCACACATGCAATGATTATAGAATAGAAGAAAAAAGAAATTTGAAAAATATATCCATAATGAATGATAAATACAGAAAATGCATTAACTTTGCATCACTACATATTATGTAATAATGTATTGAAGAAAAATGGTATTATCAACATTGACAGCCATTTCGCCCGTAGATGGGCGTTATTGGAACAAAGCTGAAAACCTTGCAGCTTATTTTTCAGAGTTTGCGCTGATTCGTTATCGGGTTCGCGTGGAAATCGAATATTTGATTGCTCTGTCCGAATATCTTCCGCAATTAAGCGATTTAAATACGGAAGAGATAAAAGCATGGCTTCGGAATGTGTATTTGGATTTTTCGGAAGACGATGCCTTGCGCGTAAAAGATATAGAAAAGGAGACCAACCATGATGTGAAAGCGGTCGAATATTTCATCAAGGAGAAGACAGACCATTTTTTGGCAGAAAAGTACCATGAATTTATTCACTTTGGATTGACGTCGCAGGATATAAACAACACTGCCTTCCCCCTTTCTCTAAAGGAGGCGATGGAGAATGTGTACTATCCAGGCTTGCAGGACGTGATTAATGCATTGGAACATTACGCTAATGAATGGATGGATATTCCGATGTTGGCGAAGACCCATGGGCAACCTGCTTCTCCTACCCGTTTAGGCAAAGAAATCATGGTGTTTGTGTACAGATTGAAGCAGCAGTTGGAATTATTAAGAGCTGTTCCCGTATCGGCCAAGTTTGGGGGTGCGACCGGCAATTTCAATGCGCACCACGTGGCTTACCCGCAATATGATTGGAAAGCGTTTGCCAATAAATTCGTGAGTGAGTCATTGGGCTTGAAAAGGGAAGAATGGACGACTCAGATTTCCAATTATGATAACCTGGGTGCCATTTTTGATGGTATGAAACGGATTAACACGATTCTGATAGACTTGAACCGCGACTTTTGGCAATACATTTCGATGGAGTATTTCAAACAGAAGATCAAAGCCGGTGAAGTCGGATCGTCGGCAATGCCCCATAAGGTTAATCCGATCGATTTTGAAAATGCGGAAGGGAATTTGGGCATGGCCAATGCGATTCTGGAACATTTATCCACCAAATTGCCCATCTCCCGGTTGCAGCGGGATTTGACGGATTCCACAGTCCTTCGCAACGTGGGAGTCCCCATGGCCCATATCGAAATCGCATTTAAGAGTTTAATGAAAGGTTTAGGCAAATTGCTGTTGAACGAACGCGCCATTTCCGCCGATCTTGACAAATGTTGGGCGGTAGTGGCTGAAGGGATCCAAACCATCCTGCGTCGTGAAGGCTACCCTAAGCCTTATGAAGCCCTAAAGGCATTGACGCGTACCAATGCAGGAATAACCGAACAGTCTATCAAGGATTTCATTGAAACGTTGCAGGTGAGTGATGAGGTCAAAGCTGAATTGAGAGCAATAACACCTCATAATTACACCGGCATTTAAAAAGAATTATGCATTTGATTGCCGGGAGGCTATCACAATATATAAACCTTATTAATTATAAGCAAAATGAGTATTGAAGAAAGAGATGACGCACAGCAGTCACGGCCAAGGAAGGTGGTGCCAGGCATCAATAGAGAAGGTGCTGGTCTAGACGGGGATAGAAGAGCTTATGGCAATGCCGGCTATAATCGCTCGGAAGGAAATAATTATGAACGCCGACAGTATAGCCGCCAGCCGCAAAATGACAGGGGTGGCAATGGCTATCGTCCGTATGGCGATCGTCCTGCCTATAATGATTATGGCAATAACAGCCAGAATTATCAGTCCCGTTATGATAATCGCGACCGTTCTTATGGCAACAATCGGCCGTACAACAATCGTAACAACAATTACGGAACCAACCAAGGAGGATACGGCAATCGCCCGTATGGCAACCGCCAGTCGTTCAACAATGGAGACCAGCGTCCTTACAGCCGTCCTAATTTCAGCAACAATTACCAGTCAGTTCCTGCTAACGATATGGAGAATGGTAATAATATGCAAGATGGCACTCTGAAGAAAAGAAGACCCCGCGTAGGAGAGAACCGGGTCAATCCGTATGATAATAATCGCGGAGCCAATCGTGCGTACGGCAACAACTTTGGTGGCAACAACCGCTATAACAATGGCGGAGGGTATGGAAACAATGGCGGCTATGGCAATCGCCGTCCTAACAACAATTATAATCCCAATGCAAAATATAACTTCCAAAAACAATTGAAGTACAAGGAGGTTTTGGCTGATCCGAATGAACCGATTCGCTTGAACAAATTCCTGTCAAACGCTGGGGTTTGCTCGCGCCGCGAAGCTGATGAATTCATTCAGGCGGGAAATGTAAAGGTGAATGATGTGGTTGTTACAGAATTGGGCACAAAGATTACTCGTTCGGACAAAGTCACCTTTAATGATAAACCTGTACAGATTGAAAGCAAGGTATATATTGTTTTAAACAAGCCGAAGAATTGCGTAACAACGTCGGATGATCCTCAGGAGAGATTGACCGTAATGGATTTGGTCAAAAACGCTTGTAGTGAAAGAATTTATCCGGTAGGCCGCCTTGACCGTAATACGACGGGTGTCCTGTTGCTTACGAATGACGGCGATTTAGCATCCAAGCTGACGCATCCTTCATTCAAGAAGAAAAAGATATATCATGTTTGGTTGGACAAAAATGTCTCGATAGAAGACATGGAAAAAATAGCCAATGGCATAGAATTGGAGGATGGCGAAATCCATGCGGATGCGATAAGTTACGCCAGTGACACGGACAAGAGCCAGGTGGGCATCGAAATACATTCTGGCAGAAATCGAATCGTTCGCCGTATATTTGAGTCGTTAGGATACCATGTGATTAAATTGGACCGTGTCTATTTTGCTGGTTTGACGAAGAAAAATTTGGCTCGTGGCAAATGGCGTTACTTGAACGAACGGGAAGTGAACGCCTTGCGTATGGGGGCTTTTGAATAAATTATCGCTACAATGGAAACTATCAAGAGAACGAAAATAGTAGATATACTGAAAAGTACGGACTTCGGGACTATCGTGAACGTGAAGGGATGGGTCCGTACTCGTCGTGGCAGCAAACAAATAAACTTTATCGCGCTGAACGATGGATCCACGATCAACAATGTCCAAATAGTAGTGGATTTGGACAAATTGGGGGAGGAATATTTGAAGCCGATCACGACAGGAGCCAGCATCAGCGTAAATGGCACATTGGTGCAGTCGCAAGGCAAGGGCCAGTCCGTAGAAATCCAAGCAAATGAAATCGAGATATATGGAACGGCTGATCCTGCTACTTACCCGCTCCAGAAAAAGGGCCACTCAATGGAGTTCTTACGGGAAATCGCCCATTTGCGTCTTCGTACGAATACTTTTGGTGCGGTGTTCCGCATACGCCATAACATGGCGTATGCTATCCACAAGTTTTTCCATGATCGCGGATTCTTCTATTTCCATACGCCTATTATCACGGCTTCGGACTGTGAAGGTGCCGGTCAAATGTTTCAGGTCACGACAAAGAACTTGTATAATCTGAAGAAGGACGAGAACGGTTCAATCATCTATGATGACGATTTCTTCGGTAAACAGACAAGTCTGACCGTGTCCGGACAATTGGAAGGAGAATTGGGTGCGACGGCATTAGGCCAGATATATACGTTTGGACCGACATTCCGTGCAGAGAACTCAAATACGCCGCGCCACTTGGCTGAGTTTTGGATGATAGAGCCAGAAGTCGCCTTCAATGACATCTATGATAACATGGAATTGGCAGAAGAGTTCATCAAATACTGTGTTCGGTGGGCTTTGGACAATTGCAAGGATGATGTCCAATTCTTGAATGACATGTTTGACAAGGGCTTGATAGACCGCCTTCAGGGTGTGTTGAAAGACGATTTTGTCCGTTTGCCCTATATGGAAGGAATTAAGATATTGGAGGAGGCAGTGGCCAAAGGGCATAAGTTTGAATTCCCGGTTTATTGGGGGGTTGACTTGGCTTCCGAGCATGAACGTTTCCTGGTTGAAGAACACTTTAAGCGTCCAGTAATCTTGACCGATTACCCGAAGGAAATCAAAGCATTCTATATGAAGCAGAATGAAGACGGGAAAACCGTCAGGGCTATGGATGTTCTGTTCCCAAAGATTGGGGAAATTATAGGCGGGTCAGAGCGTGAAGCCGACTACGGCAAATTGTACAACCGCATTCAAGAATTGAATATCCCGATGAAAGATATGTGGTGGTACTTGGATACCCGTCGTTTTGGAACAGTTCCTCATTCAGGGTTCGGACTAGGATTTGAACGTTTATTGCTTTTCGTGACAGGCATGAGCAATATACGCGATGTGATACCTTTCCCTAGGACTCCGAAGAATGCAGAGTTCTAAAGAATAACGTGAAATTCATCAAGGAGTGTCTGGACGGTAGGCCGTTCAGACACCCTTTTTGTCTCTGCCTGCTTTTGATTATAAAAATAGCCATTAGTTAAATAAATAAAAACAGAGGCCTGTTTCATAAATAATTATTTTCTTTGCAAAAAAATTGGGGCTAATGTTCCTATGGATTTATCCCCTTTATAGATAGGTTGGTCAAATTCAATGACAAATGGCTGAAAACAAAAATATTAGTTCCGTCTCTTTCTTTCATTCGCGCTTTACCTCCATATTGAGTATAGCTTTGGTTCTTTTTTTGATGGGCTTGATATGCTTGATGGGCTTGCTGGGCAATAAACTCTCGATATATGTGAAAGAAAACATGTCTTTTTCTGTCATGTTGAAAGATGACATCAAAGACTTGGACATTAAACGAATGCAGAAATCTTTGGATGCTTTGCCCTTTATAAAATCAACGGAATACATATCTAAAGAGCAAGCCGCAAAGGAATTGGAGGAAGAATTAGGCGAGAAGCCGGAGATTTTTTTAGGGTTTAATCCTTTGCAAGCGTCCATAGAAGTAAAGCTGCGTTCGCAATATGCTAATCCTGATAGTTTAAAGATGATAGAGCACAAAATACAGAGTTATTCCTCTGTTTCTGAATTGCTTTATAGAAGGGACATGATGGAAATGGTCCAACATAACATGAAACGGATTGGTTTCATTCTTTTGGGCTTGGTAGCCGCATTGACTGTCATCTCTTTTGTGCTGATAAGCAATACGATACGTTTGCTTATTTATTCCAAACGCTTTTTGATTCATACAATGCAATTGGTAGGTGCGTCGCCTGGCTTCATCCGCGCCCCGTTTATCCGTTACAACGTAGTGAGCGGAATAGTGGCCGCTGTCATAGCGATTTGCATGTTGACTGGAGCTTTGTATTATTTGCAATCCGAATTGACGGGTTTTATACAAATATTGGATGTCCCCACGATGTTAATTGTATATGGAGCTGTATTGGCGATGGGAATCATCCTGTCTGTTTGTGCGACATACATATCGGTTAATAAATATCTGAAGATGAGCTTTGATAAATTATATTATGTCTGATATAAAAAGAAAAAGATATGTCAAATAATGATTTTGCTTTCGGAAAAAAGAATTTCGTGCTGATTGCTTGTGCAGTCGCATTAATAATAATTGGCTTTGTGCTAATGAGTGGTGGAGGTTCAAGAGATGAGTCTTTTAATCCTGAAATATTTAGTCCGCGCCGAATCGTAATCGCACCAATTGTTACCATGGTAGGCTTTTTAGGTGTGGTGGTTGGCATACTGAAAAAGGGTAAAGAATGTAATAGAGAAACAGAAAATACGACAGAGGAATGAATGGATTGGAAGCTTTAGTCCTTGGCTTGTTACAAGGATTAACCGAGTATTTGCCGGTCAGCAGTAGCGGACATCTGGCAATTGCCTCGACATTATTCGGCATAGAAGGCGAAGAGAGCCTTTCTTTCACTATATTGGTCCACGTGGCAACGGTTTTTAGTACTTTGGTGGTCTTGGGAAAGGAAGTCGGCTGGATTCTAAAAGGATTGTTCAAATTTGAAATGAACCCGGAAACCCGCTATGCTATCAACATTGTCATATCCATGATACCTGTGGGGATTGTGGGCATCTTTTTCAAAGATGTTGTAGAAGATATTTTTGGTTCAGGGCTAATGATCGTTGGCCTCATGCTGCTTCTTACCGCATTGCTTTTGACCTTTTCATATTATGCAAAACCTCGCCAGAAGGGTACGATATCCTGCAAAGACGCATTTATAATAGGTTTGGCCCAAGCGTGCGCAGTCATGCCTGGATTGTCACGTTCCGGCAGTACGATAGCAACAGGGTTGCTGTTAGGTAATAAAAAAGAAAATATGGCACAATTTTCGTTCTTGATGGTGATACCTCCCATTCTGGGGGAAGCTTTGTTGGATGTGCTGAAAATGATGAATGGAGAATCAATAGGTGGGGATATTTCCGCTTCCTCGTTGTTGATAGGTTTTGTCGCAGCGTTCGTCTCAGGTTGCGTAGCTTGCAAATGGATGATAAACATAGTCAAGAAGGGCAAGCTGATTTATTTCGCGGTTTATTGTGCCATCGTGGGAACTGTTACATTGGTTTATTCGTTATTTTAAGAGAAAGAGATGGATTTTATTGCTGGGGAAGTGCTGTATTTCAATAAGCCTTTGAAATGGACATCGTTTGATTTAGTCAATCGGTTTCGTTACAAATTGTCTCGGAAACTGAAAATGAAGAAAATCAAAGTCGGCCATGCGGGCACGCTTGATCCTTTGGCTACCGGCGTGATGATAATTTGTACAGGGAAGGCGACCAAACGTATCGATGAGTTTCAATACAAGACGAAAGAATATGTGGCGACATTGAAACTGGGCGAAACCACTCCGTCTTTTGATTTGGAGAAAGAAGTTGATGCGGTTTATCCAACAGACCATATAACCCAATCTCTGGTCGAAAAGGTCTTGAAACAATTCATTGGAACGATAGAACAAGTGCCTCCTGCTTTTTCTGCCTGTAAAGTGGAAGGCAAGCGGGCGTACGAATTGGCACGAAACGGGGAAAATGTATCGTTGAAGCCTAAAACCTTAGTCATTGACGAGATAGAATTGTTGGAATGTAAATTGCCGATAATAAAAATCAGGGTCGTATGCAGCAAGGG
>ERZ808252.2651-NODE-2651-length-10404-cov-6.975553_pt1 | contig 10404 bp, 7 predicted proteins | sample MGYA00521242_ERZ808252 | MGnify/ENA primary metagenome ERZ808252 (study PRJEB31516, sample SAMN03275581) | gut metagenome | biome: mammalia-associated habitat; material: feces | host: Papio cynocephalus | place: Kenya | collected 2012-08-07 ...
ATCAAAGGTGCCGTAACCGATGAGTCGGGTAAGGTTGTCTATTCTAATTATGAACGGCATGGGGCACGCATTCGTGAAAAGATAATAGACTTTCTGATGGGTTTCTATCAAAAGGCAGGCGATGTGCAAGTGAGCACCACCATGACCGGCAGCATCGGAATGGGCATAGCAGAACGTTACCAACTGGGTTTCATACAAGAGGTGGTAAGTGCTGCACGCTACATGCGGTTGCATCATCCCGGCATTACAACCATGATTGACATAGGAGGTGAAGATGCCAAGGTGATATTCTTCCACAAGGGGAAAAGCCCGGAACTCAGGATGAACAGCAATTGTGCAGGGGGTACAGGTGCTTTTATAGACCAAATGGCGATTTTGCTGAATGTCTCTATTGAAGAACTGAACAGGATGGCTTTACAATCAGAACGTATTTATCCCATTGCTTCGCGGTGTGGCGTGTTCTGCAAGACAGACATACAAAACCTTATAGCGAAAAACGCCAACCGCAATGATATAGCGGCAAGCATATTCCATGCCGTAGCAGTTCAGACGGTTGTTACACTATCGCATGGACAAGATATATCGGCACCATTGCTCTTCTGCGGTGGGCCGCTGACCTTCATCCCGGCACTGCGCAAGGCATTCGCCAATTATCTCGGTATGGAAGAAAGCAGTATTGTACTTCCGAAGGACAGTCAATTGATACCGGCTTTAGGTGCCGCTATTTCGAACCGGCTTTATGGCAATGGCGACAAAGAGCGGTTGTCGCATTTGTTGGAGCGCATAAAAAGAAACAATATCACGTCCTGTTCGGAGGACAGGCATTTCCCGCCATTGTTCCAAAACGAAGAAGAACTGAAGAAATGGCAAGAAGAAAAGCAGCATGACCACATGCCGGCAGCCGACTTGACCGCAGGCCGTCATGAAATTGCATTAGGCATTGATTCGGGGTCGACAACAACAAAGGTCGTTGCACTGGATAATCAAGGCCGCTCCTTGTTCTCCTATTATGCTCCCAATAACGGCAACCCGATACAGGCTGCCCGCAAAGGACTGGAAACTTTGCAGAAAAAAGCTGTCGAAGCCCATGCAGAATTGATAGTCTGCGGCAGCTGCTCGACAGGATATGGCGAAGACTTGATAAAGGCAGCCTTTGGAATGAACGAGGGAATCATAGAAACAATCGCCCATTATATGGCAGCAAAAAGACTGCAGCCTGATGTGAGTTTTATACTTGACATTGGAGGACAGGACATGAAAGCCATCTTTGTGGAGGACGGTGTCATCAACCATATTGAAATCAATGAGGCTTGTTCTTCGGGATGCGGCACTTTTATAGAAACTTTCGCAAAGAGCCTGGGCTATACCGTTGATGAATTTTCAGCGATTGCCTGTGGCGGACAAATGCCTTGTGATTTAGGAACACGCTGCACCGTGTTCATGAACTCGAAAGTAAAGCAGGTGTTGCGCGAAGGAGCTTCAATCGAAGATATTGCTTCCGGCTTATCCTATTCGGTAATCAATAACTGCCTGTACAAAGTGCTGAAGCTTAAGCAGGCCGACGAACTGGGAGAACATATTGTTGTGCAAGGTGGAACAATGCACAACGATTCTGTGGTGCGTGCATTAGAACTGCTAATCGGTCGCAAGGTTTCACGGAGCGACCGTCCCGAACTGATGGGAGCTTATGGTTGTGCGCTCTATGCATGGAAGCATACTGTGCAAGGCGTTTCACTGCAAAGCCTCATGGATAAAGCATCCTACACAACTCGTGTTCTGCAATGCAAGGGCTGCGAAAATGTTTGTTCGGTATGCCGCTACATGTTTCAAAACGGCAATGTCTATTACTCCGGCAATAAGTGTGAAAGGATATTTGCCAATAAGGGCAGTAATAAAAGCATGGGTGCAAACTTATATGCAGATAAGATCCGCCTGCTTTTTGACAGAGTCCAGCCTGATGTTCCGGATGATGCTTTGAAAATCGGCATTCCACGTGTGCTGGGCTTTTACGAGGATTATCCGTTTTGGCATGCGCTTTTCACTGCATGCGGCTTACGTGTCATATTGTCGGATGTTTCAACCAACCGCATGTATGAAAAAGGTGTAAGATGTGCAATGGCCGACAATATCTGCTTTCCGGCCAAACTGGTGCACGGGCACATCCTCAATTTGCAGGAAAAAGGTGTTGATCGCATATTCCTACCTTATGTGGTATATGAGCGGCTGCATGATGGTCAGAACAGTTTCAATTGTCCTATAGTCACCGGATATTCGGATGTTATAAGGAGCAGCATGAAGCTTGCGGTGCCATTGGATGCTCCAACAATTACATTTAAAGATTCGAAAGCCCTGAAAAAGGAGATACGTGACTATCTGCGAACGTTGGGAATAGACAGACATGCGGCCGACAAGGCACTGCATGCAGCATTGGCAGCGCAGCAAAAATACGAAGGAGATATTGTAAAAGCCAATCAGCAGGCTTTGAAAAAGGGCAAAGAGGCAGGACATCTCATCATTGTTTTAGCCGGTCGCCCCTATCATGCCGACCCACTTATACAGCACAAGCTGGCCGACATTGTGGCGGCATTAGGCGTAGACAGTCTGACAACCGATGTTGCAAGGGATGCTGATGTAAGGCTTGACGATACGCATTTCATTTCCCAATGGGCATATCCGCAGCAAATTCTAAAGGCCGCCAAGTGGACATCGCAGCAAGACATGGATATACAGTTTGTCGAGCTGACAAGCTTTGGATGCGGTCCGGATGCTTTTATGCTGGACGAGATACACAGCTTGCTTGCACGCAATGGCAAGACTCTGACGCAGCTGAAGATAGATGACATTGACAATGTAGGGTCTCTTAAACTCAGAGTGCGTTCCTTGGTTGACAGTCTGAAGCTGAATCTGCATGCCACGAGTGGCAGACGGCAGCACAAGCCATTTATAACCACACCGGTCTATACCGAAGAGGAGAGGAGGAAAAGAAATAAAATCATTGTTCCCTACTTTACGGATTTCATCACGCCGCTGGTGCCTTCGTTCTTGAAGTTGGCGGGCTATGATGCGGATGTATTGCCCATCAGTGACCCGGGTTCCGACAAGTACGGCCTGCGTTATGCCAACAATGAGATATGTTATCCTGCCACTCTGATTGTCGGTGACATCATCAAGGCTTTTGAAAGTGGTGCTTACGATGCCGAAAAGACTACGGTCCTGATTACGCAGACCGGAGGACAATGCCGTGCAAGCAATTATATATCACTCATCAAAAAGGCATTGGTCGATGCCGGTTATGAAGATGTTCCTGTGGTTTCGCTGACTATGGACTCCAACATGCAGAACAATCAGCCCGGCTTTCGCATGAATATGCGTAAGCTTCTTCCCATTGCACTTGCCACCATCCTTTATACTGATGCTGTTTCAAGGATGTATTATGCTGCGTTGCCCCGTGAAAAAGAGAAAGGACTGGCAGACAAACTGCGTGACAAGTATTTGGATATAGCCCGGAATCCCATTGAACGCAACCAGCCGAAAGAACTGGTTAATTATCTGCAAGTGGCGGCCTTGGACTTCAATCGCATTACCTTAGACAAGGACTGTCCGCGGGTCGGTATAGTCGGTGAGATATTCTTGAAGTTCAATTCCTACGCACAGCGAGGCATAACCCGGTGGTTTTCGAGTCATGATATAGAGGTAGAAGCTCCTGTATTGTCTACATTTTTCCTGCAAAGCTTCGTCAACCGTGAAGTCAACAGCCGTACAGGTGTGGAGTCTTCGCGCCTGGCACCGTTTGTGCTTCATGGGCTGTACAAACTGATAAACCATCGCATCAAGAAGGTCAACAAAGCCTGTTCGCAGTTCCGTTATTACCGGCCGATAGATGATATCTATACTTTGGCCGACAATGCACGTGGCATAGTGTCTCTGTCGGCCCAGTTTGGTGAAGGCTGGCTGTTGCCGGGCGAAGTGGCAACGATGGTTGCACATGGAATTACGCATGTTGTGAGTCTACAGCCTTTCGGTTGCATAGCCAATCATATTGTTTCCAAGGGCATAGAAACACGCTTGCGAAAGCTTTTCCCGCAGCTTAGCATTTTGCAATTGGATTTTGACAGTGGTGTGAGTGAAGTCAACATAGCCAACCGCCTGCTTCTCTTTGCCAATGACCTTTTGGAAAAGGAGCACGCGGGCTACAAGCCCGGTACTGTCCACTCTACTACTATGGGGCAGTGATCCGAGGGGTACCTCCCGTCATAGGACGTTGTCACCAACCGCCAGTAAGGCACCGACGTTCCTTTGGTGACAAAAAGGTGGTCTATGTGTTGCGCATTGTCCATTTGTTTCAGCGGATATGTATAGCCGTTGTAGGAGCGCATGTCGGCATTAATGCGTTTTGCAGCAATATTGTAGCTGTCGTCAAGCAGTCCGTCAAGGGTCAGGATGCGATATGTCTCCGACTTCTCGTCGGCATTGAAGTCTCCGGTGCAGAATACCGGCATTGAGTGGGCTATGTCCTTTACTTTCTGCAATAACAGATAGGCGCTTTTCCTGCGTGCCGTTTCGCCTAAATGGTCAAAGTGTGAATTGAAATGATAAAACCTGATGCCGGATTTCTTGTCGCGGAATTCGGTCCAAACACACATTCTTGGCGAATAGCTGTCCCAGCTTTTCGAACCTGCCATCCAAGGTGTCTTCGAATACCAAAAGCTGCCCCAGTGCAAAAGCTCAAACCTTTTCCAACGATAAAATATGGGATTGTAGTGCCCTTCCCGTTTTTTATTTGCCCATGAATTGAGCAACCTACCCACGCATAATCTTTCTTCAAGGCTTCGTCCATGTCTTTCATCTGATGCCAAAGCGGCTCCTGCATGCCGACAATGTCAAACTTTTCTTCGCGAAGCATCTTCGATACAAGCGGAAGTCTCCCTTTCCAGAATGTTGCATCACAGAAATACATAAACAGCGTGGTCGATGCCAATGGCAACTTTACGGATGCGACCGACATGCAAGTTAAGTTAACGGCAGAGGATGGCGCTTTATAGCAGATGTTTTACTCCCCTCGGAAGTGGTCAATATGGTATCAGAAGCATCAAGAATACGCGGAACTACAATACTCAGGCTACGAGCAACGGAACGGCAGCAAGCGGCATTGTTTGTTCATGGTCGTCGGCTTCTTTCGGTGAAGCTGCGGAGCTTTGAGCCGATTACCGATGAAACTGTCATCAAAGAATTGGAGGAGACCGGCAAGAAGCAATATTTGGCCGACAGACTTGAGGCTACTCTCGAAAGCACAAGTGCCACACGTATAAAAGCAAAAGACCATAGTGCATTATCTCGGCCGGCGACAATGCACATCAGATCCGTGGAGATATGGCCGACGTTATCGGTCTTGACAAGCGCACATCCTGGACTATTCAGGCCATCGACCCGAGCATTGATGCCATTACACTGACCTATCCCGAAAACAGTGTGCAGGTAGTGACGTTGCCTTACTCCGTAAGCAACTTAAGCGCGATTAACGAGAATGTGCATACCTATGCCATACACAGCCAGAAGTCGGCCACGGAGCTTGCATTGGTCAAGAAAGGCGAGTTTGCTGCCGGTGAGCCGTTTATCATGACTATTGGCGACATGTCGCAGTATGAAGACTACCATGGCAACACCGAAATAGTATTGCCATTGCCCTCTGATCTCACTGCCAAGGCAGTCACGGTTAACGGACTTGTGGGCGTGCTAAGCCTATGCACCATAAGTGGCAACGGCAATGGATTTATTGTGAATGCCGTATTGAAAGTGCTGGCCGAAGACAAGTCGACAGACATTGGCTCACAGTCGGGCTACATTGTTCCTTCGCTCATTGAAGCTCAGGAAGGCGAATACGACCTCCTGCTGACCACCGAAAGGGCATTGGGCATCAAGCAGGTGACAGGCAATAGTGCTCTTGTCAATGTCTACACTGTTGACGGCAAGCTGCTGAAACGCAATGTAAAGGCTGCCGATGTCCTGAAGAATCTGAAGAAAGGCATCTACATCATCGGCAAGAAAAAGGTTTCGGTGAAGTAACAAACTATTGCAGGACTTTTGCAGTTAAGGCGGGTGTACCATTCAGTGTATACCCGCCTTTTCGAATATACCGGGATGATGGCATCTGTTGTTGGCCAGGCTGTTATGATGTGAATGGCTGACGTGCTTCTCCTGAGTCTTGCAGCTCTGCGTGCGATGTGTACAGATCGTGCGTGCGATGTGTACAGACCGTAGGATGCGATGTGTACAGATCGTAGGGTGCGATGTGTACAGATCGTGCGTGCGATGTGTACAGACCGTAGGATGCGATGTGTACAGATCGTAGGGTGTGATGTGTATAGATCGTGCGTGCGATGTGTACAGATCGTTGGATGCAATGTGTACAGATCGTGGGGTGTGATGTGTATAGATCGTGCGTGCGATGTGTACAGATCGTTGGATGAATGTCTGGGGTTGTTCGGCCGGATTCTGTGACATGATGCACAGACGTCATGAATCTGTAGGTATGAAGCCAAAAAAAGAGGCCGCGATTGTCGGACCTCTTTTCCATGATTACCTGATTCTTGTGTAAATCCCTGTGTAAAGGGTTATTTCTTTCCTGTAAGGGCTTTGATGGTATCTACTTCTGCCTGACTGAACGGTGTGCCGTCTTGGCGGAAAATGTCGTGGAACCACAGCTTGGGTTCTTTCTGGTCGGGCAACGGTTCGTCCCAGGCGAAGATGGTGTTTGACTTGCCTGCTACGAAGCCCCAGTTGATGGCTACAATCTTGTTGTCCTTGAGCAGTGGCATGATGGTCTGGAACAGGCTGTTGTTGCGACGTGCCATGTATTCGGTGCAGACGAGGGGACGGTTGAACATCTTCAAGTATTTGATGCACTGTTCATGGTCGGCGCGGTCGTTGTAGTTGTGGTATGAGATGACGTCTGAGTTTTCTATCTGGAAAGCATTCAGGGGTGCAAAGCTGTCGCTCCAGTTCCAGATGCCGCAGGTGAGGGGTTGCGAGGGGTTCACTTCGCGTGCCCATTCGAAGACTTTTTTGAGCATGGGCAGTGTGCTGACGCCATGCTGGCTGTTGCCCGGCTCGTTCCAGAGGTCCCAAAGCAGTATGCGGTCGTCGTTGGCAAAGGTGGTCAGGATGTCCTTTACATATTTCTCCATTTTAGGATATAGGGCTGTTGTGTCTTTGCGCAGCGAAACCGAGGGGTCTTGCACCCAGCCCGAGTTGTGCACTCCCGGCTTGGGCTCGGGCTGTTTGCCATACTTTGATTCGGCGTTCCAGCAGTCGTCGAAGAAGGTAAACAGCGGCTTGATGCCGTGTTTCTTGCAGATGTCGAGGAAGTCGCCCATGCGTTGCTTCATTCCTTCGGGGTCGTTTTCATAGACAACACTGCTCAGGTAGACGCGCAGGGTGTTGAAACCGATGCCTTCGGCCATAGTGAGTTCCTTGTCTATTTCTTTGGCATTGTAGGTGTCTTTGCTCCACATCTCAATTTGGTTAATGGCGCTTGCGTTGATATAGTCTGCACCGGCCATCCATGGCAGTTTGGCATACCATTCGTTGGCTTTTTCCTCACTCCACCTTTGTGCCTGTGGCTTTTGTTCTGTCTGGCAGCTTGACAAGAGAGCCAATGCCCCCACTGCGCAGGTCATTAAGAATTTGAATTTCATATGCTGTATATTTGGTTGTTGTTTTAGTATATCGGGCTCTGCCAATCTTCTGTTTCGCAAAGATACGTCTTTCCTTTAAATATGCAATGTGTTTGTATCATTTTTTGCAGGAAAAGTCTGTCGGATGTAATAAAAAGATGGCAAAAGCGCGGATTGATGCTTTTGCCATCCTCAACAGTGATGCCAGTCTTGTTAAAGGCTGCTATGGGTTTTGTCAGAAGAGTTTCTCGGGATATACTCCTTCGTCTACCAGCTTCTGAATCTTGGCCACCGTGTCGGGGCGGTCTTCGGGATAGGTCACACCAAACCATTTGCTCGAGGTGTCGAGCACCTTGACGGTGGCTGTCTTGTCCTTGATCAGCTTGTCGACCATCAGAGGTATGAAGAACTCGGCCTTGAGATTCTTCTTGGTCGATTCCAGCCCCAGGAAGTATTTGAAGTACTCGTCGCTATGGGCGAAGTAGTCGGGCGTGAAACCCCAGAAGTTCATGCTTACGGGTGTGGTGTCGGGTATGGCAACCCATGCCGTTTCGTCTTCGTTGAGATATTTCACTTCTCCGTCTTCCTTGCGCTCTATCTTGGTGCGTTCAACAACCGATTCCAGGTAGCGGTTGGCATCGGTTGCACATACGCCGCGCGACACTGTGCCGCTTTCGCTCAGCGTGTTTCCCACACGGAAACCCACCATGGCATATTTCCCGGTGCTGCCTTCGGGAAGTTCGCTGAGGAATTTCCCCATGACCCGGAAGCTGTCGCGTCCATAGAAGTCATCGCAATTCACCACGGCAAAGGGCTCTTTGATAACGTTCTCGCCCATCATTACGGCATGGTTGGTGCCCCAGGGCTTGGTTCTGCCTTCGGGAACACTGAAGCCTTCGGGAATCTTGTCCAACGACTGGAACACTACTTCAACCGGCAGGTGGCCTTCGTATTTGCTGACTACTTTCTCACGGAAGTCTTTTTCGAAGTCTTTACGTATGACAAACACCAGTTTGCCAAAGCCGGCATGAATGGCATCATAGATGGAATAGTCCATGATGGTCTCGCCATTCGGGCCCAGGCCGTCAATCTGTTTCAAGCCTCCATAGCGGCTTCCCATTCCGGCTGCAAGTAAAAATAAGGTAGGTTTCATATATAAGTTCTATTTAAATGATTGTTTCAAGAATGACACAAAAGTACGTTTTTTTCTTTTATCGGCAAGGGATATTGCCCGAAAAGTCAATGATGACTGTGGTGATGATGATGTTTGTGGCTGTGCCATGTGCCAAAATTCTTTGGCCGGTGAATGAATTTGCTCTGGTAGATGCTTTTGGAAAGCCAATAGATGATGACTGCCGAAACCCATCCTCCCACTACGTCAACGGCATAATGTGCCCCGATATATACGGTGGAAAGGCACAGAATCACGTAAAAAGGCAGAAACACCCATGTCAGAGGCCGCGACATGCGGCGCACGAGAATCAGGATGATGGTGGCCATTCCCACATGCGAGCTCGGGAAGGCCGCGATGGGAAACTCGCTCTTCTGTGCTGCCTCGACCAGAGACTTGAAGAATCCGCCGCCCGTCTGTGTGTGAGTCAGCTCGGGATGAAAACGGAACCAGTCGCCTACATCGGGGAAGTTGCCTGCCATTGCCTGCTCCATGCCTATCTTGGGAAAGTAGAACTGAGGCCCTGCCGACTGCAGGAAGAGATAGACAGTGTAGTAGAGCATGAATGAACAGAGTATGATTGTCGTGGTCCGGTCAAAGCGGCGGAAATGTACGAATGTGGCATACAGGGCTGCCGCTATAATCATCACGTAGTAGGAAAAGTAGCCCATATAGAACAGTTCGCTCCAGAATCTGCCGCTCAGCAGCCGGCTGAAGACAACGGCCGGCTGGCATCCGAACAAAAGCTGGTCGGCTTCGGCAAACAAAGGGTCGGTATTCGGCATGAGCTTCGAGAAGTGGTAAATGTCAGGATACCAGTAGGCCAGAAGCCCCAATTGGAAGTACACGCGGGCAACATAGGTGAGATGGCACGGCATGCGCAGGTAAAGCCGCCAAAGCAGCAGGGTCACGGCAACGAAAGCTGCGCGGCAGGCAAGGAAGCCGTAACCGCTGTCTATTTGCTGATAAAGAAGCATGCCCAAGGCTGATGTGAAGGCGCAATAGATGAACATTATCTTTTCAACGCCTATTAGCCCTGGCAGAGGCTTTTGATATCTGAAAGCAGAGCTTAAATCCATTTTGATTGTTTATACCATGAAACCGTATTGCCTACACCCCGCTCCAGGTCGAACCGTGGCTTGAAGCCAAGGGCAAGCATCGGTGTGATGTCGCAACGCCAGTTGCGTTGCTTTAGAATGCGATATTTGTCTTTGTTTAAAGCAGTGATGTTGCCTGTCAGCCGCGCGGATAATTCCCCGCAGGTACATACCAGATGCAACATCCACAAGGGGGCGGTGACATGCAGCAGGTGGCGGATGCCAAGGCTTTTCCTTGCATATTCGCTGAACGTGCGGCTGCTGTAAGTGTTACCATCGCTCAAAAGATAGGTATTCCCGATGGTCTTGTCGGCATGCGTGAGCGATAGAAACACAGCCTGCACAACGTCTTTTACGTAGATGAACGTGATTTCCTGCGGCCTGAAACCCACGGAAAAGTCGATATGCCGCCTGATGCTTTTGACCATTAAGAAGTAGTCGCGCTCACGTGGTCCGTAAACAC
>ERZ808252.2656-NODE-2656-length-10395-cov-17.552998_pt1 | contig 10395 bp, 7 predicted proteins | sample MGYA00521242_ERZ808252 | MGnify/ENA primary metagenome ERZ808252 (study PRJEB31516, sample SAMN03275581) | gut metagenome | biome: mammalia-associated habitat; material: feces | host: Papio cynocephalus | place: Kenya | collected 2012-08-07 ...
ATATGCGGGTGAATTTCTCCAGTGGCTGGCTGTTTTGGGTGCGTATGGGCTTGGTGAGCGGGCTGATTTCTCCAGTCGGTGGGTGTTTTGGTTGCGTGAGTGGTGCGGTGGCGGGTGTTTCCCGCCATTGCTTGGCTGTTTTGGTTGCGCGGACGGTGAATTGATGGGTGTTCTTCTCCACTGGCTGGCTGTTTTGGTCGCGTATGGGCTTGGTGAGCGGGCTGATTTCTCCAGTCGGTGGATGTTTTGGTTGCGTGAGCGGTGTGGGAGCAGTTGATTTTTCCAGTTGGCGGTTTTTTAGTTGTATGGCGAGTCGTTGAGAGGTGCATTTCTGTCATCGGCTGGTTGCTTTGATTGCATAGAAGACTGATTGTCGGGCGATTCATGCCAGTGATGGATGATTTGGGGCATGAAGGGATTTGTAGGTTGGGGGATCCCGCCGGAGCGATTGAACTTGAAAAAAGATGTAATGATACCTGCATCATATTGGACATCGACTGTGCACGATTCCAGTAGTATGACACGCCGTTAAAATGTTGAAAATACAGTAAATAGCCACTGAATGTTTTAGTCTGTTGTAAGCTGAAACCTGAGAGCGTGCACAGGTCTGTTATCGGAATGTGACGGACAAATGAGGCACGCATGTTTAATCGCAAAGGAGAGATGCAATGGCGCTGTTGCCCAATCCAATAGTTCTTCAACGTGCTGATCCATTCATATTGCGAGATGGGGATGGCTACCTTTTCACGGGGTCATATCCGACGTATGACCGAATTGTCCTGCGCCGTTCACAGAAGCTGTCTACTCTGCAGACCGCGGCAGAGCACACCATTTGGAAACGGCATTCTGACGGGGAGATGAGCCAGCTCATATGGGCTCCGGAAATCCATAAAATCGGGAATCGTTGGGTCATTTATTTTGCGGCTGCTGCGACGAGTGCGATCGACGAGAATGCTGACACTTTTCAGCATCGAATCTATTGCTTGACATGTGACGATGAAGATCCGATTAACGGCACATGGATTGAGCGAGGAAGAGTGGATACGGGGACGGATACATTCTCGCTGGATGCGACCACTTTTGTGCACAGTGATGGTCGTCAGTATTTGATTTGGGCCCAGCAGGATTTGTCCATTGAGGGGCATTCAAATCTGTACATTGCGCGTATGGAAAATCCTTGGACCCTGGAAACCCAACCGGTCATGCTTTCCAAGCCGGAATTGGATTGGGAGAAGGTTCGTTTCATCGTCGAAGAGGGTCCAGCCGTTCTCGTTCATGGGAATAGAATCTTCGTGACGTTCTCCGCTTCGGGAACCGGTCCTGAATATGCAATGGGGTTGCTTTTCATTGATGCTGATGCGGATTTGCTGAATCCGGAAAATTGGTCGAAGAGCTTGAAACCGGTTTTCAGCTCTGATGAGACGGTGCGTCAATTCGGTCCTGGGCATAATTCGTTTACCAAAACCGCGGATGGGCGAGATGTACTGATCTATCATTGCCGCAACTACGTGGAAATTCTGGGTGACCCACTGTTCGATCCCAATCGTCATGCTCGTATGGGACTTATCGAATGGGATGATGCCGGTAACCCGGTTTTTGGCAAGCCACAGCAGGACACGCGGTGGACTCCGGCGACGACACAGGTGCTTCCGGCCGATGGACGGTTGGAGACGCGTTCTGATCTGTAGCAATAGAGCATGGGCGATTCAAATGCTGGCGTTAAGCGTCGGTAATTGCTGATTAATCAATAAACAAAGGAAAAACAATGTCACAAGAAACAACGCAAGGCGGCACGTCTCTGCTGAATTCATTGAAACGAGGAGTCTTCTGGAACTTTGGTGGACTCTACTTCTTCTATTTTGCGGTTTGGCAGCTAATTTTCACTTTTCTGACATATTGGCTCAAAGGTCCCGCTCATATGGATACGGCCACTTCGGGACTGGTGTTCTCCATCATGTCTTTTGGAGCTATAGTTCTTCAGCCCATTTATGGGCCGCTGCAGGATAAGCTTGGGCTGAAGAAGAACCTGTTTTATTTCGTTATCGTATGCATGCTGTTCATCGGACCGCTGTTCCAGTGGGTGTTTCTGCCGCTCATCGATGCCAATCAGTATGTAGGCGCTATCGTGATGGGCGCTTACTTGAGCCTGTGCCTTAATGGCGGTGTAAGCGTTGTGGAGGCGTATAATGAGCGATCCTCTCGCGCTTACCGTTTCGAGTACGGCCACGCGCGTCTGTTCGGCTCCATCGCAGGTGCCACCGCATCCTTCGTTGGTGGAATTATGTGGGCGCACGATCAGTTCAGTATTTTCTGGGCGATGACCTTCTGCGCCGGTGTGCTTGCGGTGTTGCTTACCATCGTCAAGCTTCCCGACGATCACATGGCGGGAGCCACTGAGAAAAGGGAAAGCATCACCAAAGAGGATTGGCTCTCCATCTTCAAGAACCGTAGTTTTTGGGGGTTCTGCCTGCTTATCATCGGTTCGGCCACTATGTACGATGTGTTCGATCAACAGTTTCCGAACTATTTTGCGTCATTCTTCAATGACGCCACCCAAGGTGCAACGTTCTTCAGCCGCGTGGTTTCCGTGCAGATTTTGCTGGAGGCCGTATGCATGCTGTTCATGCCTGCGTTGATTAATAAGATCGGAGCGAAGACCGGTTTGATGATTTATGGAGGCATCCTGTTTGTGCGAGTGCTTGGATGTGCTTTCATTCCGAATATTGCGATGCTCACATTCTGGCGTTTGCTTGCGGCGCTGGAGATGCCTTTCATGTTGGTTTCTGTCATGAAATACATCACGCGAGTGTTTGACAGTCGTCTGTCCGCCACGGTGTACATGTATGGTTTCGGCATTGCCAAGCAGATTGGTCTGACCATATTTTCGTTGATCATGGGGCAACTGTACACGTCGATAGGTTTCAAGCATGCGTACTTGGTGCTGGCAGTGTTCATCGCCGTGTTCGTCATTGCTGGTGCAATGTTGATGAAGTCCGATGCCAAGGCCTTGGATAAGAAAAATTGACATGTCGCTGAATCCTGGTAATGGGATTTGCGGCTGAGCGAATACGGGTGGCTTGCGGTTCATTCATGCTTCCGCTGGCCACCCTTTGTATTTTCAATGGTGTGATTGCGTTTCATGATGATGGGGTATATTACGTAAGACGTTATTTTCGGTTACGCATGTTATAGAGAGTGAAGAATTTCGTGAGTCGACCTGGGCAACCTACCATACTTGATGTCGCTCGTATGGCGGGTGTATCGCGAGCAACAGTTTCGCGTTATTTGAATGGGCATCGTTGGGTGAGCGCTGATTCCGCGGCCAAGATCAAGGAGGCGATTGAACGAACTCATTATGTGGCGAACGCGCATGCCCGGGCGTTGGTCACGGGGCGTGGCGGTTCCGTTGCGTTTCTGCTTGGTGAACCGCAGCATCTTCTTTTTGAAGATCCAAATTTTGCAACTTTGCTTCAATCCGTGGCTGACGAATTGGGCAAGCGTGGCCAATCTTTTTTGCTGATGACCGCAAACGGGGAAGAAGAGCGTCGACGGGATATTTCTTTTCTGAAGGCCGGCCACGTCGATGGGGTGATTCAGGTCGCTTGGCATCGAAATTCCAAGGATTTGATTGACGAGCTGGTCGAAGCCAATATTCCAACGGTGATTGCGGAGCGCCCGGCGGATGATACGTTGCCGGTTGGATATGTTCATGTGGAGGATTACGGGAGCGCTCGCAAGGCATGTGAGTATTTGCATAGTCGTGGGGCTGGTAAGATTGCTATGATCGCAGGCCCCGACGGTCCTTCCGGAACCAGGGACAGAGTGCATGGTTTTCTCGATGTCGAAGGAGAGGATGCCCGCGATCGTATCGTATATGGTGATTATTCGTCCCGAAGCGGTGAGATTGGCATGAAGGCATTGCTAGAGCAGTGTTCCGATATCGATGCCGTGTTCATTTCCTCGGATGCGATGGCTGTGGGCGCGATGAAGGTTTTGAGGTCGAACGGCATCCGGGTTCCGGAAGATATGCAGATTATCGGTTTTGATGATTCGTCGGCAGCTATGTTGGCCGATCCGCCTTTGACTACAATCAAACAACCGTTCGATGAGATTGGACGATATTTGGTTACTTTGCTCAACCAGATTATCGATGGTGGCAAATCTGTGGGCGTGACTCTTCCGTGTGAACTGATAAAGCGTGGAACCACTTTGTGACATTGAATTCGAATTCATCAGTTGGAGTCGGTTTAATTTTGCGACACGCAGAATTGTTGCATATACAACTGTTGTATATGCAACCGATTATGCTATGGGATTGTGACAGAAGAACCGAACAACGAAACGGCTCCGGTGAATCCCGCGTTCGCTAGGGCGTGGGAGCGGGGTATATGCAAACCACCGAGCGTCGCCATCCGATCGTTGCACAATGTCATCAACCGGTACCTTTCGGTCACCCATCCAAAAGAAGTGGAGGGACTGACTGGAAACAACATCGACATCATCTCGTACCTGTCGCGCAATGCGCGGCGTGAGGTGTTCCCTCAGGATGTGGAACGGCGCTTCGGCATCACCCGTTCGACGTCCTGTCGGGTGCTGGGCTTGATGGAGCGCAAGGGGTTGATTGCCCGCGAGTCGGTTCCGCAGGACGCGCGTCTGAAAAGAATCGTGCTGACCGATAAGGCGCGGAACATCGCCGAGGCGTTGCACAGCAATGCGATCGCCATGGAAAACGCGTTGCTGCAGGGGCTGAGCGATGATGACATCCGTCGATTCATGCACACGCTCGATGTCATGCAGTCGAATCTGGTAAGGACCGGACGCATCGGTGACGCCGACAAGTATTCGAGCCTCGCCATAGATGAGTCGGTTTCGCGCGAGACAATTTCGCATGGGCCTGATTCGCATGGATTTGATTCGCGCGGACCGCAACCGCGGACGGACGGCGAAGCGGAACCTACGGAACCCGCCCAACCTGCGGAACTTGCGGAACCTATTGAACGACGTATCGCAGAAGAACAAGAAGGAAAGGAAGAAGTGTGAGCGCGACAAACAACGCGTCGGCCGCGGTGACGAAGCGGCCGAAGGGACACATCATACGCACGCTGGGCAAATCCCTGCGCGAATACAGGAAGGCCAGCATCCTCACGCCGGTTTTCGTGGTCGTCGAGGGTGTGCTGGAAATCCTCATCCCCACGGTCATGGCCTCATTGATCGATCAGGGCATCAGCGGCGGCAGCATGCCGACCATCATCAAATTCGGCCTGATCCTGCTGCTGTGCTCGGTGTGCTCGCTCACCGCGGGCTTCCTCGCCGGAAAGTTCGCGGCGGTCGCCGGCGCCGGCTTCGCCAAGAACCTGCGCCACGACGAGTTCGAGAAGGTGCAGGGCTTCAGCTTCACCAACATCGACCGGTTCTCCACCGGTTCGATCATCACCAGGCTCACCACCGACGTGACCAACCTCCAGAACGCCTACTCCATGATCATCCGACTTGGCGTGCGCGCGCCCATCATGATCATCGTGGCCTGGCTGTTCTCGTTCCGCATCAGCCCGTCGATCTCCCTGGTGTTCCTGGCATGCATCCCGATCCTCGCGGTCGGACTGCTGGGTCTGGCCATATACGTGCACCCGGTGTTCGAGCGCGTGTTCCACACCTACGACAAGCTCAACAACGTGGTCGACGAGAATCTGCAGGGCATCCGCGTGGTCAAGTCCTACAACCGCGAATCGCACGAGATCGGCAAGTTCGGCCGCATCTCCCAGCGCATCTACAAGGACTTCAGCAAGGCCGACCGCGTGATGAGCTTCAACAGTCCGCTCATGATGGTCTGCATCTACGCGTCGATGCTGCTCATCGCATGGCTGGGCGCCAAGCAGATCGTGGCATCCGGCAACAACGCGGCCCTCGGACTCACCACCGGCGACCTGACCGCTCTGGTCACCTACGCCATGCAGATCCTCATGGCCATGATGATGCTGTCGATGATCTTCGTCATGTGCATCATCTCCCAGGCCTCCGCGGAACGCATCTGCCAGGTGCTCGAAGAGGAAAGCACGGTCACCAATCCGGCCAAGCCGGTCAAGGAGGTCGCCGACGGCTCCATCGAGTTCGACGATGTCACCTTCCGTTACTCCGACAATTCCGAGAAGCCCGTGCTTGACGATATCAACCTGAAGATCCGCTCCGGCATGACCGTCGGCATCGTCGGCGGCACCGGTTCGGCGAAGTCCAGCCTGGTGCAGCTCGTGCCGCGCCTGTACGACGTGACCTCCGGCTCGCTCAAGGTCGGCGGCGTCGACGTGCGCGACTACGACATGGAATCCCTGCGCGACCAGGTCGCCATGGTATTGCAGAAGAACGTGCTGTTCTCCGGCACCATCGCCGAAAACCTGCGCTGGGGCAACCCGAACGCCACCGACGAGGAGATCCGCCACGCCTGCCGGCTCGCGCAGGCCGACGGTTTCATCCAGGAATTCCCCGACAAGTACGACACGTACATCGAACAGGGCGGAACCAACGTCTCCGGCGGCCAGCGCCAGCGTCTGTGCATCGCCCGCGCATTGCTGAAGAAGCCGAGGATCCTGATCCTCGACGACTCCACCTCGGCCGTCGACACCAAGACCGACAAGCTGATCCGCGAGGCGTTCCACAACGAGATCCCCGACACCACGAAGATCATCATCGCCCAGCGCGTCGCCTCCGTGCAGGAATCCGACATGATCCTCGTCATGGACCAAGGCCGCATCATGGCCTCCGGCACGCATGAGGAACTGCTGGGAACCTGCGACGAGTACCGTTCCATCTACGAGTCGCAGACCAAGAACCAGGCCCAGCCCGAGGAACTCCAGTGAAAGGAGGCATCGATATGAGCGAAACAACCAAGACGAATATGACTACGAACACAACCACGACGCAGACCGGACGTCCGCAGGCCAAGCGCCCGCAGACGGATGACGCGGCCGAGCGTCCCGACGCCAAGATGCACGGCGGGCCGAAGGGGCCGCAGAAGGCGGCCCCCGGAACCACCAGGCGCATCTTCGGCTACATCTTCCAATACAAGTGGCGCGTCGTCGCCATCGTGCTGTGCATCCTGGTCGGCGCGGCCGCCCAGGCGGGCTCCGCGCTGTTCCTGCAGTCGCTGGTCGACAGCTACATCCTGCCGCTGGTCGGCGCCAAGAACCCCGACTGGGGTCCTCTGATGCGCGCCTTGACGTTGATGGCCTGCCTCTACGTGGCCGGCATCTTCTGCAGCTGGCTGTGGCAGTGGCTCATCGTCGCCGTCGAACAAGGCACGCTGAAGAAGATCCGTGACGACATGTTCGCGCATCAGCAGACGCTGCCGATCCGCTACTTCGACACCAACGAGCACGGCGACATCATGAGCCGCTACACCAACGACACCGACACCCTGCGCCAGGCCATCAGCCAGTCCTTCCCGCAGATGTTCTCTTCCGCGATCTCCGCCATCGCGGCGCTGGTCTCCATGCTGTGGCTGTCGGTTCCGGTGACGATCTTCGTGCTCGCGTTCTCCGCGCTCATCTTCTTCGCCGCACGCGCCATCGTCTCCCGTTCCGGCCATTACTTCGTCAAGCAGCAGATGTGGATCGGCGACGTGAACGCCTTCGTGGAAGAGGCCGTCAACGGCCAGAAGGTCATCAAGGTCTTCAACCATGAGGACTCCACGCAGAAGACCTTCGACGAGAAGAACGACGAGCTGTTCCACGCCTCCGCCGAAGCGAACACCTGGGGCAACGTCACCATGCCCGTCGTCGGCAACATGGGATACATCCTTTACATCCTGCTCGCCATCGCCGGCGGTTCCATGGCGCTGTCCGGCGTGGGCAACTTCGGACTCTCCGGAGCCGGCACGCTCACCCTCGGCACGCTGATCTCCCTGCTGACCCTGTCCCGCTCCTTCGTCAATCCGCTTGGCCAGGTCTCCATGCAGTTCAACATGGTGATGATGGCGCTCGCCGGCGCCTCCCGCATCTTCCAGCTCATGGACGAGAAGCCCGAGGACGACGGCGGCACCGTCACGCTCGTCAACGTCGAGCTTGGCGAGGATGGCCGCACCATGACCGAAGTCGACCACGAAACCGGCCACTGGGCTTGGAAGCGCGAGGAAAGCGACGACGGCACCCGCTCCCTGAAGGCCGCGCAGTCGTTGAGCCCGAAGGCCGCGGAAGTGGCGATGAAGGCCCGCGAGAATGCGATCACCTCGCCGGACGGCCGTCTGACGCTGCTGCGCGGCGACGTGCGATTCACCGACGTGACGTTCGGATACAACCCCGACAAGCCGGTGCTGCACGACATCACCTGGTTCGCCAAGCCCGGCCAGAAGATCGCGCTGGTGGGCGCGACCGGCGCCGGCAAGACCACGGTGACCAACCTCATCAACCGCTTCTACGACATCCAGGAAGGCATGATCCTGTATGACGGCATCTCCGTCAGCGGCATCCGCAAGCCCGACCTGCGCAAGTCGCTCGGCATCGTGCTGCAGGACGTGAACCTGTTCACCGGCACCGTGATGGACAACATCCGCTACGGCAAGCTCGACGCCACCGATGAGGAATGCATCGCCGCGGCCAAGCTCACCAACGCGGACGGATTCATCCGCATGCTGCCGAACGGCTACCAGACGGTGCTGGAAGGCGACGGATCCGGCCTGTCGCAGGGCCAGCGCCAGCTGATCTCCATCGCGCGCGCCGCGGTCGCCGACCCGCCTGCCATGATTCTCGATGAGGCCACCTCGTCCATCGACACCCGCACCGAGGAAGTGGTGCAGGCCGGCATGGACAACCTCATGAAGGGCCGCACCGTGTTCGTCATCGCGCACCGCCTGTCCACGGTACGCAACTCCGACGTGATCATGGTGCTCGACCATGGCCGCATCATCGAGCGCGGCTCGCATGACGAGCTCATCGCGCAGAAGGGCGAATACTACCAGCTGTACACGGGCGCCGTGGAACTGGAGTAACGGAGCTGGAGTAGCGTCATCGAACGAATCCGGCTGTTTTCGGGTTTTCATGTTTCATGCAATACGTGAAAACCTGAAAACAGCCGGATTTTTTATCGAGAAGAGACTTGGGGCCATCATGGAACCCGCGAAGGTCGAATTCGCAGTCAACACCCAAGCGGCGCTACGGAAAAATCCATCATGGCGCATGGGTGAAGGCCGATATACAGGTATACGTATGTTCCGTAGGTGGTTTTGCGATTCCGTAGGTGGTTCATTGCGGAATCCCGCGGATGAAATGGCTTGTTTTTGCGGCATTTTCTTGGCTGCTGTCTGTTCCTAACCACCTACGGAAGCCAAAACCCGCCTACGGAACCGAAACCGTGCCGTGATTGAGCCGATACTCGGCTATCGCGCGTGCGACCATGCCATAAAGTTCATTCAGCTTTTGCTCGGAGGCCAGATGCTCTCGCGTGGCGACGAAGGTTGTGTATCCAAGATCCCTGAGGCGGTTCCGCTTGTCGAGATCGTACATCCAACGGTCGTGGGTGTAGTGATAGATGCCGTCGTATTCGATGCAGACATGATCCTCCGGGTAAGCGATATCCACTTTGAGGGTGCCGCTTCCTCGGATATAGTCGAATATTTCATAATTCACTTGCGCGTCGGGCAGCCCATATGTGTTCGCGCCAAGTCGTATGACCGTTTCCTGCGGTGAGTCGGTTCCTTCCTTGCTGAGCGCTAAGGCTTTGCGACAGTTGACGTTTCCTATGAACCGGGGCATATTGCGTATGTAGTCGGCGAGTTCGTCGTGCGAACAAATGCGGAGCTCGGAATTGGCGCAGGTAAGCCAATCCATCGCGATTACCAGACTGTCGATGTCGGTGTATGGGGCGATCTGGCAGAGCGCCTGCGCGGCATGCACGCTCGATACCAATTCATCCGCATGGACCGTTTCAATGACGTGCCTTGCGTAATGGAATTTCATTCCTCTGATCCGCCGCAGGTCTTTTCTGTCCTGCACGGAGACATGGATGAGGTCGGAGTCGTAGTTTGGCGAATAATTCAGGGTGGCGGTCAAGCCGAGCAATTCGAGCGCAGTTCCGTGACTGATATACGGCGTCGCATCCGACCGTGATCGGATTCGAGATAACGCCTGTCTGCATTCGAAATGCTTCCTTGCCGCGGCTTCGCGTGCCTGTTCCAGGGTGAAGAACGTGTTGTGCCTAAAGTCTTCCATGAATTGACGGTATCGGCAACGGATGGGGTGCTGCAACCGCTTTCCTTAAAAATGTGGATATGTGGATAATGGCATGTTTGATTTCCGTCGGGTGAGGTCTTTTCACTTGGCTTTGAATGCGACTGGGGCTGTGGGTGGCGTGCATGGCCGGCTGGGGACTTCGAGACGGTTTGCGCGCTACGATGGCCGTATGGGTTAT
>ERZ808252.2660-NODE-2660-length-10384-cov-3.058767_pt1 | contig 10384 bp, 3 predicted proteins | sample MGYA00521242_ERZ808252 | MGnify/ENA primary metagenome ERZ808252 (study PRJEB31516, sample SAMN03275581) | gut metagenome | biome: mammalia-associated habitat; material: feces | host: Papio cynocephalus | place: Kenya | collected 2012-08-07 ...
GACGCTTCATTGTATAATGGGCAACCTACCGACACAGGTTCATCGTGTCCAAGTGCAAGACTTACCTCTTGTACGCCCTCCATCCAAGAGAACAAAGGTGGGGTGTCGGTAGAGAATGTGCCTTCAGGAAACAAGCAATGGTTTGTTTTGAGAGTAACATATGGGCGTATCATCAAGGCAAAAGCATTCATTGAGGCTAAAGGAATTGAATGTTATGTTCCTTTACGCTACAAAGAGGTTGGGAAGCAAGGGAAGAGACGAATCACAACAGAGCCCCTTATTCCCTCCTTTCTCTTTGTTCATGCCTCTACAGAACAAGTTGACTCACTTTTGAAAGACAAGAGCATCAAGCCTCTTGAAAATAGAGCTTTGCTGAGTTACTATTACGACCATACCTCACATTGTAAAAATGCGCCAACCAAGAATCCTCCTCTTGTCATTTCTGATGCTGCTATGGATAATTTCATTCGCTTAACCTCCATTCGTAATCCTCACATCATCCCTGTTACTTCTGAGAACATCAAATATAAGTTAGGGGATGAAGTTGTGGTTATAGAGGGTGAGTTTAAAGATATACGTGGAAGAGTGGCAAGAATTGCGGGACAGCAGAGAGTTTTGGTTGAACTCTTTGATGGGTGCTTGGTGGCAACGGCGTATGTGCCAAAGAATGCGATGAAACCGTATGTAGAACATTAAATCAACATAATATCTATGACCGAAAAAACGAAAAATATACTTAGTCTTAATCATACAGAGGCAATGGATTTCTTTTTGAAATCAGAACAATATCATGGATTCGAGTTACCTGAATATTTCGTATTCGATGATTTGCTTCAAAATGTCAAGAACGCTATTGGCATAACGCCCTATGAGGAGTGCTTGCAAAAGGGCATTTCACCAGAGCAGTTACCAGATGTAAACCTAGACATTTTGCTTAATAAGGATGGTCGTTATGCTGTTCGTCCTATTATTCTTGCAAATCCATTCCTTTATTATTTCCTTGTCAGGGAAATTTGCAATGAACAGTCATGGACTGTCGTAAAGCAACTTTTTGAAACGTTCACCGTGCCACATATTACATCTTGCGCATTGCCTGTCATACCTAAAACGAAAGAGCCATTTCATAAGTCTACAACTATACTCAACTGGTGGAATACGCTTGAACAGCGAAGCATAGAGCTGTCCTTGGAATATCGTTATATGTTCGTTACGGATATCACCAACTGTTATGGTTCGGTGAATCCACAAGCATTTGATTGGGCATTTTCATTCAAAGATACAGAGTTCGAACAGAAAACAAAAAATCCGATAGCTAAGAACATCCAAAAGTTTCTCCGTGCCTTCCAACAAGGGCGCAATATTGGCATCCCACAGGGAAGTGCCATATTTGACTTTATCGGTGAGATAATCCTTGGCTATTCAGACCTGTTACTCCATGAAGCGATAAAAAAAGAAGGCATTAAGGCTAAATATGAGATAATCCGTTATCGTGATGACTATCGTATCTTCTGTAATGATAAGGATGTTCTTGAAAAGATTTCATATACACTGCAACACGTGTTGGAGAGTTTGAACTTCCGGATGAACAGCAAGAAGACCAAGATTAGCGAGAGCATTGTTACAGATTCTATTAAGGCTGATAAACTTGCATACATCTACAACACACCGATATTCAACAAAAAAGGTGTTGATTTCGACAGCTTCGAGAAACATCTTCTCTATATTCTAATGTTTGCACGGCAATATCCAGATAGTGGCTCTATCAAGACAATGCTGTCCGACATTGACAAGCGAATCGGAGAATGGTTAAAACCTCAAACAAGAGAAGTTTCAACCATCAAGTTAGAGGACACAAACAATACTATTGAGAAAAAAACAGAAACCTATCAGCGTAAACTTGTAGGAGGAAGTGTACGAGCCATGTCAGCTGTATGCGTTCAAATAGCATTGGAGAATGTAGGCTGTTGCCATTATGCTCTACGTGTTCTAAGTCGCATGGTTGATTCGCTGGAAGACGAGCAAGAGAAATGGGATATCATAGACCAGGTGTACGCAAAACTTTGCAATCAGCCCAATTCTGACTACAACCAATTATGGTTGCAAAATATAACATATCAGAAGGATAAGAAGAAAGGAACATCACCTTATAATATCAGATTATGCAAAGTTGTGATGGGTGAGAATGTTGAACTTTGGAATAATTCTTGGTTGAAAAAAGACCTAATTAAGAATTACAAACAAACAAACGTTGTTTGCAATGAAGTCCTTAAAAAAGTCACCCCGATCATTACATTCCGAGAAACGCGTGCATATCTTGAAACTACAGAAGATTCTTTTGAAATACCATACATTGCAGAATATTAAAATCAAAACATACATATGATTATACAAAACAAACTCGACATTGGAAACATCATTCTTAAAAATGCGCATAATAAGCCCAAGGTTGGAGATATCATTCGTGTCAAAATTACCGACATCGTAGAATCACTTGGTGCTTTCGCAAGAATGCCCAATGGACAAGATGGATTAATCCACTTGTATGATATTGCATGGTTTAACCAAACTAATATTTTGAAATCTTTTTCTATTGGTGAAGAAATTGACGTTAAAGTTGTTAAGGAGTTACCAGACGGAAAGATAAACCTAAGCAGAAAGGAGTTAATTCCCAATCCAAAAACGCTTGAAAAAGGTGTAATATTTAACTGCATAGTCAAAAGAATAGAGTCTTTTGGCTTAATTGTGCAATTAGGCGATTTTACAGCGTTAATTCCCCAAAAAGAAATCCCTTTAGGACTAAAGTATTCCGAAGGAGATAGGGTTACTTGTGTCGTGAAGGACAATATTTATGACACAGAGAAACACTATAACAAAATCTCTATGAGTATTCTTGCCTTGCACGATTATGTAGCAAACCAACATAACGAGCATGAGATTGTTAAATGTATATTTGAAAAAAGTTTGCATGAAAACGAAAACATATCAGCAATTGTTGAATTAGATTCAATCGTTGAGCTAAAAATTCAGGCAAATAGGTTTATAGAACCTTATCGAGAAAGACTCCTTGCTAACGAAATAAAGAAAGGAGAGGAACTTGAATTCGAATTCTCTTATAACGAAGGTAAGAGAACCATAAAATTAGATATGCGCCCAATAGAACGTAACCGTAAGGCTCAAGAAGCCGAATGTTTAGTTTCTCAATTGCATAAAGGGGATGTAGTTGAAGCAGAGGTACTTAGTGTAAATGACAAAAAAGCCAGAGTCTTAATTACCGGTACCAATGTAGAGTATACAATTCCTCGTGAGGAACTTTCTCCAAATAAAGTTGTAAGAGCGAGTGATGAGGTCTTTGTGGGAGAACATATACATATTACATATATTGGAGAAGGCAATGAGTTATCTTTTAGCAGAAGATATTTAGTAAGAGACAAGTATGATGAATCCTTGTACGATTTGTCGCAGACAGATCTTCTTGCTACAATGGGCTTAACCACTAATAAGTTCGTCGGTATGATAGTTGAGATAAAGTCTGATTACTTTGTCACAAACCTTATGACAGTAGGTCAAGCAGATGATGAACAGAATGGCAATCTATTAATAGACCCTGTTAATGGAAAGTGTCTTATTGCAATTATTGATCGAAAATTAAAGGATTTCTTTGTAGTAGGAGAATATTACGAAGTGGAACTTGAGTTAGCAAGAAAGGATTACAGACAAAAGTCTGGTACACCTTATATGTTTAGTGTTGTGTCTAACAACATAAAAGAAAGTCAGGACCCTTATAAGGAATCTGTTTCTATCGCATCCAAGCAGCACATGAGTCCTAATACAAATTCTAGTATTGCAAATTTATTAGAAGAAGTAGGTAAAAATCTATATTCTAGCAAGAAGAGAATGTTTTTTGAATTACTTCAGAATGCAGATGATTCAGCTTCAGAGAATGGGGTAAAAGTTAAAATTCAAATGTGTAATGATTATTTTGTGTTGGCTCATGACGGATATGCTTTTAATAAACATGACTTTGAATCAATAACGTCTGCTGCAAAAAGTACAAAAAGAGCAAATGAGAAAAAAACGGGTTATAAAGGTATTGGTTTTAAGTCTGTTTTTACAAACTCACAGTCTGTTTTTATCTATAGCGGAGGTTATAAGTTTTCTTTTGACAAAACTTACCCATTATACAATGACTTTGACGGTTTTTATTTCCGTGCAAACAAAATAGAGAATGATATAAATCGACAAAGAGAGTTCCTCCATGATTTTTCAAAATATCGTAGGGATTTTAATGGAGTAAAAGATATCCCTTGGCAGTTATTGCCAATTTGGGTAGATGACTTTAGGATTGAAGATAGTAAATCCATATTTAATAGCAAAGAAAATGTTTCCATAGCATTGAAGATGGATAAGGACACACTTTCTGACTACAGCGTTGCAATAGAGGAAGTATTTGAAGAACCACGTTTTATGTTGTTCCTTAGAAAGACTAATCGTGTCCAGCTGATGCGTGGTGATGAATGCTTGACGATACAAAAAAATAAATCAGATGATGGAAGATATATATCCTTGGTAAACTCATTTGATTCTCTTAATCGAATTGAAAATTATACTATTCAAACATATGATAGATTAGAGGTAAGTGATGAAACATTCTCTACTGCAGGTATCTTAATAAAACGAGGTGAAAGGAGTAATAATAGAGGTGAAAAAGAGAATTATTTTGTAAGAATTGATGATTCTGGTACAGTGCTTGGCGAAGTGACAGGCATACCTGATAGAATAGCATCAACCAAAGATACAACGATTTCTTTCGCAATCAAGCTGGATGCAGATGGTCATATTAGCCCATTGAAGGAAGAAACACTATCTCTGTATGCGTACCTTCCAATGAATGAGCATAGATTCAAATTTCCATTCTATGTAAATGCAGACTTTATTCCAAAATCAGATAGAGAAGGCGTACAGAGTGATAATCCCTGGAATCATTTTATCTTCTATGCATTGGGAAAGTATATTGTAAAGATGGTAGCTTCATTAGCTTCTGAAAATGAAACTGAATATTTGAATTTACTTCCAACTGAAGAATTTAAATCCAGTAGCCAAGATACCGCAGCATTAGTTGATTCTTTTAACAGGGGTTATAAAGAAGCTCTGATGATGGAGAAATATATTATTAACGATAAGAATATACTTGTTAATTCAAAAGAAATTATTTTCGATGCATCAAGGCTTTCTGATGTTGTTGGAGCTGATGCCTTTTATAAATTAGTTGGTACTACTAAACGTCTGCCAAATTCAAAAATTAACACGACATGTCTTACAAAACCATTGTTTGAGATAGAGAAATGCTCGGCAGATTCAATATTTAATATCTTAACAGCTAATATTCAAATTCTGTCAGAGTGGGTTCAAACATGTTCTGATACACAAAGAAGCGATTTTTATAACTGGTTGGTCTCAGATGAAAAATTGAAAACATTGTTGTCATCTGTACCAATGTTCGTTTTTGGCGAGCAGTGGAAATCCATGAATCAGATATCAGTCAATGATAAGTGCCTGATTTTGACGGAAAAGATAGCTCCAATAAAGGATGTTCTCGTAAAGTTAGGTTTTATCATCTCTAATGATAATCTTGAGAGCCATCCACTTTGCTCTTATATTAAGCCTCAGAATGAAAAGAATATATTCCAACAAATCCAAAAGGTTGATATTTGCGGGTTAACATTTCAGGAGCGATTGACTCTATTTCTGGGCTGTGCAAATTTTGATGAAGTTGGAAAGGAAACGCTAAAGAAATGGCCAATTTTTAAGAATCAAAATAATGAATTTATACCTTTACTAAATATGTTCGCATACTATAGTTCATGTCCAAATTGGTTGAATTCATATATGCTGAATGTTGTAGAAGTAGATACCTGTCTCGATACTTATTTGATTCCGCAGAGTAAGATTTATTCATTGATAATTGAAAATAACATTGATGATATTCTTACTAAAACTGACATACTTCATGTCTATAATGAATTTAGAACATTTTGGAATTCTGGATTCACAGCTAAGTTGTTCTCAAAAACAAGTATTTCAGCCCTCTGTATGATATCGTTAGTAGAACAATCGGATTATTCCACTAAGGCTAATTATGTGCGTACTTTTAATCAGCTAGGGTTAAATAGTTTATCATTTTATGATTCTTCCTCATTTGAATACAGATGGATGAAGCTTGCAGCATTGACTGACTCTACAATAAATCACGCAAGATCTGTTGTAAAAATTGATGGTAATAGTTTATCCTCGTATACAATTAAAGATGAACTGTCAATTTCATATAATGGTGCCACATATAAGTTTTTGCTGTCTCAGTTGCTACCTTCTTATTCATCTACTTCGGTTTTGTCGAATGTGATTAAGCAATTCGAAACAATAGACAGGTACAATGAGATTTTTGCTCAATCAGAAGCGTCCGTTATGGATGTTAGAAATAAATTGTATAATGAATTAAGAGTTTCTACATCATATATCACAGAAGAACAGTACTGTTTTTTGATGTTATATAGAATGTCGCAAGGTTATCATTTCTTTGATAATACCCTTAAGTCCGTTATACGTGCTAATAGTGAACAGGTATTTACTGCCATTTTACAAAAATGTTATGATTTAGGTTTGGGGGAGTATTTGGGGGCATTTGTCAAAAATGGTGGAATAGCTTATCCGTTTGCTTATTTGATTGGAACCTACTTTAATAGCGATGGCTACACATTACCGTCGGAACGGATCCCTGATTTCGTTTATCGTTGGGCTGACACGCCAGAAAAGAAACAATTCCTAATTCAAATGGGACTGCACGATGAAAAGAGTAAAGAAATAATGCGTCGTAAGTCTTTCAAGGAAAAGAAAAATGAGAACATTTGGAATATAAATGATGCAAACATTATCCGTACTTTCTTGCATTGGGTGTGTCAGTCATTCATCCTCCCTATAACTGATAAAATTCAGGTTAGTATATTAGAACCCTTGTTTTCTGCATTGAGAATTAGCGGAGTTTATTACCCCGATGATTTCGTAGAAGCTAAGGAATGGACAAATGAATTATATCTTGAATGGAAGAAAAACAAGCAGACAAAGATTTATATTATTGATGGAAATCTTCCATATAGAGGCGTATTCGAAAAAGTCCATCTTTTTAGTGGATTTATTGGCGAATATACTTATTTCAACGATTCTAATACAATTTATATTTCTTCCAACAGAGAACCTGCCGCCCTATTGTCAGATGTATATTCAGATACAAGAATCAAGAATGTGTTCTCAAAAGATGATTGGAATAAAATATTCTTAGTATCAGCGGATGTCGTCAAGGAGAAAGATTTGCGAATCGCCGAACTAGAAAAACTGCTTAATGAAGCTAATAGCAGAAAGGTTGTTGGCGATGATATTGATGATAATGCAGAAGACCACGGCAATGCATCTGAACGAGGAAGTTTAGATGAAAACTCTCGAATAGAATTAAATCAGGAGGCTCGTAACTCTGCTAAGGATTATCTTGACTCTCTAGAAGATTATGATTGCTCGGGTTGGAATCCTAATACAGGAAATGGGTTGGTTAAAGGTATCGTAAAATATAAGAATAAAACTATCACCGTAGTTGTAACAAGTTCTATTGGAAGAAAGTTATACCTGCATCCCCGATTATTCTCCGAACTAATGATTGATCCCGACAACTTATTACTTAATTATGGGTATGATCGAAGAATACATCGTATTCGTTTTGATGAGACATTCAAAGACAATAAAGATGTCAATTTGATTTTTGATGCAGATATTATCAATTCAAAAGAATTCGCATTTTTGGCAAATAGATATATGTACTCAAAAAAGACTTGTTTTGTTATCGAGAATATTACATATTCTATATCAGAACAAATTAAAGGCTTTGGTCTTGATGAAAAAATGTCAGACGCTGATGTTTATACCAATATTGATACAGATGAATTGTTTGATTTTTAATAATTAGATTATAATGTACTACACAAGAGAACAACATAAAAGATTCCTAGATAAGGAACTTGTAGCAATTAGTGAAGAGTACTTGAAGAAACTCAATTCAAAGGCTTTGGTATTATTGTCTGACAATGAATTATATGTTACCCAGTTTGTAAAACTCGATTTGAAAAAGGAAGACTCCAATAATGCAGATTGTAATGTGTTGGGGTCTGGTCAACTTATGCTTCGATTTAAAAAAGATAAGGGGATTCCGCGTAAAAATGAATATTTCACAGCAGTTGCTTTAGAAAAAGAAATGAGCTTCCCTAAGAATTGGGGAGACATTACTTGGGGGAATCTACGTCATCATCAAGTAGAATTCTCGGAGGTTCATTGCGTATGGCAGGGAAGGACAGATGACAACGGCTTTTTATTGTGTGGCTTTGCAGGTCTATCAATTGAGATGGCAAAATTCCTCGCAAACAAAGAGGGATGTGTAATTGTTCTTGGACCTCAAGCCCCCCCTATGGACTATTATCAAAACCTCATTGATATAGTCAGTAATAATGATTCTAATATGGCGGCACAAGAAATTCTTGATTTCGAAAAAAAAACAGTTATGTGGAATCCTGTTCATATTAATTCTAATAAAGAGCAAGTAGACGGTATTGTTGAAGTTTTAGAAACTACACCACAATTGATATTTCAAGGTCCTCCAGGTACTGGCAAAACATTCCTTATGGCAGAAATTGTTAATCATTTGTTGAGCCAGAACAAGAGTGTCCTTGTTACTGCAATGACAAACCGTGCTCTCATAGAACTAGCAGAAAAAGATAGCTTAAAAGAATTTATGCTGAAGAAACGCATCATGAAGACAAGTGTATCTTCAGATGAACTGACTGCATACAAAAACCTTGTTCCCATTGATAGCAAAAAGATTGCATGTGTACCTGGAAGTCTTACTTTGTCAACTTTCTACAATTCTAGTGGTTGGGCAAAACAATGTTACATGGAGCGTCCTTTTGATTATGTTATTATGGACGAGGCGAGTCAAGCATTGTTTGGAATGATTGCTGCATGTAAAAATCTTGGGCAGAAGGTGATCTGGATTGGTGATCAGAATCAGATGCAACCTATTGTTTTACTAAGTGAGGAAACTCTTACTCGAAATGACTTTACAATGTTGGCAAACGGTTTTGTTACTCTTTGCGAAAACTTCGATTATAAATCATACATCTTAACAGAGACACATCGTTTGCTAAATAAGTCCGCAGCACTAACGAGTTTGTTCTATCATACACCACTCAAGTCAGTTGCTAATTTTGGTTATGTATTTGCTAATAACAACCTAAAGTATCTTCCAAAAGATGGAGGTGCTGTCATTTTGTATAAGAATATGCCTGTAGGCGAAAAAGCAGATAAGTCATCTTGTGATTTCGCTATTCGGATAGTTGACGAAATTCTTGCCTTACAACCAAAATTATATATTGCTGTGTTGACAAAATTTCGTGCAGCAGTGAGAATGTTGCAAAATAGCTTTATTGGTCAATTTGGAAGCAAAAGCAATGTTCTAATAGATACAGTTGAACGTGTTCAGGGGATGACTTGTGATGTGTGTATTTATTTCATTCCGAACACGATGATGGGCATGTCGCTTAATAGACCGTTGTTCAATGTGGCAACAAGCCGGGCCAAACAGTTGACAATAATTATTGCAGATAATTCTATACTAAATGCATCATGCCATAGAGATGTACATTCATATTTATTAGAAATAACCTCTGGTATAGTTCCCAATCAACAGAAAGAAAGTATAATTGGAAAAAGTAATATTAAGTTACATATAAAAGGGAAAATCGACCTTTCGCAATTTGAAACTCAGAAGCAAAAAACAGTAAAATCTTCCACGAAAAAGAATTTATACATCATCGATACAAACGTATTTGTTAATTGCCCAAATATAATCTCGAAAATTGATTCAAAATATGACATTGTTTTGTCTGCAAAGGTTATAGACGAACTTGATAAGTTGAAAATAAAACTTAGTAATGAAGAGAAAAGAAACGTTGAGACTGCATTGAGATTAATAAACAAGGCAATGGATAAAGATAATGTATCCATGGAATTATCAGATCTTAATTTATTACCAGAAGATTTCAGTAGGAAATCTCCTGACAACAATATCCTTACTGTAGCATTAAAATTTAAGGAAGAAAACCCAATATTGGTTACTTCTGACAATGGCTTACAGGTAAAGGCCAAAGGACTAAAGATTGCAACTATAACACTTAAAGAGTTATTGAAACGATAATCATCATTTTTCGAATATAGAACAAAATGAACATAGCAGAACAAATACGTTTAAAACTCCAACTGAAGGAAAATTCCGAAGTAGAGTATAAGTCAG
>ERZ808252.2661-NODE-2661-length-10383-cov-4.763265_pt1 | contig 10383 bp, 7 predicted proteins | sample MGYA00521242_ERZ808252 | MGnify/ENA primary metagenome ERZ808252 (study PRJEB31516, sample SAMN03275581) | gut metagenome | biome: mammalia-associated habitat; material: feces | host: Papio cynocephalus | place: Kenya | collected 2012-08-07 ...
TTCTTTCATATTCTATCGAAATCATTGCAAATTGCTCATGACTTAACATATAAAAGTAAAAAGGAGGGCGTCGCTTCTCGCCCTCCTTTTTTATAATGATAACTAGTTTATGTTCTTTTTCCTTTTGGATGTATTAGTGATAATAGAAGCAACAAGCCAGATGGAAGCGGCTATAGCAAAAGCATTCATCATAACGACAAAAATGTTTCTAGCGATAATCCAATTAGGAGTGATCACGCTGACATTCGCTTTCGTATTGGTGGCTAATCCGTTTACACGGTTTCCATGCACTGCTGAATACATGATTCGATGAGCCGCTTCTCTCATTGCCCAAGCAATAGCCGAAGCGTCTTTTTTGGCAAATTCTAATGTGTCTTTAGCTAGCCAATCGCCATCAGGAAGATCTTGTCCACAAAGTAATGAGCCGGTCATGCTCATATAACCTTCTTGATACCAGTCGGTGATAGCAAATCCTTCTAGCCCTGCTTCTTCTCTAAGCCAAGCAGTTAAGAGGTTATGACTGTGCCCTGACCACACCGCACCAACCCGGGAGAAACTTGTCATCACGTTTCTAGCGCCTCCTAAACGAATCGCGAGGTCGTATGGTTTTAGGTAGAGTTCTCGTAATGATTGTTCATTGATCCAAGAACTATGAGAAATTCGATTTGTTTCTTGCTCGTTTAAGGCAATATGCTTGGTGTAAACATTTAAACCTTTTTTGTTGCATCCTTTTGATAAATAAGCGGCCGTGTATCCAGATAAAGTCGCATCTTCGCTTATGCTTTCGCATGCTCTTCCGTGCTTCGAATTGCGGTGAAGATTGACGGTAAATGCATAGACGCCATTCGCGCCAGACCACAAGGCTTCTTCACCCATGCTTTCCCCTACTTTCTCCATGAGTGCGTTATTGAAAGTTGCAGCGACAATCGATGGGCAAGAGTAAGCGACAGTGTATTCTGATTTATCTAAGTCTTCATAAAGATTAGCGAAGCCGTTTGTTCCTTGGGTATTGCGGTATTTGCCAAATCCTTCTTGCATGATCCCGTTCGGACCGTTTGGGTCATAGGTTCCCGGATAGATGAAACCATTGCTTGGATTTTCAACGGTAATCGTACCCCTCAAACCACTATAAACCATTTTTGCGGTTTGCTCAAAGGAGAGTTGGTCAAGGCAAGACTCCCATTTAGGATCATTATAAGGAATGAACTCGCCGGTCTCAGGAATTTGGCGCATATCTTGCCAGTTGATATTATTCTTTTGGTTATATTTTGGATAATTTCTACCATCATTTTTCACTTCATCGAGCTTATAAATTCTATCATTCCCGTTTTCGTCTTTCTTTAAAATGGCTTTTCCCTTGTCGGAGGAATATTGCTCCTCGATTTTCTTTGACCATTTAATAATTCCATTCGCATTTTCCTTATCTGGTAAAAAGAACGTGCCGTCCGCGTCCATTTTTGGGAGGGTCTTCATCCAATCGAAACGTGAAAAATATTGAATGGAAGAATTCGTCTCATCGCCAAGTCGTTTTAAATCACTATAATCGAAAAGATTGCTGATTTGCGTGGTTTTTCCTTTTCTAGTCACTGAAGAATAACGGTCTTTTGACGCTTCTAGCATCGTTACTTTATTAACTAAGGAGGGATTACCAACGTCAAGAGGAGAACTGCTTTTTAATTTCCCTTTGTGGGCAAGAATGTTATTAATTGCCTCGTGAGCCCCATTTCCTAGAGCAAAATAATAATCCCCTTTATCTAGATAATAAGTTTTTGCATTGTACGCGTCATAGGAAGCGAATTCTCTCCCTTCCACTTTTATCTCGATGGTTTCCTTTTCGCCAGGTTTTAATTTTTTCGTTTTAGCAAAATTCGTAAGGGCAACGGAAGGGATTTCCATGTTATTTTCTTTCGCGTAATCCGAATATGGTTTTTGCAAATAAACCGCAACCACATCTTTTCCCGCGTTGTTGCCCTTATTGGTAACATCGACGGATAAAGTGTATTCATCCTTTTGTTTATCGTAATTCTGTTTGAAGTTTGAATAAGCAAATTTTGTGTAAGATAAGCCATATCCAAAGGGATATTTCACAACGGAATGATAATCGAATTCACCGGCGTTTCCTCTCCCCAATGTTGCGTCTTCGTAACGCGTTTCCGTATAACGATATCCCGAATACATTCCTTCTTGATAAAAAACATAAGAAGGGGTTGAAGAATAGTATTTGTTCTTCTTTTCATAACGGAAGCTTCCGTAATTTGGAGTGGTTGGTTCATAGGCATTTTTGGTATACCACGTGTCAGGAAGTTTTCCAGAAGGAGAGACACCGCCAACAAGAATATCGCATATCGCATGAACGCCGCTTGTCCCAGGCAAGCCAACCCACAAAACCGCATCGATCCCGTATTCTTTTTCATCTACAAAATCGAGGTCGATTTGATTTGCGCTATTGATTAAAAGAATGATCTTGCTAAATGTTCCCGCGTCTTTTTCTTCTTTCATCCCCTTTAATACGGATTTTTCATTATCATCAAGTTTAAGATAATCAGCCTTTAAATCAACTCCTTCCGTGCCGATGCGACTAAGTAGAAATATGCCAGCATCCGCTTTTTCTTTTTTCGCCTCATTCGGTATCACACTCCAAGGCGCTTCGCCGATTGTCGCTACTTTCTGATTCCCAACTGAATTCTTTCTACCGTATGGCTTAATGTTACGATCGCTATTTTCCGTGTAAAAGCGATCCAAGCTCTCATTCATTAATAATCCTGCTTCTTTGAATCCTTTTTGGAAGCCAACGCATTTCTTATCTTCATAGTATTTGTTGATAATCGCGCCACCTCCGCCTGAAAGCACCGGGATGGTAGAAGAAGCACTAAACAAACTTACTTTGTTTCCTTTTGCTAAAGGCAGGGAATCCCTTTCGTTCTTTAGCAAAGTCACTCCTTCGCTTTCTGCCGCATTACAAACATTCATCGAAGCCGCTTTAACTTCCGCTACGCTTTTATATTGAGTGGGGAAAACGATGCTATCTTTAGAGAAACTTGTTTTCTTTTCATACCCTCCAAAGAAAACGTTCGTGATGGTGCTTTCGTTTTTCATGGAGATTATCGCCATGAAATTTGTGACTACCGCTAAAACACCAAATACGTTAAAAAGTATTTTCGCTCCTAACGCTGATCCTTTATTTTTCATTGTTTTTTACCTCTTTTTGTTTTCTAATCATGTTGAGCCAAGCGAATAGATTCGCAAAAGCGAATAACGCAAATAAAACGACCGCAAAAGTGATGATTAGTTTTACATTATTATCAGCTAGATTAATCCCCATCCCTTTTGTTGCAAGCGAAAATAAGTAGGGGTAAATCGCATAAATATGCATCATCAAAGCAAACAAATTAGTTGTTGCAAGAACTACAGATCCGCTTTTTGGACTCCAATAAGAAAAAATGAAGAATAATATCGAACCAGTAATAAGTAAAACGATTGGCCAAATCGACGCATATTCTTTTAGGGCGCAGAATAAGTAAATAAAACCAAATAGGAAAGAGAGGAAAGAGAGGAAATTCGCTAGATAGAAAGAAATCTTTTTCTCCTTAAAATAAGACTTTAGTAGCGGCGTGAAATTAGCTATTGCTTTCATGAATTCATTCCTCCTGTGTGCTTACGCTTTTCTTTGATTCGGGATCATATTTTTCTATGGCCTCATCGAATTTCGCTTCAAAGCTTCTTACGACCCCTCTTTCTTCTAAAGCAATCGCCATTTCATAGGATTTTTCCTCATGATTAACGATTACCACCTCCTTACTCGTAACGGGAGAATAAACGGTGTTTTCTTTAGCGATCGCAATACCTAGTTTTCCATTTTTTATCGGTTTAACTAGCTCCACGATTGGATAAATATCGTTAATGTCTTTTGTTACTTTTTTATAATTTTGATATTCCAAAACGGAAGTAGAAAAAGGAACTTTATAGCCAACACTTTCGCCTTTTTTAAGCGTGATTGTTTCTTTGCTAATAGAAGTCGCAACGCTCAAATCAAAGCTAAATGGTTCAGGAGTTTGATAGGCTTTGAAGGATATCTCATCATCTCCAAAATTCTCGAAATTATAGGTGAAGGTGTATTGCTCCTCCTTTTTTAGCCCCGCAATGGTATTTGGCTCGCCCACTGCGGTAACAATTCTAGTGAAATTACCAGTATCGCCTTCGATGGATAAAACGCTGCCCGCTAAGAAATCCTCTTTGGAATTGCCGTTAATATCTACGTCTGTGTTTTCTATTTTTGCCTCAAACTGAGGATTGAGTTTCAAGTTAGGACTCTTTTGAAGCGTATCTTTCAATTGCTTATTGCCCGGGTTAGCGCTTGAATAGTCGATGCCATTGCCCCCACTAAAAGTGGTCCCTGGATTTAAGACAGAAAAATAAGGTGGTTCTTTATCGCTTATGATAAGCTCGATTTCCGTATCTTCTTTTGGCATTCTGAAGCGATATAGTTCCACTGCTTTCCCGCTAGAAAGAATCCTTACTCCCGTGACATATCCTTTGCCATTGTAACTAAATTTCGGCAAATGGGAATTTTCCTTTAATTTGATTTCTTTTTCTAAATTTAAGAAAGCCGCTGCTTCATTTTTTAAAACAAGGCGAAATTGATTGCTTTTGTCTAATCCAAAATGGGTAACCGCATCAAAAAGAGATAGATCTTGCTTTAAAGAAAGGGGCCCTGCTATATCGAGTTTATTACCTCTAATCTCTAAGCAACCAGTCAAAAGGGCGAAAAAAAGAAGAGGGGAAAGAGCAATCCAATGCGCTATAGGGCTACTTTTCACTTTTCCCATATTCTTGACTCACGATAGAAAGGCTAAAGAATTCTTCCCTGCCTAATAGATGAAGATTATTAACGCAAAGTAGCAATGCGCCCATCGAGAAACCTCCTTTTTTCTTTTCCGCTTTAGGCAAAGTAGATAACAATGAAATTATACATTTTTGCCGCGTTGTATATATTTCCATTAAATACAAGCAAGCAGCAATGTGTGAATTGCATAATTTTTATATATTCATTGCACTTTTTTGATTAGTTCTTATCGCGTTTTTTATCGTTAAAAACAAAATGAATAAAATATTTTTCTTATCGTATAGCTCAATGATTAAGTTCTTTTTTCAAGGGAATAAAGATGCAGTTAGCCGCAAAACGCCCATAAACAAAGATTCTGATCATTAGAGGCCCTCACTTCTTCAACAAAAAAAGACGCCCCTTTCGAGACGTCAATTTTATGTAATTAGGATAATCTAATTAGTGAAGAATCTCAGCGACAGTTCCGGCGCCGACAGTCTTACCACCTTCACGGATGGAGAACTTGGTTCCCTTTTCTAGAGCGATTGGGTGAATGAGTTCAACGGTGAAGGTAACGTGGTCACCAGGCATAACCATATCGGTTCCGGCAGGAAGAGTGATCGAGCCAGTGATATCGGTGGTACGGAAGAAGAATTGTGGACGATAGCCGTTTAAGAAAGCGGTGTGACGGCCACCCTCTTCTTTGGTGAGGATGTAGACGGTCGCGGTGAATTTGTCGTGTGGGACGATGGATCCTGGCTTAGCAAGGACTTGTCCACGTTCGACTTGGTCATGGGTGATACCACGGAGAAGAACGCCGACGTTGTCTCCGCCTTCCGCGAAGTCAAGGGTCTTACGGAACATCTCTAGACCAGTGATAACAGTCTTTTGGGTTGGACGAATACCGACGATTTCGGCTTCATCATTGAGGTGAGCAACACCACGTTCGACTCTACCAGTGACGACAGTGCCACGGCCAGAGATGGTAAGGACGTCTTCGATAGGAAGAAGGAATGGCTTATCATCGTCACGGACTGGGTCTGGGACGTAGGTATCTAACGCATTGAGTAACTCAAGGATTGGTTTGACGTTTGGATCATTGAGATCTTTGGCTTCGCCAGCGAGTTTCGCGCTGCCACGAACGATTGGGGTGTCATCGCCTGGGAATCCGTATTTGTTAAGAAGATCGCGGACATCCATTTCAACGATGTCGATAAGTTCTGGATCGTCGACCATATCGCATTTGTTAAGGAAGACGATGATGTAAGGAACGCCGACTTGACGAGCAAGAAGGACGTGCTCACGGGTTTGTGGCATAACGCCATCAGCGGCACTAACAACAAGGATTGCGGCGTCCATTTGGGCGGCGCCGGTAATCATGTTCTTGACGTAGTCAGCGTGCCCTGGGCAGTCAACGTGGGCATAGTGACGTTTCGCGGTTTCGTACTCTTCGTGAGCGGTATTGATTGTAATACCACGAGCTTTTTCTTCTGGGCTGCTATCGATTTGGGAATAAGCCATATCGACGGCGTTTCCGTCTTTTCCACCGGTGGCTTTGCCAACCATAGAAAGGACGTGGGTGATAGCGGCGGTAAGTGTGGTCTTACCGTGGTCGACGTGACCGATGGTGCCAACGTTAAGATGGACACGATCACGGTTGAATTTTTCTTTTGCCATTGTGTTTTTTCCTCCAAAAATGGTTTTCTAACGACACGCTAGATAATATTAGAGCAAGTAACTTCGTTTGACAATCATTTACGTAGTAAAGGAATAATTCCCTTACTACATAAAGAATGCACAAATTAACGAAGGTTCATCGCGCTCTTCTTGACGATCTCGTCTTGGACGAAGCGTGGGCATTGTCCATAGTGATCGAAGGTCATCGTGAAGTTGCCTCTGCCCTGCGTGAGAGAGCGAAGGTCAGTAACGTAACCGAACATTTCAGCAAGCGGAACCTCGCAAGTGACGACTTTCGCGTTTCCGCGAACCGTTTCATTAGTGAGAGTGCCGCGTCTACGGCTAATATCGCCGATAACGTCACCATAATATTGTTCTGGAACTGTGACATCCACTTTCATGATTGGTTCGAGGATGACAGGTCCGCACTTATTCGCGGCTTCTTTTAAAGCCATAGAAGCAGCAATCTTATAAGCGGCTTCCGAGCTATCGACTTCGTGATAGCTTCCGTCGAATAAGGTGGCTTTGATATCGATGGCAGGGAAGCCAGCGATTAAGCCTCTATTGAGGGCATCCACCAAGCCTTGTTGTGTTGGTTTGATGAATTCCTTTGGAACGGCACCGCCGACAATCGCGTCGACGAATTCGAATCCTTTGCCTGGGTTTGGTTCGAAACGGATCCATACGTCACCGTATTGACCGTGTCCGCCAGACTGTTTGATGTATCTACCTTCGGCTTCACCGGTCTTGGTGATGGTCTCACGGTAGTTGACTTGTGGGGCGCCAACGTTAACGTCGACGTTGAATTCACGTCTCATACGTTCGACGAGAACGTCGAGTTGAAGCTCGCCAACGCCACCAATGATGGTTTGGCCGGTTTCGTTATTGGTGTGAACGCGGAAGGTCGGGTCTTCCTCAGCGAGTTTTTGAAGAGCGATGGCCATCTTTTCGACGTCAGCTTTGGTCTTTGGTTCGACCGCTTCTTCTAGAACTGGCTCTGGGAATTCCATCTTTTCGAGAACGACTGGTTCACTTGGATCGGTGAGGGTATCGCCGGTGGTCGTGTTCTTTAAGCCAATGACCGCGCCGATTTCACCAGCGTGAAGAACGCTGACTTCTTGACGGCGGTTACTATGCATAAGAACTAGACGCGCGATACGTTCTTGAGTGCCACGGCTAGAATTGTAGACGTAGCTTCCGCTCTTAAGTTCGCCTTGATAGACACGAACATAAGCAAGACGCCCAACGAATGGATCGGTTGCAATCTTGAAGGCTAAGCCAACGAATGGGGCGTCATCGGTGACGCGGCAAACGTATTCTTGCCCTTTGAGCTCACCCTTTTCTCCAGGAATATCGAGAGGAGATGGGAGGTAGTCAATGACGGCATCAAGAAGGAGCTGAACGCCTTTGTTCTTGAAAGCAGTTCCGCAGAATACTGGGAAGAATTTGCCGCTGATGGTGGCTTTTCTCATGACGGCTTTGATTTCTTCAACGCTTGGCTCGACTCCATCAAGCACTTTCATCATGAGGTCGTCGTCGTAATTAGCGAGTTTCTCAAGAAGCTCTTGATGATAGAAATTGGCTTTGTCTTTGAGCTCATCTGGGATTGGCTTCTCAGTTGGAGCGTCGTCTTTATTGCCAGTGTAATACCAAGCGACCATTCTCACCAAATCGATTTCGCCAGTGAATTGTGATTCACGGCCGATTGGGTATTGAGCGGCAGCATAATCAACGCCAAGTCTTTCTTTGAGTGTGTCTAAGCACATTTCAAAATCAGCGCCAATCGCGTCCATTTTGTTGCAGAAAACAATTCTTGGAACGCCATATTTATCGGCTTGGCGCCAAACGGTTTCCGTTTGTGGTTCGACACCGTTTTTGGAGTCAAGAACCGTAACGGCACCATCGAGAACGCGAAGAGAACGCTCGACTTCAACGGTGAAGTCAACGTGCCCTGGGGTATCGATGATATTGATACGATGGCCTTTCCAGAAACAAGTTGTCGCAGAGCTAGTGATAGTGATACCGCGCTCTTGCTCTTCTTCCATCCAGTCCATGACGGCAGTTCCTTCGTGAACTTCGCCGATTTTGTGTGTTCTACCAGTGTAATAAAGGATACGTTCACTCGTCGTGGTTTTCCCAGCGTCGATGTGAGCCATAATACCGATGTTGCGGGTATGAGGGAGGTCGTAAGTTTCCGACTCTTTGATCATATTCTCGTCAGCCATAGTATTTCTCCTTTAATTACCAACGATAATGAGCATAGGCTTTATTAGCTTCTGCCATCTTGTGGACGTCTTCTTTCTTCTTCACGGAAGCACCGTTACCATTTGCGGCATCGATGATTTCGCCAGCAAGCTTCTCTTCCATGGTCTTCTCGTTGCGAAGACGGCTATAGGTAACGAGCCAACGTAGTCCGAGTGTTTGTTTTCTTTCTGGGGAAACTTCCACTGGAACTTGATAGTTAGCAGCGCCAATGCGGCGAACCTTAAGCTCGACTTCTGGCATGATGTTATTGATCGCGGTCGCAAAGACATCAATCGCTGGTTTTTGCGTTTTCTCTTCAATGATCTTGAAGGAATGATAGATGATGGTTTGAGCGGTTCCACGCTTTCCATCATACATGACGCGGTTGATAAGACGAGTAACGAGTTTGCTATTATAAATTGGATCAGGAAGCACATCGCGCTTCTCAATTTTTCCTTTACGTGACATTAATTTTTCTCCTTATTACTCACTCTTGGCAGGTTTCTTTGTTCCATATAGGGAACGGCCTTGACGACGGGCTTCGATACCCGCGCAGTCTAAGCATCCGCGAATGATATGGTAACGGACACCTGGAAGATCCTTGACACGTCCACCGCGGATCATGACGGTGCTATGCTCTTGAAGGTTATGTCCTTCTCCGCCGATATACGCAGTGACTTCATAGCCATTGGATAAGCGGACACGAGCATACTTACGAAGCGCAGAGTTTGGCTTCTTTGGGGTCATCGTGCCAACACGGGTGCAAACACCACGCTTTTGAGCGCTCGCCTGGTTGGTCGACTTCTTAGTGAGGCTGTTGTAGCGTCTGCCAAGGGCTGGAGTTTTTGATTTTTTCGCAGCGGTATGGCGGCCTTCTCTCACCAATTGATTGATTGTAGGCATACTTTTTCTCCTAATTTTCTTTTCGCGCCGCTTCAAAAAGAAGCAAACGCGCGCAAGGAAGATATTACGCGGATAAAAATTAGCCGTCAATAAAGAATTTACCGAAGCTTTTCGCTTTTTGATACTCACGGTTATGTGGACTTCAAAAAAGAGGCATTTTCTCGCCTTGGCAAAAAGAAGTAAATTTTTGTTTTCTTTTAAACGGTTGACTCCCCCACAATCAATTATCAAACTGCCCCTTCTCGTCTAACTCGGATATCGATACTCGTTCTTATGGCTTCTTCTTAAGTTTGCGCAATTTTCAAGGAAAAAGAGATAATAATCGCGAAAAGAAAAGCCTATTGCCTTTTGTGCACGAACAAAAAATAAAGAAGAGCGGCCTTATTCCAAAAACCATTCAATGCGGAAGATTTCACGTTCTTGCATGATTGAAATTGGAAATAAAATCAATAGAAAAAGGGGCGAAATCGCATCTACATCAAGGGCTTTATCAAATTAATATCCCCTGGCTTTGATGTATCGTTCAATGATGGCGATGTCTTTTGTACAATTTCGCTCCTCAAAGAAGACAAAAAGCAAGGATGCATTTATGGCATCGGGGCGATAATGGTTTTAAGGTGGGTATCGATTCCATTCCAGCCTTTAAGCTAGGAGAAAAGCAAAGACGTCACCATAAGGCACGAATAAAAATCCGCGTCTTCAAGGCGCGGTTTTTCGATTTGGCCTATAAGGCCGAT
>ERZ808252.2663-NODE-2663-length-10378-cov-4.618037_pt1 | contig 10378 bp, 11 predicted proteins | sample MGYA00521242_ERZ808252 | MGnify/ENA primary metagenome ERZ808252 (study PRJEB31516, sample SAMN03275581) | gut metagenome | biome: mammalia-associated habitat; material: feces | host: Papio cynocephalus | place: Kenya | collected 2012-08-07 ...
GAGGAATAAATACATGGATGCGATCAACACACTCTTTACCCGCCGCAGCACACGGGAATTTACAGAGCAGCCTATTGAAAGTGAAAAACTGCATCAGATATTAGACGCTGCTATGAGTGGCCCCTGCTGCGTGAACGCGAGGGATTGGTCGTTCGTGGTCGTGACCGAAAAGGCCAAGCTCCAAAAGATGGCCGAAGCCAACGGAGAGCCTGCCCGCCCGCTGAAAAACGCCGCCGCAGGTATTCTCGTCTGCGGTGACTTGGAGCGGGCTTTTCCGCCTGCCAAGGACTATTGGATCGTGGATGGAGCGATCGCCGCCGAAAACATCTGCCTCTGCGCGCATGCACTGGGGATCGGTTCGGTATGGCTCGGCACATGGCCGCAAATGGATCGGGTGCAGCGCCAGCGGGAGCTTTTTGACCTGCCCGATACCGTGATCCCTCATTCGGTCATCGCCCTCGGCTACCCGGCAGAGGACATCACCACGCCCCGTAAATCACGCTACGAAGAAAACCGGGTGCATTTTAATAAGTGGTAATGATAGGAACAGGAGCGATCAAATATGAATCCGCAGAAAGATCGTGCTGCCTGCGGCAGAAGCAGGAGCGTGTCTTGCGGCGGCCTTGTACTTGGCCTTGCTTAAAAGGAACTCGGCATCGGCGGTCATGTGATCGCAGCCGTAGGATGAGATCAATTCGCCGCCCTCGGTCTTGTCCGGGTTTTGTCCGTAGTCAAACCGCTCTTTCAAGGACTGTGCGATGGTTTCGCCCTTGCTGATTTTGTGCTTCTTGTAGTAGGCCGTGGCCGTAGGCAGCCCTCCTTTCAGCATTGAATAGTCATAGATAATCTGTTATACTTGTATCGGTATAACTGCGGAGATACTTTACAATAGAGACTTGACGGAGGACTTCGTAAATGTATAGAGAATTAGTTTTAGAGCTTTCCAAAGGAAATGAGTGGGTGAAAGTTCAACCGCCTTGCTCTGAGGCCGTAATATCCGAAGCAGAAAAAGTCGTAGGATACTCGTTTCCCGAAGAATTAAAAAATCTACTAAGAGAAATGAATGGTGATAAGTGGCTCTTTTTATCGGCTGAAGAAATAATTGAGAATGTAAAGCTGAATCGAGAGATATTCCTCCCACTTTTTGAGGAAGATTATAGCAAAGAAGAATATCAGGAACGAGTGGATAGGTTCATATTCTTCGCAACGAATGGGTGCGGTGATTATTATTGTTACCGTGTTTGCCCAGATGGGACGGCTGATAAGAGCGTAATTTATATCTGGGAACATGAATACATGGGGGATAGCTGTTGTTGGAAGCCCGTTGCCAACAACATAAAGGAACTAATCGTGCGATATTGTAACGGCGAGATTTAATGATCCGGCAGTTTCCATTTTGTCGAGATAGATGCTATATAATCAAGACGGCGGCTGTGGTCAGCCGCCGTCGTTTCTGCTTTGGGACATTTTGTCCCGAAGTATCAGCCGGTGATAAAATCCCGCAGGGCGAACTTGACCCAGTGCAGCTTGTCCACCAGCCACGCAGCGATAGCAGGAACGCCGAAGGGAGAAGCGAGGAACGCAAGGACGAGGAACACGATCCCGCCCACCGTCTGCCCGCCGATGAACAGGATCAGGGAGAGCAGCGTCAGCACGATGCAGCCCAGCTCGCGCACGGCGGACGCCGCGCAGAACAGAAATGTGACCATAGCGGCCAGCAGGGGACAGGCCATCATCACGGGGCGGCAGGGATTTTGGGAACGATCATAGCAGCTGCCTCCATCAAAAATCGGGTCGGTTTGTCCTTCTACTCATATTATGCCGCTGGGAAAATAGGCACACAAGGATGCCGATAGCCAGCGCAGCATGATCAACCGGGAAACACAACAGAGATCGCGCCTGCCCCGTCGTAATACTTCCGGCTGGACATCTTCTCCGTGGTGATTAGGTAGCTGACCTCAGAGGCGGCTGCGCCCTGTCGGTAGGTGCAGGAGGTCTTGCCGCTGACGGTTTTGGGCGTGGAGAACATGTTGGCATCGGGATGGTAGCGGTAGATATAGTAGGTCTCGACGCCCTCCGTCTCCTGCCATGAAAGGGTCAGGCTGCCGCTTTCTGCGTCATAGGAAACTGTGGGCGTTACAGCCGCCGCAGGAGCGTTCCCGCAGGTCGCACCCACGCTGTTTTCCCCGGACACATTGTCGGCGATCTCCACATAGGAGATGGGCTGCACGATATAGCGGTGCGTGCTGCCGGGCTTCAGACCGTCCATCACAACGGTGGTATCGGTGGTAGTTCCCAGCATTTCGATATGGTCGGTGTCGGCGTCATAGGTGAAAAGCTGATACTCCGTCGCACCCTCCACAGCCTGCCAGCTTAGCGTGATGCTGTCCGGCGTAGTGGAAACGGCAGACACCATAGCGGGAGAAGACAGCGTTGCCAGCTCCACCTTCTGCTCCGGCTCCTCGCCGTTCAGGATCTGGATCACGCGGAAGCCCACATCCTCATAGCCCTGAGAGGCGTCTCGGCCCTCCTTGCGGTATTCCGTGCGGCAGTCGGTGCGGGCGGAATCCCAAGCGCCGCCCTTGACGCCCAAGGAACCGTCTCCGCGAACGGTGGTCGTCCACTCCCACACATTGCCCCAGAAGTCCACTGCGCCGTGAGCGCCGCGGGTCACCTTGGCATACTCCTCAACAGAGGTACGGCCATCATTCACGCCGCAGTTGAAGTCCGCGTCCTTGGGCATGTGACCTGCGGCCAGCTCCCACTCGCTTTCGTTGGGCAGGCGATAGGTATTTACCCCGTCGCACTCCGTCAGCCAGTCGCAGTAGGCTTCGGCGTCCTCGGCGGACACATCATTCACAGGGAGATCGTCCTCTCCTGCGGGATAAGCGCCATCCGTCCAGTTGGAGGGGGCAGGATAGCCGGTTTCAGAAATGAACGCGGCGTACTGCGCATTGGTGACAGGGGTGCGCCCCACATAAACCGTGGCGCCTGCGCCCATGACGGGGATGTAGTCGTACTGGTAGGCGTTGGCCACCTTCCAGTTCAGGAGTCGGGGATCGGTGAAGCGGAGCATACTGCTGTTGATGCGGTTCCAATAAGTTTCGTACATCTCCTGCACGATCTCCTCCATCTCGGCCACCTTGGCTTCGCCGCCGGGCTTGCCTGCGGTTTCCTCCTTCAGTTCCGCCAGCTTCGCTTCCTTGCGGACGAGCACGGCGTCATAGTTTTTGATGACCTCGGCGCGCAGAGCGAGATAGTTTTCCTCGGTAGGTTTGCGCTTGTAAAGGGAGATCAGCTGTTTTGTTTCCTCTGTCAGCTCCGGCTGCTCTTTCTCGATGAAATCGCTCTTGTCGTACATATTCATCCCATCATCCCCGGCTTTCGGTTTCTTCGCCGCCGCGGCGGATGTGGGCAGAACGGTCAGCACGATGAGTGCGGCTGCCAGCAGGGCTGTGATTTGTTTTGATGCTCGCATATTGTTTTCCTCCAAAGTGTGTATTTGGTTGCTCTGCCTCTATATACGCACGGGATACGGAAATCTTGGGGGTGCTGCCGAAAAATCAGGTGAGCAGCCAATTCAGCAGTTCCGCACCATGCTTCAGCCACGCCTTCTGCGGCACGCCAACATGATCGGTTTCGGGGAAAACAGTGATTTGCGCGTCCGCGTTTTGCTGCTCCAGCGCGGCGATCAGCCGTTCCGAGGCTTCCGGCTTGACCACCACATCGTCCTCGCCCACGAAAGCCCAGATCGGCATGCTCTTGAGAAGCGCAAGTGTTTCCGGCGTGGTATCCGCGCTGCCGCTCATGGGGGCGATGCGGGAAAATACATCAGGATAAGCCAGCGCCAGATCCCACGTCCCGGTGCCGCCCATGCTGTGCCCGGTGAGACTAATGCGGCTGCGGTCAATGTGATTTTCTTTGCAGACCTTGTCAATCAGCTGCATGACTGTCTCCGCAGCGGGCTTCCATCCCCGCTGGTCTGCGGGAAGTTGGGGGATCAGTACATACGCCGGGACTTCCCCCAGAAGGCCGTCTGCCAGATACTGCGGGAACCCGTCCGTGCCGGTGAGGACGGACAGATCGCTGCCCTTGCCGTGCCCGCCGTGGAGATAGACGACCAGCGGCATATCTGGATGGGCATTTTCCGGGGTATACAGCAGATAACCCATAGAGTCAAAGCTGTTCTCTGTCAGCGCAGAGGGTGAGGCTTCGGAAGGAAAATACTGATCCAGCAGATAGGCGATCTCCGCGCGGCTGGCAGGCGCACACAGGTCAAGGCTGCCCATGGCGTCTGTAAATAAGCCATGTCCGTTGGCCCACGCACAGGCCTCCGCCGCCCAGGCACAGCCGTTTATGAAGCCTGCGGAGCCTGCCTGATCAGCTGGCGCGCTCCCTGTTTTTTCAGCATAGCGGTGAAATACTACGGCAAGCTGCTCCCGTGTCACGGCATCATCCGGGCCGAAGCTGCCGTTTGGATAGCCTGCAAAAAGGCCCTTTTCCACACACCAGGAAAGTCCGCCGGCATACCACGCGGCTGCAGACGTATCCGGAAATGTCACCGTTCTGCCTGCATCCTGACTGCCTTCGATCCGCCAGAGGATCACTGCCAGCATAGCGCGGGTCAAAGAATCATCGGGACTGAAACGGTCGTTTCCTGTGCCATTCATCCAGTTTTCCTCATAGACTCGCTCAACGGATTCGTAATACCATGCTGAATCGGCCACATCCGAAAATGGCACCTCTGCGGCAGACGCGGGAATATTCAGCGCGGAAATAAACAGCATGCCTGCCAACAGGATCGGCAAAAGTCTTGCTTTCATCGTAAGATCCTTCCTTCCATTGATTCTGCTTCAACCATGTATACGAGAGCAGCAGGCTCCGCTTGGGGGCGGGCGAAATATTTTTTCTTTCCCCAAAAATACTTCCGGCTGCTGCGTATATAAAAATACCGAGCAAAAGCCTTTTTTAAGAGGCGCCGCACGGGCCAACCGCTTGACAGGACTGTCATTTTCCGCTATTTTATTTCTGCGATCGTGCAAAACTGCGGAACTGGAGGGACGGCGGTATGAACGAAACGGAACAGCTTCTGCTGGCCCAGCGGGACATGCAGGCAAGAGAGACCTTTTTGACGGAAAACGACCTGTTTATCCGTCGCTGCGCCTCCAAGGCGGCGGGGCGGTTTGTGGACTGCCATGACGACGCCTATTCCGAAGCGCTGATCGCCTTTAATGATGCCATCACGGCCTACCGCCCGGAAAAAGGCTCCTTTCAGGCCCTTGCCGCCGCAGCGATCCAAAACCGGGTCACGGATCTGCTGCGCAGGGAAAGCCGAAACGCCAGGTGCGCGCCCTTCAGTTCTCTCGGCAGGCAGGACGAGCGCGGCAGTGAAGTCCCCTTTGAGATCGAAGATCCAGCCCCTGTGGTGTCGGATGCTGCGTTGGAGATCAGTGCGCTTCGACAGGAGCTGGACGAGTTTCATATTTCTTTTTTCGACCTGCCGAAATCGTCCCCAAAGCTTAATCGGACAAAACGGGCTTGTCTGGAGGTCATCCGCTGGCTGATTCAGCGGCCGGAGCGGGTGGCGGCGGTCAAAAAAACAAAATGTCTCCCGGCCAGTCAGATCATGGCGGAGCTGGGGACTGGCAGCAAGGTTCTGGAACGCAGCCGAACCTACATTATCGCCGGAATGCTGATCTGGGCGGGAGACTATCCGGTCATGCGGGAATACTTTCAAATCGGAAAGGAGGGCCTTTAAGATGCGGGGAATTGTCATGGAGATCAAGGGTAGCCGCTGTGTCATTCTGAAAAAAGACGGCGCCTTTGCGGAGTTCCGCAACCGGAATTATACGGTGGGGCAGGAAGTGTCCGTGTCGAACCCCTCTGTTGGAAAGCTCATTTCCATGGCGGCGTGTCTGGCGGTGATCTGCACGGCAGCCTTTGGCTACCATCTCTACTATACGCCAGCCAGCTATGTCTACATGGACATCAATCCCAGTGTCCGGCTGGATCTGAACTGCTTTGAGCGGGTCATTGATGTGGTTCCGCTGAATGAGGACGCCGAGGTGCTGCTCTCTAATGTCACCGTTCGCAAGGGCAGCGCAGAAGAATGTATGAACACCATCGTCTCCGCCTGTCAGGAGCAGAATTATCTGAACGAACATAATACGGATATTGAAGTCAGCGTGCGGACAGACAGCGCCAAGCTGGAAACTGAGGTAGAAACCGCTTCTGCCGCCATCGGGGCGGAACAGCTGGAGGTTTCCGTATTCCAGATGGATGAGGAAGAAAACGACAGCGCCATGGAGCGCCACATCTCCGCCCGACGCCTCCGGGCCATGCGGGCTTATACCGCGCAGTTCGGCGGCACGCTGGACGAGAACCTTGCTCTGCTGCGGGGCTATAGCAACGATGAGATCTTTACGATGATCCGGGATGCCCGCCGCGGCGGTCAGGAGCAGAGCCCGGATGCGCCGCAAGATACCGACAAAAGCGACAGCGGCGATATTTCCGCTAAGCCGGAAGAAACGCCGGACGACATCAAGGACAATGCAGAAACGGAAGCTCCCGCCCCGGCCGCCCCGGCCGCCCCGGCGCCGGCGCCTGGATATCAGCTTCCCGCCAAACGGCTTGAGGCCGTTCGGGCCTATACGGAGCAGTTCGGCGGCACGCTGGAGGAGAATGTTGCGCGGCTTCAGGGCATTTCTGCCCCTGAGATCTACAAAATGATCGAAGAAGCACAGGCTGAACAGGGCGAAGACCAACGGGACGAATGAGGGAAGCTAAGCTGCGCAAAAAGAAAGCGGAGCAAGCGTATAACAGCATTTGAACCGTGAAAGCCATTGCAGTCCAGGGCTAACGGCAGACGCCAAAAAGCCTTGCCGGAAGCACAAAGGGCCGCGCTGCAGCGGCCATAAAAAGAGCCTCTGCCGATGCTCAGTTGGGTATCGGCAGAGACTCTTTTTGTATTCAATTATGGTTCAATCATCATACCACTCATCCCAAGCTTCATCCTCGTCCTCATACCAGTCGCGGTTATCTTCCCAGAGGTCTTCGGGGCTGTCGTAGTCATCCCGGATGCTTCCAGAAGTGTTGCTTCCGCTGCCGTAATGGAAGGTCTGTCCCTTATTACTGCCTGACGGATAATACTGCGAGAAAGATTTCAGCATATACTCGCTGTCGTTTTTCCACTGAGCGCACATACCGGCAGCGATCATTTCACCATTCTCATCATACCAGTAAACATTGAAATACTTCCGGTTCTGCTCCAACTTCTCAAAGTTTTTACAGTTCAGCCTTTTGCCCGGTTCGCCGAGCGAAGTGTATTTCAAGCAGCTCACAGGCATCCCTTCTACGGGCAGTTTTCCGGAATACTGGTCTTTCAGACTTCGTTCCCGTTTCGCGGCATTCTCGGCAGCAATGCGTTGACGTTCGGCTTCCTCGGCGGCGTCCTTTTCCGCCTTATAGCCCTTGACGCGGGCTTCCAGCGCGTCAACATCCTGCTGCCAGTCCGTATCATATTGCAGCGTGATGCTTGAAAGCTCATCCTGTCCGCCTGCGTAGTCCGACCTGACTGCGTAAATGCGGGCATATTTGCAGTAAACAGACAGCGGCGCGGCGTCCCGGTATCTGGAAAGCCTTGAAAAGCTCCGTCTTGCGGAAGCATAATCCCCGGTGGACATGCTTTGAAGCGCCGCTTCGTAAGCCGCTGCCCGCTGCCGGTTATAAAGCATGAGCGAAATGGGGATCCCCATGAGCACGACAGCGGCAAGGATGGCCGCGATCACTTTTTGGAGGGAAAGGGCTTTTTTGCTGCCGCAGGCTCCTCGCTGGCCGCCGGCCCCGGCGCGGCGGCTGCGGCTTCCGGCTGTCCTGCGCTTGCAGCCTGCAGGGGGAGGGAAGGGGAGACCTTCGCAGCTTGTGGGGGAGGCGGAGCGTCTATGATGCGGAGCACGGTCTTCGTCAGCTCCGGCGGCCAAGGCGCGACCCGGCGCGTGCAATCCATCACGGCTTTGACCTGCCCTTGCCGCAGCACATCGTCTTTGCCAAACGGCACCTCGACCCAATCTCCGACCTTCAGCGGCAACCCTCCGGTCAGATACGCATACGGGCGGCGTGTTCCCTGCACCTGAACAGAGCAATAGTGATACACCGTGCCGTCATCAGGCTTCATATCTGCGACGGGCTTGACGGTATCAGATCGCGGCTTTGCTGCTCTGGAAGACGGGGTTGTGGTGAATACGCGGCTGAGCCGCTTCTTCCAGTTTTCTTCAAGATATGGATTTTTCAGCGCAAGCGCAAGGAAATGCTTTCCAAGTTCCTCTTGACCGAAGGCGCGGCAAGCATTCAGAACATCAAGCTGCAATCTGCCAATAGATGCGCTCTCGAAAAGCTGCGATACGAACCGCTCGTCCTCCAGCGCGGCCATAAGCGGAAGCGCCTGATCCTCCGTTGGAGACTCCAACCAGTCCCAATCCAAGAGCAGCTTCCCGGCTGGTTTTGGGTCGCTTTTCAGAGACGGCTCTGCAATGTCCAAAAGACGCCGCCACATCTGGATGCCCTTTGCAGTGTTGTTTGCGAAGACATCATCCAAAATGTAGTTCCAAGACAATTCATCGTAATCCTCGGCGGTTTTATGCGGGACTTCTTCCGGATATTCAACCAGCAAAATCTCGCGGCAAATATCCTCATGATCCGGAAACTTGCCCTGCGCCAAGAGGCGTTTTGCCCGTTCTACATCCGGGTGCAGCAGCACTTTGTTCTGCCAGTGGGTGTGATAGGCTTCTTCCAGCGCATTTTGATAGTCCTGCGCTTCGCCCATTTCCTCATCCTTTTTCCCGACGAAGTAGGCATAGGCGGAGGACAATTCGGAGAACAGTTCAAACAATCCATCCGGCTCGACGTGGTTATAGTAGTCTTCTACTGGGCGCATCGAGAGCAGTTCCGCCCAGAACGTGCCGCAGTCCGTTTCGGAAAGAGCTGCTTCCTCGCGGAACAAAACGCCGCGTTTTGCATCACGCATGATCGCTTCCGCGCTTTCACCCAAATTCAGGTCAGTGGCCGCAGTCAGGAACGTCCGCAGTTCCTCCGCTTTTTCCGCATCTGACAAAGCTCCCGCCTGCTGGATCCCGGCTGAGATATGGTACAGCAGCACTTTTCCGAGAAGCTGCGAGAGCGAGGTGTCCTTAGGCGCGATCTGCCCCAGTGCCTTCTTCAAATCGCTCCAAGTTTCGGACAGGTCAACATGGTAGACGAAGGAAAGCGTCAACGCGAGCTGCGGCGTGTCCGGGATCGGCTCCGGCTCCGGCTTCGGTTTCGGCTTCCGAGCCGGAACGTACATGAACCCACCATAATTGCCGCACCAGCCGCATTCCCACTGCGACCCGAATATCCTGACCGGACTTCCGCAATTCGGACAATGCATATTGACTTCACCTCTCTTATGTGCAGCAGGATGGAGGAATGCAGGCGTCATTGTATTTCGTTTGGCTGATTTTATTCTACCACAGGCGCGGCTGCCTGTCTACAGAGCCGGGCCGAAAGATCCGGGCTTGCCATCAGGCAAAGGCATGACTGCCGCTCGGCTTTCAACGTTCACCGTTTGAATTTCCGCCCGGTCGAACAGCATACAGCCGCAGTGGCCCTTAAAGGTGGGAAAGCAGATGATCTTCAGCTCGGTATCGATCTCCGGGCTGTGATCTGTGATCTCCGGCGTCTCGCCGAACAGCGCCGTGCGCTCGTAGGCGCGCAGCCATTTGGCGTCCATATTGGGGAAAATGCTGCCGAAGGAGTGGTCGATGAGCCGCTCCAGCGGCGTTTTTTCCAGCCTTGCCAGCGCCTCGTTGCCGTAGCGGAAGATCCAGTCCACGGCGGCGCGCTCCTCGTTAAAGACCATTTCGATGTCGGTAAAGGCGAAGGGCTCGACCACGCCCAAGCTGGGCGAAAAGCTGACGCTGACGGCAGTGGAAGGCACAGAGGGCAACGATGGTGAGGGCTACGGCAACCTCGTTGACGGAAAAACCACCAGCGAGAACGGGACAAAATGGTGCTTGAGGTTCACTTCTGAAGGTGCCTATGTCATCCTTAAAGCGGAATCCGCTGTGAAGGTCTCCGGTTATTCGTTTACGACCGGCAACGACAATGCGTCCAACGCCGGCAGAAACCCGAAAAGCTGGACGTTGTACGGCTCGGACAGTCAGGACGGCGACTGGACAGAGATCGACGCTGTCACAGACGATGCTGCCATGCAGGATCAGAACTTCGCAAAATTTGACTTTGTGCTGACGGATGCGCCCAATGCTTATCAGTACTACAAGTTTATGTTCACGGAAAATCAGGGCGCAAGTGTCATGCAGCTCTCCGAGATCGCGCTGTATGG
>ERZ808252.2664-NODE-2664-length-10372-cov-4.180479_pt1 | contig 10372 bp, 7 predicted proteins | sample MGYA00521242_ERZ808252 | MGnify/ENA primary metagenome ERZ808252 (study PRJEB31516, sample SAMN03275581) | gut metagenome | biome: mammalia-associated habitat; material: feces | host: Papio cynocephalus | place: Kenya | collected 2012-08-07 ...
TACATTGCAGGAAATCACGGCAGAAATAAGCGATGAAGAGTTTGAAAGTGTAATTGCAAAGCGCGACGGCGTTGCGGCAAGTAAATTTATGAGAAAAATTTTAACGGGGATTGAATAATAATGCAGGATATATTAAAATCAAATTTCATTAAAGAAATAGGCGATACGGCGGCTAATATGTATAGGCTCGGCTGGAATGAAAGAAACGGCGGAAATATAAGCTATATGCTTACAAAGGAAGAGGTTGAACCGTATTGCGATATAAACAAAACAATACGTAAGCTTCCGCTTGACATTGCTTTTCCGGAGCTTGCCGGCAAGTATTTCTTGGTAACGGGCACAGGCAAATATTTTAAAAATATCAGTATTGATCCCGAAAAAAACTTAGGTCTAATAAGAATTTCCGATGACGGAACCTTCTCACATTTATTGTGGGGCTACAGCGACGGCGGTACATACACAAGTGAAATACATATGCATCTCGGCGCACATATGCAAAGATTGAAAACAGATCCGAACCAAAGGGTAGTAATTCACGCTCACCCGACAAACGTTGTTTCAATGACTCACATTTTCCCTTGGGACGAAAGAGAGTTTACAAGAACCTTGTGGCAAATGTGCACTGAGTGTATAGTTATTTTCCCCGAAGGTGTTGCAGTATTGCCGTGGATGGTAAGCAGCAACGCAAAAATCGGAATGGCGTCGGCTGAAAAGTTCAGTGATTTCAGAATACTTGTGTGGGCACTGCACGGCTGTACGGCAACAGGCGATTCGCTTGACGAAGCATTCGGGTTGCTTGAAACGGTTGAAAAGGGCGCCGAAATATATATGAATATTGTGGGCAAGGGCGAAAGGCACGGAATAGACGACGAAATGCTCAAGGGCGTTGTAGAAGCATTTAACATTAAGGTAAGAGACGGCTGGCTTTAAGCCAAAGTTCCTGAATTAAACGCGATAAGAAAGTGACGGTTCGTAATGAATAATATTTTCAAAAAAGCAAAACCGATTTGGATTGCCGGAAGAAATAAGGAAATGAACGTTCGCGCCGAGTTTAAGGCAATAGTAAAGGATGAGAAAAATGCGGAAATAAGAATTGCAACGTCCGGCATTTATCACCTTACCGTGAACGGCAAATTTATAGCTTACGGACCTGCACGTACCGGTCGCGGTTATTTCCGTGCAGACCGTATCGATTTAAGCAATCTGCTTAATAACGGAAATAATGTAATTGTAATTGAGGTGTGCGGCTATTATGCCGACAGCTATTGCCTTATTAAGCAGCCCTCGTTCCTTACAGCCGAATTGGAAACGGGCGATCATAATTACATATATACCGGAAAAGACTTTTCGGCGCGAGTAAATCCCAATTGCTATCAAAAGGTTCAAAGGTACAGCTTGCAGCGTCCTATGCTTGAAGCATATCATATAATTGCAGGAGATACCTTTATCTCAGATGAAACCACGGGTAATGAAACGGTTGAGGTTGTTGATGCCGGCATATATTCCGAAAGGTATGCTCCGTATCCGCAGTATGAGCATTTGCCGGCAAAATTGCATTCTTCGGGAAATGTATCAAGCGTAAATCCGGAAAAGTACCGCCGCAATTTAGGCATATTAAGGGTAAATTCCGGGGAGCTATCCGGTTTCCCCGTTAATGAGCTGTCTGTTTTTCCGTCTGATGAATGCCAAAACTTTAATTTCACACCGTCAAATGTGAATGCGGGCTCTGAAATTACAAAAGAAATATATCGGATCTACGAGTTTAAACACAATGCAACGGGTATGCTTGCCTTTACGGTTAAAAGCGAAACACCGTTAACGCTTTATGTACTGTTTGATGAAATTTTAACAAACGGCACCGTTAATTTCCTGCGCGGCGGATGCTCAAATACCGTACGCATAGATATTCCTAAAGGCGTTTATAATATACAGCTTTTTGAAGCGTATACTATGAAGTATGTTCAATTGTTCTGCAGTAACGGTAAGGCGGAAATTGAAAATTTGCATATAGTTGAAATAAAGCACCCGCCGGTTAAAAATATGCCTTCGTATCGGGATCCTGTCGTTAACAGAATAGCCGAGGCGGCTGTTGAAACCTTTAGGCAAGGCGCGGTGGATCTGTTTATGGACTGCCCATCACGAGAACGTGCGGGCTGGCTGTGTGACAGCTTTTTTTCAGGCCGTACCGAATACAGTCTGTTAGGCGAATCTTTGGTTGAAAAATCGTTCCTTGAAAACTTTTTATGTGAAGAACGCTTTGAAAATCTGCCCGACGGTATGTTTCCTATGTGCTATCCTGCGGATCATACTAACGGATCATATATTCCTAATTGGTCGCTTTGGTTAGTGCTTGAATTAAACGAATATTTCGGCCGTACAGGAGATAGGGAACTGATTGAGAAATTTCGGGAAAGAATTATTAAGCTTTTCGGTTTTTTTGAGGGGTTTGAAAATGAATACGGGCTGTTGGAAAAACTGCCTAACTGGGTGTTCGTTGAATGGTCTAAGGCAAACGATTTTGTTCAGGATGTAAATTATCCGAGTAATATGCTTTATTCTGCCGCGCTAAAGGTCGCGGGTAACCTTTACGGGATAAAAGATTATTGCAGAAAAGCGGAAAAATTAAAAGAGATAATTATTGAGCAATCGTTTAACGGGCAATTTTTCAGGGATCATGCGGTCAGAACAGACGGCGAGCTTAAGGTGCTTGACGATTGCTCAGAGACCTGCCAGTATTACGCTTTCTTTTTTGAAATTGCGTCTTTAGACAGGTTTGCCGACTTGTTTACGGTAATGCTTAATGATTTCGGCCCGAACCGTAATTTCGAACCAACCTATTCTGATATATATCCTTCAAATGCCTTTATAGGCAATTATCTGCGTTTGGAAATTTTAATGCGCAGTAAAAATTACGACAAGGCTTTGCAGAATATAATAGACTATTTTGACTATATGGCAAAACGTACGGGGACGCTGTGGGAAAAAATCAGCGACGACGCAAGCTGTAATCACTGCTTTGCAGGTTATGTGATTTGCTGGATAAAAGAATTGTATAACCGCGGTGTAATACAATAGCTTGGTGATAAAATAATATATTAAACGTTTTTATTTGCAAGAAACTAAGAGGAGTAAGAGAATGGCAGAGGCAAAATGGATATGGAAATACCGTGATTTTGAAAAATATCACGCAAAGCGTTACTTATTGGCACGTGAGGAAAGGGGAAAGATAGTACCCGGCTTTTATGAGATCCCGCAGCCTGCCGCTTCGGTAAGATTTTCTAAAACAGTGGAGCTTACAGAGCCGGAAATTATAAATATTAAAACCGACGGCACGCTTTGTTTTATGATAGACTGGCAAAGGCAGAACGGTGGAACCAGCTTTGAAATTCCGGCAGGTAAGCACAGTATACAAGCATTTGTGGGCAATATGACTGGTATGTGCGCCGTATATATCGAGGGAAAAACCATTGTGTCTGATGAAAGCTTTATAGCCGACGCTTACGATTTGAGATGGGAGCCGGTAGGCACTTCTCCCTTGTGCTATGACAAAAATGTACTGCCGAGTAATTATACACTGCCGGAAAAACAAATATTTCCGATATCGGATAAAGAAGAAAACGGTTCAAGAATTATAGATTTCGGCGATGAGGTTTTTGTAAAGGTTGAGCTTGCATTTTCAAAAGCAGAGGGTATAACCGATATTTTTTACGGTGAAAGCCTGCCTGAGACCTTCAGCGACCGCTGTGTTATTGTAGATAAGGTTGAAAATAGGTCGGCAGTAATTCTTCCGGCTCGTGCCTGCCGTTATATAAGATTTACCGGGAATACCGAATTCAGTATCAAGGCGTACAGCGTGTTTCTTCCTCTTGAAAACAAAGCCTCTTTTAAGGGCGAAAAGCTGCTTACGGATATATTTGATATTTCGGCGAAAACTCTTGCGCTTTGCTCTAAGATGTTTTTCCTTGACGGAATTAAACGTGACAGATGGTCATGGGCGGGCGACGCAATGATCAGTGCAAGAATGAATTATTATTCTTACTTTGATACCGAAATAGTAAAGCGTACTCTTATAGCCCTGCGCGGCGGCAGTGAGATAAAAACGCCGGTAAACAATATATTGGATTATTCCTTTTATTGGCTTATAATGGCTTACGATTATTATCTTTATACTGCCGACGAGGATTTTATAAACAAAAATTATGATATTATGAAAGCCACGCTTGAGTATTATATTTCAAGATGCGACAGCAACGGCTTTGTTCCTCCGATAGGCGGCGTTTGGCTGTTTATTGACTGGCACGATATAGAACGCAAGGGCGCTGTTTGCGTAATACAAATGCTGTATGCAAAATCGGTGCAATATATGGCGTTTTTTGCACAGCTGTGCAACAGAAAAACAGATGAGCAGCGTTATAAGGAATTATATAATAAATTATTTGACGCAATCAACCGCACTTTTTGGAATGAGGATTTAGGAGCATATGTTTCTTCATTTGACGGTGAAACCGCTTCGGTACAGGTTAGGCGCCACCAGAATTATTTGGGTGTTCTTCTCGGCTTTGCGGACGAGGAAAAGAGAAAGCAAATTATTGAAAAGGTTTGCTTGAATTCAGAGATACCCAAAATAACCACACCGTTTTTCCGCTTTTTTGAGCTTGATATGCTTTGCACCTGCGGGCATAAGGATAAAGCATTCGATATAATACGTGATTATTGGGGCGGAATTATCTCATGCGGCGCGCAAACGGTTTGGGAGGAATATGACTCTTGTATGCAAGGGGAAGAGCACTATGCTATGTATGACGAACCGTTTGATAAAAGCCTGTGTCACGCTTGGGGAGCGGGACCGTTATACTTTATCGGAAAACACCTTGCCGGAGTATATCCTAACAGCCCCGGCTATAAGACGTTTACCGTTTGTCCCGAAACCGAGCTTGGTGATTACAGTATAACGGTGCCTGTTTACGGCGGAAAGGTTGAAATTACCTATAAGGATAAAAAGCTTTCTGTAAGAACAGATAAAGAGGGCGGAACTCTTATTTATAAGGGCAAAAATATACGGCTGCCCCGTTCTGAATGTATTACGGTTTGATATACAGGGCATATTAAATCTTGTGCTGTATATTAAGAAAATCTGTTTAATTACGGGATATGTGTTGACAAAAATTTATACAATAGCTTACAATATACTTGCAGTTCAATATTAAAATAGAAATGGGAATATTGTATGAACAATAAAATGCTTAATGACCTTATTTTTATAAAGGATCATTCATCAGTTTCAAATCGCAAAATTGCAAGCTTTATTATTGAAAATATAAGCACAATAGATAAGTACGGACTTTACGATATAGCAGAGTCTACGGAGACAAGCTATGCTACCGTCTCGCGGTTCTTTAAAAAAATTGCGCCTTCAGGATATAAGGATTTTAAAAAAGAAATAAAATTACTGCATGACAGTCAGCACATTCCGAATATAACCGAGTATTCTTTTGATATTCCGAGCAATGCCTCATACGATATTATATCAAAAAAGATACACGATTTTTCTTCATCGGTTATAGCCACATCGCAAATCAGTAACGATGTACTTGAAAGGGTTGTAGAGGTTCTTAAAAATACCGATATTATATATTTTTGCGGGCTTGGTACATCTGCGGTTGTTGCCCATTATGCATATATTAAATTTTTGCGCTTGAATATGGTATGCTGTTATGATACGGACGTTTTAATGACAAAAATGAAATCGGTGCTTCCTAATGATAATCAGGTGTTTTTTCTGATATCCTCTTCGGGAAGAACCAAAAGCATTATAGACATAGCTAAAAATGCCGGCATTCATAATAATATTGTTATTTCATTATGTGACTTTTCAAATTCTCCGTTATCAAAAATGGCGGATATAAATATATGCACAACACTCAGAGAATCTAACCGATATATCGATCTGGACGCTCCTCTTATTCACGAGCAGATAACTATAATCGATGTTTTATACAAATGCCTTTCAAAATATAAGGGTACGGACGCCTTTTACAAAACAAAAAAATCAGTGGAAAATCTGAAAATAATCAATCCGTAATTTGACTTAGGCAAAATCGGGAACAAGCATTAAAAAATACCCCCAGCCTAACCGTTTAGGGAAGACTGAGGGGTATTTTATTAAGCGGCGGTTTAATTAAATTTTTCCGTCTCTTTGAATAAGCAAACGCTTTATATCAACATCTCTGATATTTATATTGTTTTTAAGGGCAAAGCTTGCAGTTAAGCCGCAGGCGTCACCCATAGCAAGGCAATCTCCTGTAACTCTTAACGACGCCATAGCCTCATGGCTTGCGGAAATACATCTGCCTGCCATCATAAGGTTTTTAATACCGTAAGCAATCATTGATCTTACGGGTATTTCATACGGTTTAATCCCCATACATTTTTGTACGCCGTTATTTGCGTCGGGGTGAATATCTATTCCGAATGTTACAACGGTTACTCCGTCTTCAAATTCTCTGCCGATTCTTACATCATCGTAGGTCAGGCAGTATTCGCCGCGTATTCTTCGGGATTCTCTGATGCCCATCATAGGCGCGGTTTCCACAAGCTCAATATTTTTAAATTCCGAAATGGTTTTCATTACCTTTACGGTATCCATTACCTGCTTTTTGCTGTTTAGAGCAGACTCTGTTACGGATTTTGCATTGGTGGCATCACAGTTAACGTGCGTAAGCTGAACAACAGAAAGCGCTGAATCGGGCAGGTTAATAATAAACGGTCTGTTAAAGGGGCATTTATATTCAATCCCGTTGGCTTCGGCAGCACTGTCGAGCATCTTGCTCAGCTCGTATGCGTCCTTTTGCCTAAAATCGGTTCCCGCAACCAAAAACATAAGCGTACTTGACTGTACGGAATGATTTTCGCTGTCGCCGTAATCAAACGGAACTCCCGCGCTTGCGCATACGTCGCCGTCGCCCGTGCAGTCAATAACAAGCTTTGCCATATAAGCGCATCTGCCGTCCTTGTTTTCAACAATAATACCCTTGATTTCATTATCTTCAACAACGGATTTGGAAAAATATGTATTTCCCAAAAGCGTTACGCCCGCTTCAACGAGCATTTGTTCGATCATATATTTAAGATCTTCTGTTCTGAAGCTTATATCCCAAAATCCGCCCCAGTTATTTTCTTTTTTCAGTCTGTCGCGTATTTCGCCGGCAAGACCGGTTTTGTTTTCTATGTCGAACAAGGGGTTTACAAGTCCCTCAGTCCACATACCGCCGACGGTCAAGGCTCTTTCCACAAGTAAAACCTTAGCGTCGTTCCGTGCAGCGGTTATTGCTGCGGCAATACCGGCAGGGCCTGCACCGACAACTATTATGTCATATTCGCCGCAAATTTTTGTTTCAAGCTTTTCTGTAATCGTTTTGTTCATAAGGATATCCTCCTTTTATTATTTGTGTTTTTATCATACAACAAACCGTTAAATTTGTGAATACAAATATTTACAGTATATTTATAAATAAATACACTTTGAGAGGCTGCTATGAATACAAAGCTGCATGTTTTCTTTGAAAACAAAGATTTTTTTGATAACCCCTGCATCGCCTTTGACTTTACAACGGCATTTATATTAAAACAGGGGAGTTTTACCTTTAGGTCTGAAAACGACATCTGCGGGAAGGTGACAGAAAATAGTATTGCACTGTTCCCGAAGGGCGTTGTTATTAAAAAGGAAGTTTTACAAAGCTTGGAATGTCATTTGATTTTTTATAAAGAAGACGCTGAAAGATTAAACGAATATTTTTTTAAGCCGATACCTATTTCCGAAAGAAATCTGCAAAACATAGAGCTTCTTGATAAACACTATGCGTTCTTTAAGTTAGAGGTTGACGGTTTTGAGGAGCATATATGTAATGACATTCTGTATGATATAGTTTATCACAACAATAACAGCTTTAAGACCTTTGTTGAGCAGTGCGTTAATAAAAATATGAGCATAGGGCAAATGGCAGATGAATACGGTTACAGTTATAACGGTTTTCTGAATAAATTTAAAAAAGAAATGCAGGTGCTTCCGTGCGATTACATACAGAAAAAGAAGCTTTTAAAAGCCAATCAATTGCTTGCAAGCGGAAAATCGGTCGTACAAACTGCAATGGAATGTTCCTTTAACAGCGAATATTATTTCAGCAATTGGTTTAAAAAACAGTCCGGCATTTCTCCAGCCGAGTTTAAGAAACGGCTGCGTGTACTTTTTTAGTTTTCTGCAAACTTATTACTTTAGAATTGTATTTTAAAAAGGGGATAAAAAATGAATAATATAATAGTAGATTGGGACGAATACGGAAGACCGGTAAATATTAAAAACCCCAACGATTCCTACCAAATGAACTGGCTTTCTTCATACGCTCCTTATAAAACCGGAGAAGTACGGGGCTTTTGTTTTAAACGGTGCGAAAAAACTTCTTCAGGTGTTAGGGTGACTGCACAAAGTGCAGAGGGGGTACGTCTTACAATTGACAGAAGGCTATCCTCAAAAAATTACATTGAAACATATACTTTTTTGAATACAGCAAAATTTCCGGTAACATTAAATAAAGATTTCGGGGCGATATCTTACGCCGGCAACAGCTTTTTTGATAAAAAGCCGGATATGCTTTTTACACGCTGCAATACTCATATTTTTACAGGCGAGGATATTACATACCTTTATTCCGTAAAGCTTTGCGGAAAACCGCCCTATCTTCATGTAAGGGCAGAGCAAGGGAGCTTTTCCGGTTATGGATTGGCGGCTGATATTGCATTGACGCCTATGGCTTCCTTTGACAGAGGACAAATTTGGATTTTTCCGGAAACAAAGACATTGAAGCCAGGTGAAAAAGCCGAATTTATATTAAATTATCATTTTGTAAACAAGCGGCCGGAGAATACCGGATTTCATTGCAGCTTGAACAAGTATTCATTGTTTATGGGAGAAACAGTTAAGCTGTACGTGCATACCAAAACTCCGATTTGCGATTTATCCGTTACCTGTTCTGACCGCAAGGTTTCAATGAATATAAAAAACACATCCGCCGAAGGAATTATAAAACCCAAAAAAACAGGCGAATATAAAATAAAGGTTTGTGTAAACGGAAAAAATACATGGCTTTCGTTTTGTGTTTTGCCAAAGCTTTCTGAAATTTTAGAAAAAAGAGCGGCATTTATTTGTTCTAAGCAACAATGTGAAAATACGGACAGTCCTTTGTACGGTGCTTATTTAATATACAATAAAAAAACGGGTAACCTTGTTTACGAGCAGGATTTTTCGGATCATAATGCAGCACGAGAGCGTTTATCTATGGGTGTTACGGTTGCGCTTGCGTTACAGCAAAATAAAAGTTCTGCCTTGAGCCGTTCGTTAAAGCTTTACCGTGATTTTTTGGAACGCGAAATTGTTAATGTTACAACAGGAGAGGTAAAAAACGGTGTAAATGACGCCAGAACAAGGCTTTACAATTATCCGTGGGTTTCAACCTTTTATTTTGAGCTGTATAAAGCTACCGATGATATTACGGCCTTACAAACGGCGGCTGATGTTATGATACATTATTACGATATCGGCGGGGAAAATATGGAGTCTCATGCTGAGATTCATAGGCTGTTACCGTTTTTGAAAAAAGAAAAGCTTGAAAACTCTTATCAGCTATTACTGACAGGATTTTTAAAACACGCAGATTCCATAGTTGCCAGAAGAAACGATTCGTCATCACCGGAAGTAAGCTGTGCAAACGGAATGATGAGTATGATGGGTGTTATTTTAATAAATGCCTTTTTGCTTACAAATGACAAAAAATATTTGGTTCCTGTGGAGGATGTGGCTGATATTGTAGGGAATTTTTATGCATTACAGCCGGATTTCCACTGCTACGGTATGGCGGTGCGTTTTTGGGATTTGTACTGGTTTGGGGAATCCCGCGTTTACGGCGATACTTTTCCGCAGTGGCTTTGCGCTAATACCGCCGAGTTTTACGCATTTTACGATAAAGCATTTAAAACGCATAAGCACAGCCGACTTATTCGCGAAATTTTATTAGGCTGCTGCAGTGTTTATGATGAAGATGGATTCGGCTCCTGCGGATATTTGTATCCGGATGAGGTTATCGCTTATTCTTCGGATCCGGCACGGCAGGAAAAACACCGCCCGATCGGCAAGCATAGCGGCAAATTTTATGATAGCTTTGCAAACGATCAGGATTGGTCGCTGTATTATGCATACACACTGTTACCTGAAAAATATTTAAAATAATATCATTAAAATTCAATAATCATAGTTAAAGTGCTTTAGGAGCTAACTATATAAAAGTCAAGTAGCTTTTGAAAAATAAATATAGTTTAGCAT
>ERZ808252.2667-NODE-2667-length-10364-cov-5.987293_pt1 | contig 10364 bp, 9 predicted proteins | sample MGYA00521242_ERZ808252 | MGnify/ENA primary metagenome ERZ808252 (study PRJEB31516, sample SAMN03275581) | gut metagenome | biome: mammalia-associated habitat; material: feces | host: Papio cynocephalus | place: Kenya | collected 2012-08-07 ...
GCCCGAGGTGTTGAGCACGAGGAACATTATCATCGGGTTGGTGGCCGTGTCTTTCTTGGGGTTGAGTTCTTGCAACTGCTGCATGGCCTTCAGACCTGTCGGGGTGGCGGCATTGTCGAGGCCAAGCATGTTGGAGGCCACGTTCATGAAGATGGATCCCATAGCCGGATGGTTCTTGGGAATGTCGGGGAAAAGGCGCGAGAAGACAGGGCTGAGCATTCGCGCCAACAAGTTTACGGCGCCAGCCTTCTCGCCTATCTTCATGATGCCAAGCCAAAGGGCAAGCACGCCCGTGAGACCGAGCGATGTCTCAAATGCCGTCTTTGATGTATCAAAAGTGGAGTCGACTATCTTTTGGAAGATAGTCGTGTCGCCCATCAGAAGCTGCACTACGGCAAAGATGAAAGAAACGACGAAAAAAGCTATCCAAATGTAATTCAGTACCATATCGCGTGCAAAGGTACTGCTTTTATCTGATGTATAAAGTGTGAGTGGGAAAGTTTTTTCCCGCTCACACTTTACATTAACATGGTGAACGTCACGATTCCGCTCACTTCACGTTGAACCTCAATCCGACATTCAAGCTGAAACTCGTCGGACGGTCCTTGTACACGTTGTCCACCGACGAGTGGTTGTCGAAATAGTGGGTCACGCCCGGCTCGGCATACAGGCTAAGCGAGGGCGTGAAATGGAAGGCTCCGCCCACGGCGGCTTTCACCGACCATTGTGGCCGTTTCTCCGTAAGCTTCTGAGGCTCTGAATCGTCCAATCCCGTTGACCCCTTAACAAGCTTTTCCACCTCACCGCCAGCCGTGACATACACCTCGGCGCGCTTGGTGCGCAAGAAGCTATAGCTTGCCGTAAGCGGTACGCCGACATAATGCAGCTTCTGCCGGTCCACGACATCGACGTCTTCGGTGAAGTTGGAAGAAAGGTAACTATAAGTGACGCCTGTGTTTACGGCCCAACGGTCGGAAAGCCTGTAGCCAAGGCTGACACCTACTTTTACCGGCTGGGCATGATGCGACTTGCGCTTGGGACGTTTGGCCATCATGACGTTTGCCTTGCCAAGCTGCATTGGAAAGGTGCCAAAAGGCATCTCGTCGGAGTAGTAACCGCAGGCGGCACTGATGCCTCTATTCGCCGCCAAGCCGTTGCCGCTAAACGCTCCGCCATAATACGCGGTGAGCGTAAGCGGCGAGGAAACCGGCGATGAGCCACCATAAGCGTAGTCTGCCTCGGCCTGATATTGATAAGTGTCCCGGCTTGAATGTTTCCCGGACTTAGTATCCCCGCGCGACTCCGGAAGCGAGCGTCCCTTTTCCTCATTCTCTGCCATCTGTGCGCTTTGGCCCAATGCAGCCTCCCTTGTTTCACCAACGGTTTCCACATTGGCGTTGTTGGCGACATGTGCCTCGTCTGACATATGTAGATGCCAAGGCGTCGTTTCATCATGTTTGGAGAGCATTGCCATTTCTGGCTTGGTGGCAAAGCCGTCAAGGGGCAAGCTGGCATTGGCACGGTTTGCCGACCGCTGGACGGCGCGCGACACGGCTACCACGCGTGGCGACTCGTCCACTTTCAGCAGACGCCACGTCACGGGAACGGCGATGGCCGCCGCGACAGCCGCCGCGGTAAGCCAACGATACCGCCACATGGTCACATTTTGCGCCGGCCGAATCGACTTGGGCGAGACGACAGGCGAGGAAGAGGCGAGACGCTGCTTCACATCTTCGAGTAGTCCGTCGGGTGCCTTGACCCTACGGTCGGCCATCAGCCTCTGTATGTCTTTGGTCCAGTCTTCGTTCATCGTGTTACCTCCTTTCTCTTTCTAAGTATCCTTGCCAACATCGCCTTGGCCCTGTGATATTGCGAAGCCGAGGTGTCGGGCTTGATGCCCAACAACTCGGCAATCTCCTTATGGCTCTTGCCCTCTATGGCGTAGAGGTTGAACACCGCGCGGTAGCCGTCTGGCAATTGCCGCAATGCTTCGTCCACCATCTCTACGGTGAGGCCCGACATGTCGGGCGGCTCTTCCTCGGGCGTGTCAGGAATCTCGCGCTCGCTATCTACGAACAGCATCTTCTTCCTCTCGCGGAGAAACATCAATGCCTCGTTGACCACCACGCGGGTGAGCCACGCCTTCAAGGAGCCTTCGCCACGATAATTGAAGCTACCGACAGAAGAGAACACTTTTATCAAGGCTTCTTGCAACACGTCGCGCATGTCGTCGGGCTGGGGCACGTATCTCTTGCAAACACCGGCCATGTAGTCAGCAAATTCTGCATACAGCACATCCATCGCACGGGAATCACCCCGCGCGAACATTTGCAAGATGTGCCGCTCGTTGTTCATTCGCGATATTTATACTTGAATGTATGGCTCTTCTCACCTGAGAATGAATTCCATTTCAACGTGATGTCCTCGTATTTGCTGCCGTCTTCCGGCTTGGGGACATCGTTTAGCCTAAAAGCGATAATGCCATCGCCCACAGCACCCTTTGCGTCACCGTTGGCATCGTGGTAGAGCCTGAGCGTGCCATCAGACAAGCGCACCAACCTGAGCGTATGGATCTTCATGCCACCGAAATACGTGCGGAAGTGGAGCGTCAGGTAGCCATCCTCGCACACTGTCTTCCAACTGTTCACGATCTCCACGGGGTCATCGCCATAGGCCTTTTCCATGTCGTTGACGACAGGCGACATCAGCTTCGTGCGGATGGTGTCGAACACATTGACAATATGCACGTTGCGTTGAAGGCTCTTGTCATTGTCGTCATCAAAGATGACGGACACGAGCGCCCGCACCTCTTTCTTGTCTGTGGCATTAAACGGCCACTGCTTGTAATCCTTGTCCACAAGGGTCACCGAGTCGTTGAGCTGCATGTAAACCTGCCCATTCTCCGGGTTGGTCTTGAATGTCACCATCGCGTTGGGGGCATAGGCTGGGTCTATCACAAGATAATTGTTGTCATCATCATCGCACGACTGCAACGACAACGCGGTGGATAATAATATGGCCGCGAAGGCCATCATCTTAAATAGTTTATTCATAGCTGTTTTTTCTTTTACTCATGGGTTAAATGCCGACAAAGGCGAAACCTTGCACAGCTATAACATCTTTTAAATATTCGCGGCCTACAATCTTCAAAGAATCAACGCCTTCAGTTGCTCTATGCTGTCCACCACCTTGATGTAATCAGTCCAATGACCCCGCATGAAGCCGCGCCGCTGCATGTCGTCGAGCATATCGATTGTCTTGTCCCAGAAACCTTCAACATTATAGAGTATCGCCATCTTGCAATGATACCCTATGTTGTGCGACGCGGCCACGGTAAACACCTCGTCGAGCGTGCCTATGCCGCCCGGCAGGGCCACGCACACGTCGGCTTGCGCGAGCATGAGGTCCTTGCGGTCGGAGAGGTTGTCGCACGGTATCTCCACGTCGAGGCAGTCGGGGCGCTGGCCACTGTTCGCGAGTATCTGGGGTATGATACCTATTATCTGCCCACCGCCATTGTGTACGGCCTCGCCCACACACCGCATGAGCCCACGATTCTGGCCACCATAAACGAGAGTGTGGCCACTCTCCGCTATCCAGCTGCCAAGCTCCTCGGCGGCCTTGAAATAAGCCGGTGCTATGGAGTCGTTGGCAGAACAAAACACTGCTATCTTCATTTTTTCTTTATTTCGTTCGGCAAAGATAACAATAATTATCATATTTTTGTCGCTTAATCTCTTATTTTACAGTAACTTTGCATATTATTTATTTTATATAGCTATATTTTTTTGAAGACATTTGAAGAATTGGGCGTGAGCGAGCCTATCCGCCACGCCATTGAAGAACTTGGATTCGAGCAGCCGATGCCCGTCCAAGAGGAAGTCATTCCGTATTTGTTGGGTGAGCACAACGACGTGATCGCGCTGGCGCAGACTGGCACTGGCAAGACCGCCGCGTACGGCATTCCCGTGTTGCAGAGAACCGACGCCGATACAAGAGACACGCAGGCTCTCATCCTGAGCCCAACGCGTGAGCTGTGCCTGCAAATTGCAGACGACCTCAACTCGTTTGCCAAGTACATCCCGCACATGCACGTCATACCCGTGTATGGCGGCGCGTCCATCGTGACTCAAATCAACGAGTTGCGGCATGGGGCACAAATCATCGTGGCCACGCCAGGACGTCTCATAGACCTCATGGAGCGTGGCAAGGTGAAGCTCGACAACATACGCAACGTGGTGCTCGACGAGGCCGACGAGATGCTCAACATGGGATTCTCCGACAGCATCAACGCCATCTTCGAGCATGTGCCCGAAGACCGCAACACGCTGCTCTTCTCCGCGACCATGAGCAAGGAGATTGAGAAGATAGCGAAAAACTACCTGCACGACTACAAGGAGATCGTGGTGGGCTCGCGCAACGAGGGAGCCGAGAACGTGAACCACGTCTACTATCTCGTGAACGCCAAGGACAAGTACCTGGCCTTGAAGCGCATCGTAGACTTCTACCCACGCATCTACGCCATCATATTCTGCCGCACGAAGATGGAGACGCAGGAGGTGGCCGACAAGCTCATCAAGGACGGCTACAACGCCGAGTCGCTGCACGGCGACCTGTCGCAGCAGCAGCGCGACCTCACGATGCAGAAGTTCAGGCAGCACTTGGTGCAACTGCTCGTGGCAACCGACGTGGCGGCGCGCGGACTCGACGTAGACGACCTGACACACGTCATAAACTACGGACTGCCCGACGACGTGGAGAACTACACCCACAGGTCGGGACGCACCGGACGCGCGGGAAAGAAGGGCACCAGCATTTCCATCATACACTCGCGAGAGAAGTTCAAGGTGAAAGCCATTGAGAAGGTCATCGGCAAGGAGTTTGTCGATGGCACACTGCCCACGCCGGAGGAGATATGCAAGAAACAGCTGTTCAAGACCATGGACGACATCATGAAGACCGACGTCGACGAGGATCTCATCGCGCCATACATGGAAGACATCAACCGCCAGTTTGAGTATATAGACAAGGAGGACATCATAAAGAAGATGGTGTCAAACACGTTTGGCCGCTTCCTCGACTACTACAAGAACGCGCCAACGATAGAGAAGCCCACAAGGGGCAACGCGCGCGACGACAGGCGGAAAAAGGGCGAGAAAGGCAGAAACGGCTCACGAGGCGACCGTCCACGCGGCCCACGCAAGGCAGAGGCTGGCTATCGCAGGCTCTTCATCAACCTCGGAAAGGCAGATGGCTTCTATCCCGGTGAGGTGATGCAGTTCATTAACCACCACGTGCACGGGCCGAAACAGGAGATCGGGCACATCGACCTGCTGTCGAAGTTCTCATATATCGAGGTGCCCGAAAAAGACGCCAACAAGGTGATGAGTGCCATCAACGGCGTGAAATACAAGGGACGCGAGGTGAGGTGCAACGATGCCGAGGACAAAGATGCTGGACGAGGAAAAGCCACGCAAAAGAAAAGGGAATACAAGAAAAAAGGCTCAGAAAGCCAAGCCAAAGGCAAGGATGACTGGAAAGCACTGATGGCTGGAGGCAAAGCCAATTTAAAGGACGAAGAGCCCGACTTCTCTGAGGAAGGATGGGCACGCAGATTCCCCAAAAAGAAATAAGATGACTGAGGGCATAAAGGACACCATAGTGCTTTATGCCCATTAGTTTATGCTTAAAATGCAATAACATTTATAATTTCATATCCCCACAGATGAAAAAGACTATTTTGACAATGGCCGCAGTCGCATTGTTCACGGCTTGCGCCGACGCTGCCGACACTAAGGGCAACGTCAGCTTCTCGGGAGAACTGAGCGGCTTGAAAGACACGCTCATCGTGATGACGCCAACAGGCGAGAGAAGCATCAAGAAAGACACCGTACTCACGAAAGACGGCAAGTTCCAGTTCACCGTCAACGTGAATGAGCCTACATTGATATATGCCTACACTCCTGGTACTATTCGCCACACGGAGAACATCGGCTTCGAGGCTATCGCCGTGCCTGGCGAGAAGGCCGTGATGACGGGCGACGTGAGCAAGGCGTACTATTTCAGCGGCAGCAAGTTCTACCTGGAATACAACGAGGCCGACAGGACATATTCCAATGCCATGAAGCCACTCAACGACCTCGTGGAGTCGCTGAACAAGCGCATGCAAAGTGGAGAGAGCCAGGAAACGCTACAGAAAGAATACAGCGAAAAAGCTCCTGCCATACAAAAGCAAGCCACAGAAGCCATCGTCGACTTCATCGCGAAGCATCCCGACTCGGAGGGAGCGGCGGCGTTCATCCCCATGCTGGGCGACCTCGCCACGATGAAGAAAGCGGCGGCTTCGCTGTCGGAAAAGGTGAGGAACGGACGCATGCACAACTACTACCAGAAGGCAATCGACGGCATAGAAGCACGCGAGAAAGCCGAGGCTGAGGCCGGGAAGAAGCAAGCTGCCGGTGTTGTGGCTCCAGACTTCACGCTCAACGACATCAACAGCAAGCCTCTCTCGCTCGCCAGTTTCAAGGGCAAGTACGTGCTGCTCGACTTCTGGGGCACATGGTGCATCTGGTGCGTACGCGGAATTCCAAAGATGAAGGAATACTACAACAAGTACAAGGACAAGTTTGAGATCCTGTCCATCGACTGCAATGAGTCTATGGACAAATGGAAAGCTGGCGTGAAAAAGCACGAACTGCCATGGCTCAACGTCTACCAGCCAAGCGATGGCGCGGTGCAGACAACGCAGCTCTACGGCATCCAGGGCTTCCCGACAAAGATTCTCGTGGGTCCAGACGGCAAGATCGTGAAGACTGTCGTGGGAGAGGATCCTGCGTTCTACACGTTCCTTGACGAGACTTTCGGCAAATAATACTCAGGCAGACTCATATTTCCTTTGGCCGGCACAAGACCGGAAAACAAATCTTTGGCCGGCACAAGACCGGCCACTGCAAAGTAAAAGGGCAGTTCCATTGTGGAACCGCCCTTTTTCCATATTCATCAGCGCCTTGAATTATTCATCAACACCTTGAATGTTTGCAGGGGCAGGCCGTGTGCCCGTCCGCGCTGTAATGTAGCCATGCTTTGCTAAAAGCACCTCCTCATACAAGGCACGAAAAAGGGGAAAGAATCAACGTTTGGTTCTTTCCCCTTATTGCTATCGAGAACGGCTCCCTGAGGCTTGAAATGATGCCTCAGAAGCCGTCTGTGGGCATATTAGTCAGCGAGCTTTGCCTTGATGAACTCGCGGTTCAGACGCGCGATGTTGGCGATAGACTCATTCTTCGGGCACTCAGCCTCACAAGCGCGAGTGTTGGTGCAGTTGCCGAAGCCGAGCTCCTCCATCTTTGCCACCATGTTCTTTGCGCGGCGAGCAGCCTCCACGCGGCCCTGAGGCAGCAGCGCGAACTGACTCACCTTGGAAGACACGAAGAGCATTGCGGAACCGTTCTTGCAGGCTGCCACGCAAGCGCCACAGCCAATACATGTGGCACAGTCCATTGCCTCGTCTGCATCGTCCTTGGAGATAAGGATGGCGTTGGCATCTTGAGCCTGGCCAGTGCGCACGCTTGTGTAGCCACCAGCTGCGATGATCTTGTCGAAAGCCGAACGGTCAACCATGCAGTCCTTGATGATTGGGAAGGCTGCCGAGCGCCATGGCTCAACGGTGATGACATCGCCATCGTGGAAACGGCGCATATAGAGCTGGCAAGTGGTTGCGCCCTGAGCTGGTCCGTGAGGATGGCCGTTGATATAGAGTGAGCACATGCCGCAGATACCCTCGCGGCAGTCGTGGTCGAAGACGAAAGGCTCGTTGCCACCCTCAATGAGTTGCTCGTTGAGGATGTCGAGCATCTCCAGGAAAGAGGTGTCGCCGGGGATGTCTTTCATCTCAAAGGTGTCGAAGTGGCCTTCTGCCTTGGGGCCGTTCTGACGCCAAACCTTCAGTGTGAATGATATATTCTGATCCATTGTTTTTTCTTGAGTTAATGAACTTAAAAACTATGATTTATAGTTACGCGTCTGAACCTTGATGTACTTGTAGTCGAGGTCTTCCTTGTAGAGCACAGGTGCGTTATTCTCACCCTTGTACTCCCAGCAAGCCACGTACATGTAGTTCTCGTCGTCGCGCTTTGCCTCGCCTTCCTCAGTCTGGCTCTCCTCGCGGAAATGGCCGCCGCAGCTCTCGTTGCGCTCAAGGGCGTCGTAAGCGATGAGCTCGCCCATGAGGATGAAGTCGCGTAGATGGATAGCCTTGTCGAGCTCCACGTTGAGACCTTCCTTGGAACCTGGCACGCGCACGCAAGTGTTGAACTGCTCGCGCACGTCTTTCAGCATGGCCAAGGCTTTCTTCAGACCCTCGGCGTTGCGTGCCATGCCCACGTAGTTCCACATGATGTTGTAGAGCTCCTTGTGGATGGAGTCAACGCTCTTCAGCTTCGACTTGTCGGTCTGCTTATTCTGGATGTCCATGATGCGGTCGATCTCGGCCTGCACGTTCTTCTCAGCCTCCACAAACTCAGGAGCGTCGGTGCTTGGCTTCTTCACCTGAATCTGGTCTGAGAGATAGTTTTGCATGGTATAAGGTATGACGAAGTAACCGTCTGACAGGCCCTGCATCAGCGCGGAAGCGCCGAGGCGGTTGGCTCCGTGGTCGGAGAAGTTGCACTCGCCCAAGGCGAAAAGTCCCTTGACGCTGGTCTGGAGCTCATAGTCTACCCAAAGTCCACCCATGGTGTAGTGGATTGCAGGGAATATCATCATTGGGTTGTCGTGTGGATCCACGTCGGTAATCTCCTGATACATGTCGAAGAGGTTGCCATAACGCTGGTCAACAACGTCGCGACCAAGACGCTGGAATGCCTCTGAGAAGTCGAGGAACACGGCAAGACCGGTGTTGTTCACGCCATAGCCCTTGTCGGTACGCTCTTTTGCTGCGCGCGAAGCCACGTCACGTGGCACGAGGTTACCAAATGCAGGATAACGACGCTCCAAGTAGTAGTCGCGGTCTTCCTCTGGAATGTCACGACCCTTGATCTCACCCTTCTGGAGTTTCTTGGCATCCTCAAGCTTCTTGGGCACCCAGATGCGGCCATCGTTGCGGAGCGACTCTGACATAAGGGTGAGCTTAGACTGCTTGTCGCCATGCACTGGAATACATGTAGGGTGAATCTGCACGAAGCAAGGATTTGCGAACCAAGCACCCTTTCGGTATGCCTGAATGGCGGCTGTGCAGTTGCAGCCCATGGCATTTGTCGACAGGAAGTATGTGTTGCCATATCCACCAGTAGCGAGACAAACGGCGTGAGCTGAATAGCGCTCCAGCTTGCCTGTGACAAGGTTCTTGGCGATGACGCCACGGCAACGGCCATCGATGATCACGACATCTTCTATCTCTGTGCGCGTGTGAAGCTCCACAGTGCCATGGTTCACCTCTTTCATGAGGGATGAATAAGCACCGAGCAGCAACTGCTGGCCTGTCTGGCCCTTGGCGTAGAACGTGCGGCTAACCTGCACGCCACCAAACGAACGGTTGGCCAACATGCCGCCATACTCACGAGCGAAAGGCACGCCCTGGGCGACACACTGGTCGATGATGTTGGCGCTGACCTCTGCCAGGCGATACACGTTGGCCTCGCGAGCACGATAGTCGCCACCCTTGATGGTGTCGTAGAACAGACGGTAAACGGCGTCACCGTCGTTCTGGTAGTTCTTGGCTGCGTTTATACCACCCTGCGCGGCGATGGAGTGAGCGCGGCGGGGAGAGTCCTGGATGCAGAAATTAATGACGTGGAAGCCCATCTCACCAAGAGAAGCGGCTGCACTTGCACCTGCAAGACCTGTACCCACGACGATGATGTCGAGCTTGCGCTTGTTGGCGGGGTTCACCAGTTTCTGGTGAGCTTTATAGTTGGTCCATTTCTCGGCCAGAGGGCCTTCTGGAATTCTTGAATCTATCTGAGTCATTTTTATTATGAGTTTATAGTTGTTGGGATTACAGTCTATAGTTTGTGAGTCTTTCGTTTATAGTCTTGAATAGCGTTGGCTATAGGGTTCATCAACTAAAAACCAAAAAACTATATTTGCTATCAACTATTAGAAGCTGGGTGCGAAACCGAACCAGAATGAGAGTACCAGGAAAGCGAAAACGGCCATGAGGATGGTCACGTAGGCGATGCCGATGCACTGCCAGCGCTTCAGCCAAATCTTGCCGCTCCAGCCCAAGGTCTGCATTGCCGACCAGAAGCCATGAGAGAGGTGGAACCACAGGGCTACGATCCACACGAGGTAGAGCACGGAGTACACGGGGTTGGCGAATGTCTGCTGGATCCAGCCAAAGCCATCGGCAGGAGCCGGTGTCGTGG
>ERZ808252.2668-NODE-2668-length-10362-cov-4.323469_pt1 | contig 10362 bp, 5 predicted proteins | sample MGYA00521242_ERZ808252 | MGnify/ENA primary metagenome ERZ808252 (study PRJEB31516, sample SAMN03275581) | gut metagenome | biome: mammalia-associated habitat; material: feces | host: Papio cynocephalus | place: Kenya | collected 2012-08-07 ...
TGATAAATTTTATTACTTATATTATACAATGACTTGTACAATTTCACAAGATGAAATTACCAGTTCTTCACGATCCATTTTCCGGTTTTGGACAAATGGCTCTTCTTAATATTGGTCGTCGTTTTGCACGACGGCTTTAAAAGCGCGGAAGTCTCATTTTTGTTGCAGAGACTCCATGCTATTCTGCCGATACTGTATTTCTTCAAAAGGGTCATCCATTTTTTTGCCTCCTTTTTATTGATAGCGCCATTACCGGAAGCATCGCAGATAGAAAACTCGCTTACGATCACCGGCAGATTTTTCTTGTGTGCCTCGATCAATTTATTGCGGATGCCGTCGCCATGTGTCGCCGCATAAAAATGAAGCGCATACAAAATATTGGTCTGACCTTGGATTGGATCCTGTGCCACGATGTCCACGTCCTGTGACCACGTCGGCGTCCCTACAATGATCAGCGCATCTTTATCATTCTTTCGGATCAATGAGATCATCGTCTCTGCGTACGGCTTGATGTCCTTTTTCCATGTTACGTTTCCGTTTGGCTCATTGCAGATCTCATAGATCACATTCGTCTGTGCCGCATATTTTTTGGAAAAATAAGTAAAAAACTCTTTTGCCTGCGACTGATTTGTCTTTGGATTTCCATCGGACAAAATATGCCAGTCCAGAATCACGTACATACCTAGATCCGTCGCCGCCTTTACGCCCTCTTCCACTTTTGAGTAAAGTGATTTCTGATATCCGGCTCCCGGATCGCTGTACAAGGCAAGCCGTATGGTATTGGCTCCCATTTTTTGGAAACTGCGAAATGCTTTTTTATTTACATACTGCGGAAACCAAGCAATGCCGTGTGTACTTACGCCGCGGAGATTGACGGTTTTTCCTTTGGAATTTACAATTTTCGTTCCCTGCACCTGAAGCGGTTCGCATTTTTTTGCCGCCCGGTTCACATCGGCATGGGAAAGCAATCCCAGAAAAGCCGCTGCGATCAGACTGCACCAGATCCATTTTTTCATTTTCTCTACACTCCTGTGATTTTTTCTTTCATTATAACTTTTTTCATGCTTTTTTTCAATTCCTTTCGATAAATTGTTGAAGATTGAAACCAAATATTGTATACTGTTATTATACTATAATTATGAAATAGAGGATTCGAACTTATGACAACACAACAGATTCAATACATCATTGCAATTACAGAAGAAGGAAGTTTTTCCGCTGCTGCTAAAAAACTGGTGGTTACACAGCCATCGATCAGCCAGCTGGTTAAAAATATGGAATATACGATTGGCGCACCTTTGTTTGACCGGACGACCCAGCCAATCAAATTGACTCCTGTTGGAATCGCTTATTATGAAGCCGCTAAAAAAATTGAAAATGTAAACCGGGAACTGCAAAACCGTGTATCCGAGATCAACGATCTGCAGTTTGGAACGCTGACAATCGGAACTTCACCATTTCGTGCAGCGTGTATGCTCCCGAAAAGCATTGCTTATTTTAAAGAAAAATATCCGGGCATTTCGATCAATATCATTTCAGAGCCGATCGAAATCTTAAAACAGTATCTGCTGGATGGCGATATTGATATCTGTATTGAAAATGATGTTTTCCAGCCACAGTTTTTTACTTCCGAAAGTTTATCTACGGAAACCTTCTATCTGGCTGTAAATCCATCCAATCCCTGGAATGAGGGAAAAGAGAAAAATGTACTGACGGTAGATGACATTTTGCATGACAGTGAAAAACTTTATGAGGATTGTGCCGTCAGCGCTGCAGAAGCAGAGAAACTTCCTTTTATTCTGCTGGATTCCAAGAGTGAATACCAGGATGTCTCTGCCAATATTTTTGATACGCTTAACATGAAGCCGGATATCACTCTCCGTGCTTCCAATATTGAGACAAAGTTCCACTGGATCACTTCCAATCTCGGCGCCGGCTTTATTCCGGATACGCTGATTCGCTTTGGTAACTTTAAAGAACATCCAAATTATTATAAGATTCGTGAAACGAAACGTTCCAGCCAGCTTTTTCAGGAAGAGATCGTTGTCGCTTACAACAAGCACCACTTCCTGACAAAAGCGGCGAAAGAATATATCATTGAATTAAAGAAATTGATCGGATTGGGAACCTGGCTGACTGCCTGAGGACTTATTCTTCAATCAGACAGCCAAATCCAAATTTGACATCAAGCTGTTTTAACTGCTCCCAATCATTTTGTTTACCACCGGCCGGCCGCACCTCGATCGTGTGCCAGCCGGCTTTTTGTTCTGCTAAGATCATTCGCACCATCCGGTTATCCCAGGCAAACTCCCAATACATCTCCAGACATTCCCGCGGTTCTCCATCGACACAAATCTCTACCTTACAATCCGTCTGCCGTGCCGTCTGGAAAAATTCCGCGACAACGACAGAGCAGTACCGTTTCACGGAAAAAACCTGGTTTTCATCATACGTGATACCATCAATCTTTTCAAATTTCCAGAAAGAGCCGTCAAAACAAGGCTCTTCCGGTATGACGTAAGGCTTCTTCTCTTCCTTTTCGAGTGAATACCGGAAAAAGTGCATAATATTATCTGCGATAAATTCATGGCCTTCGATGCGCGGATGCACGTAATCACTTGCATAATCTCCCCAGGAAAACCGATTTTCCCGAATATTTTCCATTACCATGCTTCCAATATCCAAAAGCGGAATATGATAATAATGTGCGATCCTTGTCATCGCTCCCCGCGTGCAGTTGCCATTTTCATTGCAGAAAAGCAGGACGCAGACATACGTGCCATTTTCCAGAAAATGATGCACCAGCCCCTCAAAGGCTTCCTGGAGATAATACTGCCCCGGATCGTTTACACTGTAATCTAAAAAAACAAGATCCGGCTTCTCCGCCATCAGACTTTCCATTGCAAACAGCGCATGCGCGGAAAATGTCCCGGACACACTGGCATTGATAAATTCCGGCACCGTACTTCCCGGAAAGTAACCCTGCCATTTCTGCTCCATTTTATTTAAAAAAGCATTCCCCTTTTTTACTGCCTCGCCTTTGGACACAGAAGCCCCCAATGCTGCGATTTTTTTCTTCTCACCACGCAGTCCTGCTTCTATGATCTCCCGAACCGGCTGAAGGTTTGCCCGTTCAAATGCTTCCGGCTGAATATAGATACACTGCTCCATAACACTCCTCCTTATTTTTGTATAAAAAAGTAAGTGGCACTATATCGCTATAGTACCACCAGAAAAAAGTATGAAAAAGGATTATCAAAAATACCTTGTCTGCATTATTTATCTTACTGAAATACATTATAGCATACTTTTTTCAAAAAGACAAATTAGAATTTGTTATAAATACTATAACTTTTGTGTTATATGTATATTTTTTACAATTCTATGGTTTCTCCCGATTTTATGGACATTTCCGCCTCATCTATCTCCAGCCAGATTGTCGTGTCGGTTGGATTATAAATTCTTTTTCCATTTTGCGAAAAAATTAATTGTTGATATTTTTTGTGATAATTGCAGATTTCTCCATTCGTGGCATACCAGATGTCCTCCCGGTCTGCTACTTTTTCAAACAAATCATCCACAATATTCCAGTTATCCTGCTGGTCAAATTCAAACGTATGCCCCCATACATAAAACATATAGGAATCATCTTCTACTTTGGCATTGATAAATTTGTCTGCCAGTTCCATCAATTGAGGATCCGCGTGATGGCACGTCGGATTCAGTATCAGCCAGTTCTCCGGCAGATGAAATTCATAGGTACTCATTACAGTACGTGCATAACTGATTCCTGCATTTTTTAATATCTGAATCAGCGTTTCATTATACAAACCATACGGATAGGCATATCCGGTAATGATTCTGTCATACATATTTTCTAATTCACGGCGGCATTTGATAATATCTTCCATCAACTGCATTGGCAGTAAGGTTGTAGATTTTTGATGATCATATCCATGGTTTGCCACTTCAACAAGCGGATTATCATACAACGCTCCGGCTTTCTTTTCCGTCACATTGATGTACGTCTCTCCCTCCGGAAATACCGCATCTTCTTTGGAAAACCAGCCGGGAATGATATTAAACGTCCCCTTGATATGATACTGTTCCATTTTCCGGATCAACCGCTCATCCTGCGTAATGTTGTCATCGTAACTGATCGTAAACGCCTTTTTCTTTCCACCCGGAAATCGCATATAACACTGTCTCATTCGTTTCCCTCCAACTCATTTAATCAACTCGTGTACGATCCTATTGTATCAGATTCTCCTCCTTCACGCAATGCCTTTGTTGCATCTAAAAAGGCTCCCTGGTTCATATAAATAAACAAGGATTTTGCGTAATCGTACTGCGATACGGCTTCCCAGTCACTTTCATTCAATATCACATTTTTGTAAGAATCCAAAACAATCTGATCTTCTCCGGGGTATTGTTCCCGTTTACACTGCATGATATAAGGACAGACGGCAATCGTTATCTCCGCCTCTGACTCCTGTTCCACACGCCGGCATCCGGTCTGTAATGCCTCGATAAATGTCTGCGCATCCTGCTCTTCCTCTGGCGTATCCGCTTTCAGATAATATGTTTTTTTCGTCTGAAGATATGCCTGAAACCGGCTGTCACTGGCGTCATTTTCCATAATTTTTCCATCAGATGCCTTTCCCCGTACATCGCGAATGGCATCATAATACGCATAAGAAATAGTCTGCATGATATTGTGCTCTTCCCGGTACATGCTCTCGTACATCGCATCGAATACACTGCTTAATATACAATAACTCATACGGTCGAGTTTTTCTTCCGGCGTATATTTCATAAAGAAATGAATCCGATTGCGCCACATATAATAATTGATAAATGTGTTGACCGGCTTTGCATTCGAACCCATTTTGTGCAGCACAACACTGTCTTTGATCGTTACTACTTTATGGCCGGCAAGATGAAAACGATAACACCATTCCATATCGTCCCAGTAAATAAAGTTGTCTTCCGGCATGATCCCGATATCGCTTTCTTTGATAAAACGGGTGCGCAGCATAACACTGCAGGTCGCTACCGTATCGCATTCATTGACCGCCGGAATGTTTCCATCGTCCAGATAATCTGCATAGTGGGTAATTGCCGTAAAGTTTTCAAAATCGAGATCCAGTCCGTACTGCTGTACATATTCCGGATAATCCATGGATTATCCGGAATATGTACAGCAGTACGGACTGGATCTCGATTTTGAAAACTTTACGGCAATTACCCACTATGCAGATTATCTGGACGATGGAAACATTCCGGCGGTCAATGAATGCGATACGGTAGCGACCTGCAGTGTTATGCTGCGCACCCGTTTTATCAAAGAAAGCGATATCGGGATCATGCCGGAAGACAACTTTATTTACTGGGACGATATGGAATGGTGTTATCGTTTTCATCTTGCCGGCCATAAAGTAGTAACGATCAAAGACAGTGTTGTGCTGCACAAAATGGGTTCGAATGCAAAGCCGGTCAACACATTTATCAATTATTATATGTGGCGCAATCGGATTCATTTCTTTATGAAATATACGCCGGAAGAAAAACTCGACCGTATGAGTTATTGTATATTAAGCAGTGTATTCGATGCGATGTACGAGAGCATGTACCGGGAAGAGCACAATATCATGCAGACTATTTCTTATGCGTATTATGATGCCATTCGCGATGTACGGGGAAAGGCATCTGATGGAAAAATTATGGAAAATGACGCCAGTGACAGCCGGTTTCAGGCATATCTTCAGACGAAAAAAACATATTATCTGAAAGCGGATACGCCAGAGGAAGAGCAGGATGCGCAGACATTTATCGAGGCATTACAGACCGGATGCCGGCGTGTGGAACAGGAGTCAGAGGCGGAGATAACGATTGCCGTCTGTCCTTATATCATGCAGTGTAAACGGGAACAATACCCCGGAGAAGATCAGATTGTTTTGGATTCTTACAAAAATGTGATATTGAATGAAAGTGACTGGGAAGCCGTATCGCAGTACGATTACGCAAAATCCTTGTTTATTTATATGAACCAGGGAGCCTTTTTAGATGCAACAAAGGCATTGCGTGAAGGAGGAGAATCTGATACAATAGGATCGTACACGAGTTGATTAAATGAGTTGGAGGGAAACGAATGAGACAGTGTTATATGCGATTTCCGGGTGGAAAGAAAAAGGCGTTTACGATCAGTTACGATGACAACATTACGCAGGATGAGCGGTTGATCCGGAAAATGGAACAGTATCATATCAAGGGGACGTTTAATATCATTCCCGGCTGGTTTTCCAAAGAAGATGCGGTATTTCCGGAGGGAGAGACGTACATCAATGTGACGGAAAAGAAAGCCGGAGCGTTGTATGATAATCCGCTTGTTGAAGTGGCAAACCATGGATATGATCATCAAAAATCTACAACCTTACTGCCAATGCAGTTGATGGAAGATATTATCAAATGCCGCCGTGAATTAGAAAATATGTATGACAGAATCATTACCGGATATGCCTATCCGTATGGTTTGTATAATGAAACGCTGATTCAGATATTAAAAAATGCAGGAATCAGTTATGCACGTACTGTAATGAGTACCTATGAATTTCATCTGCCGGAGAACTGGCTGATACTGAATCCGACGTGCCATCACGCGGATCCTCAATTGATGGAACTGGCAGACAAATTTATCAATGCCAAAGTAGAAGATGATTCCTATATGTTTTATGTATGGGGGCATACGTTTGAATTTGACCAGCAGGATAACTGGAATATTGTGGATGATTTGTTTGAAAAAGTAGCAGACCGGGAGGACATCTGGTATGCCACGAATGGAGAAATCTGCAATTATCACAAAAAATATCAACAATTAATTTTTTCGCAAAATGGAAAAAGAATTTATAATCCAACCGACACGACAATCTGGCTGGAGATAGATGAGGCGGAAATGTCCATAAAATCGGGAGAAACCATAGAATTGTAAAAAATATACATATAACACAAAAGTTATAGTATTTATAACAAATTCTAATTTGTCTTTTTGAAAAAAGTATGCTATAATGTATTTCAGTAAGATAAATAATGCAGACAAGGTATTTTTGATAATCCTTTTTCATACTTTTTTCTGGTGGTACTATAGCGATATAGTGCCACTTACTTTTTTATACAAAAATAAGGAGGAGTGTTATGGAGCAGTGTATCTATATTCAGCCGGAAGCATTTGAACGGGCAAACCTTCAGCCGGTTCGGGAGATCATAGAAGCAGGACTGCGTGGTGAGAAGAAAAAAATCGCAGCATTGGGGGCTTCTGTGTCCAAAGGCGAGGCAGTAAAAAAGGGGAATGCTTTTTTAAATAAAATGGAGCAGAAATGGCAGGGTTACTTTCCGGGAAGTACGGTGCCGGAATTTATCAATGCCAGTGTGTCCGGGACATTTTCCGCGCATGCGCTGTTTGCAATGGAAAGTCTGATGGCGGAGAAGCCGGATCTTGTTTTTTTAGATTACAGTGTAAACGATCCGGGGCAGTATTATCTCCAGGAAGCCTTTGAGGGGCTGGTGCATCATTTTCTGGAAAATGGCACGTATGTCTGCGTCCTGCTTTTCTGCAATGAAAATGGCAACTGCACGCGGGGAGCGATGACAAGGATCGCACATTATTATCATATTCCGCTTTTGGATATTGGAAGCATGGTAATGGAAAATATTCGGGAAAATCGGTTTTCCTGGGGAGATTATGCAAGTGATTACGTGCATCCGCGCATCGAAGGCCATGAATTTATCGCAGATAATATTATGCACTTTTTCCGGTATTCACTCGAAAAGGAAGAGAAGAAGCCTTACGTCATACCGGAAGAGCCTTGTTTTGACGGCTCTTTCTGGAAATTTGAAAAGATTGATGGTATCACGTATGATGAAAACCAGGTTTTTTCCGTGAAACGGTACTGCTCTGTCGTTGTCGCGGAATTTTTCCAGACGGCACGGCAGACGGATTGTAAGGTAGAGATTTGTGTCGATGGAGAACCGCGGGAATGTCTGGAGATGTATTGGGAGTTTGCCTGGGATAACCGGATGGTGCGAATGATCTTAGCAGAACAAAAAGCCGGCTGGCACACGATCGAGGTGCGGCCGGCCGGTGGTAAACAAAATGATTGGGAGCAGTTAAAACAGCTTGATGTCAAATTTGGATTTGGCTGTCTGATTGAAGAATAAGTCCTCAGGCAGTCAGCCAGGTTCCCAATCCGATCAATTTCTTTAATTCAATGATATATTCTTTCGCCGCTTTTGTCAGGAAGTGGTGCTTGTTGTAAGCGACAACGATCTCTTCCTGAAAAAGCTGGCTGGAACGTTTCGTTTCACGAATCTTATAATAATTTGGATGTTCTTTAAAGTTACCAAAGCGAATCAGCGTATCCGGAATAAAGCCGGCGCCGAGATTGGAAGTGATCCAGTGGAACTTTGTCTCAATATTGGAAGCACGGAGAGTGATATCCGGCTTCATGTTAAGCGTATCAAAAATATTGGCAGAGACATCCTGGTATTCACTCTTGGAATCCAGCAGAATAAAAGGAAGTTTCTCTGCTTCTGCAGCGCTGACGGCACAATCCTCATAAAGTTTTTCACTGTCATGCAAAATGTCATCTACCGTCAGTACATTTTTCTCTTTTCCCTCATTCCAGGGATTGGATGGATTTACAGCCAGATAGAAGGTTTCCGTAGATAAACTTTCGGAAGTAAAAAACTGTGGCTGGAAAACATCATTTTCAATACAGATATCAATATCGCCATCCAGCAGATACTGTTTTAAGATTTCGATCGGCTCTGAAATGATATTGATCGAAATGCCCGGATATTTTTCTTTAAAATAAGCAATGCTTTTCGGGAGCATACACGCTGCACGAAATGGTGAAGTTCCGATTGTCAGCGTTCCAAACTGCAGATCGTTGATCTCGGATACACGGTTTTGCAGTTCCCGGTTTACATTTTCAATTTTTTTAGCGGCTTCATAATAAGCGATTCCAACAGGAGTCAATTTGATTGGCTGGGTCGTCCGGTCAAACAAAGGTGCGCCAATCGTATATTCCATATTTTTAACCAGCTGGCTGATCGATGGCTGTGTAACCACCAGTTTTTTAGCAGCAGCGGAAAAACTTCCTTCTTCTGTAATTGCAATGATGTATTGAATCTGTTGTGTTGTCATAAGTTCGAATCCTCTATTTCATAATTATAGTATAATAACAGTATACAATATTTGGTTTCAATCTTCAACAATTTATCGAAAGGAATTGAAAAAAAGCATGAAAAAAGTTATAATGAAAGAAAAAATCACAGGAGTGTAGAGAAAATGAAAAAATGGATCTGGTGCAGTCTGATCGCAGCGGCTTTTCTGGGATTGCTTTCCCATGCCGATGTGAACCGGGCGGCAAAAAAATGCGAACCGCTTCAGGTGCAGGGAACGAAAATTGTAAATTCCAAAGGAAAAACCGTCAATCTCCGCGGCGTAAGTACACACGGCATTGCTTGGTTTCCGCAGTATGTAAATAAAAAAGCATTTCGCAGTTTCCAAAAAATGGGAGCCAATACCATACGGCTTGCCTTGTACAGCGATCCGGGAGCCGGATATCAGAAATCACTTTACTCAAAAGTGGAAGAGGGCGTAAAGGCGGCGACGGATCTAGGTATGTACGTGATTCTGGACTGGCATATTTTGTCCGATGGAAATCCAAAGACAAATCAGTCGCAGGCAAAAGAGTTTTTTACTTATTTTTCCAAAAAATATGCGGCACAGACGAATGTGATCTATGAGATCTGCAATGAGCCAAACGGAAACGTAACATGGAAAAAGGACATCAAGCCGTACGCAGAGACGATGATCTCATTGATCCGAAAGAATGATAAAGATGCGCTGATCATTGTAGGGACGCCGACGTGGTCACAGGACGTGGACATCGTGGCACAGGATCCAATCCAAGGTCAGACCAATATTTTGTATGCGCTTCATTTTTATGCGGCGACACATGGCGACGGCATCCGCAATAAATTGATCGAGGCACACAAGAAAAATCTGCCGGTGATCGTAAGCGAGTTTTCTATCTGCGATGCTTCCGGTAATGGCGCTATCAATAAAAAGGAGGCAAAAAAATGGATGACCCTTTTGAAGAAATACAGTATCGGCAGAATAGCATGGAGTCTCTGCAACAAAAATGAGACTTCCGCGCTTTTAAAGCCGTCGTGCAAAACGACGACCAATATTAAGAAGAGCCATTTGTCCAAAACCGGAAAATGGATCGTGAAGAACTGGTAATTTCATCTTGTGAAATTGTACAAGTCATTGTATAATATAAGTAATAAAATTTATCA
>ERZ808252.2671-NODE-2671-length-10348-cov-10.802390_pt1 | contig 10348 bp, 9 predicted proteins | sample MGYA00521242_ERZ808252 | MGnify/ENA primary metagenome ERZ808252 (study PRJEB31516, sample SAMN03275581) | gut metagenome | biome: mammalia-associated habitat; material: feces | host: Papio cynocephalus | place: Kenya | collected 2012-08-07 ...
TGCACCTGATTGTAGTGCAGATTAAGGGGCACAGCCTCTACCGGATGGATGAGGTCAGGTAGATTGGGATATTTCTAAGCAGTTGACAGGATTCGAGTCGCCGATGACTGTTCAATAGACCTCCTGCCCAAAAGGAAAAACCCATAAGTTCGTAAGCCAATGCGCGGTTTTACGAAAAATTTGTTATATTCGCGGCGGGTTATATAACAATTGGTAATCATGATTAATTATCACATCGATGAAATAGATCAGAAAATACTCTCATTTCTCATCAAGAATGCGAGGACTCCCTTTCTTGAAATCGCACGTGAGTGCGGAGTTTCAGGAGCAGCAATCCACCAGAGAGTCAAGAGGTTGGAGAACAACGGAATCATTACGGGCTCAAGAATCCTCGTGAAACCTCAGGCCATAGGACTGAACATCTGCGCGTTCGTGAGCATATCAATTTCCGAGGGTAACAAGTACCCGGAGGTTGTCGATGCGCTCGAAAAGGTTCAGGAAGTGGTTGAATGTCACTTTGTTACTGGTCGATACGCACTGCTCGTCAAGCTATACTGCTTCGACCATGATCACCTTATGCAGGTGCTTGTGAACACGATTCAGAAACTGCCTTACGTGCAGTCGACAGATACTATGATTTCGTTAGATGAGCCTATCGAGAGACAGGTCTGCGTCGACGAGTACAAGAACACCATTTTCACCTCCCGCAAAAAGTGACGGGGCCCCTCTCTCCAAGTTGTATTCTGCAAAACACAATTCGCAAAATTTCTCCCTAGGTCTTCGGCTGTCCATTTAAAATGTACCGCCGGTCATATTGAGGATGGCGTCGGCGAGGAGGAGGTCTTCGCGGGTCGTGAGCTTGATGTTCAGGCGTTCACCCTTTATGAAAGAGAGAGGGACGCCGCTGCGCTCGATGACTGAGGCGTCATCGGTGAAGGAGGTGTCGTATGGCTGGAAATATGCGGTCTTAAGAACATCGGAATGGAAAATCTGAGGAGTCTGGACGGAATAGAGAACTGAGCGATCCACCTTAATGTCAAGAGCTTCGAGGACTTCATTGCCCGAGGCGTCCCTTTTCGCCGCGAGAGTTCGCATAGTGTCCGTGCAGGGAAGGACCGGAATGAGTGCGGGGACATTCTCGGCAGCAACGAACATTCTGCGTATCAACGACTCGGAAACGAACGGGCGCACGCCATCGTGAACCGCAACAACGGCTCCGCTAGGCACTTTCTCAAGGGCATTTCTCACCGAATGGAAACGGGTCATGCCACCGCGCACAATGATCTGGGGCACGACCATTCCTGAACTTAGACAATAGTTTTTCCAGAAATCGATGTAATCAGGGTTCATCACCGTCACGACACGGAGGTCCGGACAAGCAGAGACGAAACGCTCAATTGTCCTATGAAGCACGGCGCGCCCGCCTATTTTCAGAAACTGTTTGGGAAGTTCACCGCCCATACGGAGACCGCGCCCTCCTGCGACGACTATAAGATACTTATCCATGTCTGTATTTTCGGTCTATTGAGAAAATATATTCGCAAATATGAGTTTTTTTGCCTAATTTTACAAGATTTTTGGCGGGCACCGAAATGGAGGGAAATGTAGGGGCGGGAGATTGTTCGCAAAATGTAAAAAATTGGAAGTTGAATTTTTTAGCAGGATATTGAGAATATGGCATTTTCATTCTTGACGCAGGAGCTCGCGATTGACCTCGGAACGGCGAACACCGTCATATTCCAGAACGACAAAATTGTGCTGGACGAACCGAGCATCGTCGCAATCGACATCGTGACCGGAAAACCCATCGCGCTGGGACAGAAGGCAAAGACGATGCAGGGAAAGGAAAACCCGAAAATCAAGACAGTCAGGCCGCTCAAGGACGGGGTGATTGCGGACTTCGATGCGGCGGAGATGATGATCAGAGGGTTCATCAAGCAGATTAACAGCACGCGCAAGTCGCTCTTCCAGCCGAACATAAAGATGGTCGTCGGCATCCCTTCGGGCAGTACGGAGGTTGAAAAACGTGCGGTGCGCGACTCTTCGGAACATGCCGGAGGAAGGGATCTCTACCTGATCTACGAGCCTATGGCAGCGGCTGTTGGAATCGGCCTTGACGTGCAGGCGGCACGGGGAAACATGATTGTGGACATCGGAGGCGGCACGACCGAAATTGCGGTGATTTCGCTAGGCGGCATCGTGGTGCAGGACAGCATCAAGGTGGCTGGAGACGTGCTCACCGGTGATATCATGCAGTTCATGCGCCAGCAGCACAATATACGTGTGGGCGAAGCTACCGCGGAGCAGATCAAGATCCGCGTTGGTTCGGTGCTTACGAAGCTTGAAGAGGAACCGGAGCCGATGAAGGTGAACGGGCCGAACCTGATGACGGCACATCCTGTCGAGGCGACGGTGACCTATCAGGAAATTGCGACTTGTCTCGACAAGTCCATCGCGAGGATAGAGGCCGGAGTGCTGCACGTCCTTGAGCAGACCCCTCCGGAACTATACTCGGACATTGTCGAGGGCGGCATCTATCTCTCCGGCGGCGGAGCTCTCCTGCGCGGGTTGGCAAAGCGCTTGTCCGACAAGGTGAATATCCAGTTCCACGTGGCGGAGGACCCTTTGAGGGCCGTGGCGCGGGGCACATGTACGGCTTTGAAGCACACGGACGACTTCGCGTTCCTAATGAGGTAGCACGGCCGGATGCAGAAGCGAAATCCCATATCAGTAGTAGTGACCGCAGTCGTTTTCCTCGTCTTGGAAGCGGCTGCGATTGCCGTTCTGCATTATGGGAACGAACTCCAGAGAAACTGGATTTCGGGAGTCGGGCACAGTGCCATGGCAGTGCTCTGGGGCGGAGGAGAGAAGGTGCGCGGCTACTTCGGGCTCGCAGCGCAAAACGACTCGCTCGCTGCGGAAAACGCGAGACTCGCTGAACGGGTGCGGGAACTGGAAGGCAAAATTGAAGCCGCAGAACTCGCTGTCTCATGGAAGGACAGCTACGGGGGAGGAAGGTTCGTATTCACGCCTGCGACAATCATCAAGGCAAGCAACAACCGCCAGCACAATTACATCATACTTGACAAGGGCACTGCAGACGGGGTTCAGGCAGGAGCCGGCATAATTACAGGAAAGGGCGTGGTCGGAATTGTTGAGAACGCCATCGAGCACTATTGCTATGGCATCAGTTTCCGCAACTACAACATGAACGTCAGCGCGCGACTCGGCCGGGAAGGCCCGGTGGGTCCGCTGAGTTGGGATGGATACAGGCACGCGACACTTGAAGAGATACCTCACCATCTCGTGACGGAATTGGGGGACACGGTCTATACCAGCGGATTTTCCGCAATATTCCCCAAGGACATACCGCTCGGAGTCACGGTGGGCTCACGCCTAAAGGACGGGGCCACCTATAATCTTGAAGTAGAACTTTTCGAGGACTTCAGAAGCCTGAAATATGTGACCATAGTCAGTAATGCCGACCGCGGGGAAATGGAAAAGTTGGAAAAGGAGGGCAGATGAAATGGTAAGAACTGACACTAAATTCGTTGCGACGTGGATTCTCTTGGTCCTCGCACAGACCATCATCTGCGACTGCATGTTTCTCGGTCCGCTAGTGACAGTGACGCTGCTTCCGGTTCTGGTTGTCTTTCTCCCCCTGCATGCGAGGACAGAAATGACCATGTTGATTGCCTTCGCTGCTGGCTTTGCGGTTGACTGGCTCTCGGACGGGGTTCTTGGTCTGAACATGGCCTCGCTCGTACCGGTGGCGCTCCTCCAGAAGCCACTCGTCAGACTTTTTGTCGGCGAGGACACTGTGGTCAGGACGGAGGCTCTGTCGGTGAAGAAAAACGGATGGGGACGACTCTTGGCCCTGTCAACAATGGCCACGATAGTTTTCCTGCTGCTCTATGTCACACTCGATGGCGCCGGAGAAAGGACATTAGGCTTCAGTGCCCTGCGCCTCGTATGCTCGTTGGCTGCCAGCCTGCCTGTCGAGTCCATAGTCATACACATATTTTCGACCGGAAATACAAGGGATTAGACAAATGATTCTGGACAGGAAAAACAAACTGCTGATTGGCCTGGGAGCGGCTGCGGTCGTTCTCATAGTCAGGCTTTTCATCATCCAGATCATCGATGACCGCTACAAGATTGACTCGTCGAACAATTCGATGGTATATTCCACCATCTACCCGACCCGGGGCATCATCCACGACCGCAATGATCGGATTCTTGTCGGCAACAAGGTTGTCTACGACCTTCTCGTAACCCCCCGCGAGGTCACGGAATTCGACACTCTCGCGTTCTGCAGGATATTGGACATAGACACGCTGTTTGTACGGGAGAAAATGGCCGAATACAAACGATTCCGCACGCGCATAGGCTGGCAGACGCTTACTTTCCTCAAACAGTTACCGCCGGAGAGATATATGAAATTCGCTGAGGTGGAATTCAAGTTTCCCGGGTTCAGAGGGCAGGCCAGAAGTGTCAGGGAATACCCCTACAACGCTGGAGGAAATCTTTTGGGCTATGTATCCGAAGTCGATGCTGACTTTCTGAAGAAACATCAGGGCGAATACCGCAGCGGCGATTATGCCGGAAAGACGGGCATTGAGGCAGCGATGGAGAGCGAACTGAAGGGAGAGAAGGGCTACAACATCTATCTAAGAAACTCCAGCAACCGCATCGAGTCACGCTTCAGAGACGGAGAAATGGACCGCGAGGCTGTACCGGGCAAGGACATCACGACCACAATCGATGCAGAACTCCAGCACTACGGACAGATGCTGATGGACAAGAAGGTAGGTTCGCTGGTTGCGATAGAACCGTCAACAGGAGAGATTCTTACAATGGTATCAAGCCCTGGAATCGACGTGGACATGCTTGCGGACATCGGAAACCACTATTCCGACATTCTGGGCAATCCCTACAAGCCCATGTTCAACCGCGCGGTGCAGGCACCGTATCCGCCCGGCTCCGTGTTCAAGCTGGTGAACGCGCTGATCGGTCTGCAGGAGGGGGTGGTCGCTCCGGGTACGCTGCACCCATGCAACAAGGGCTATCACTTCGGCAGAAGCAAGCTCGGCTGCCATGTCCACAAGTCACCGCTAAACCTCGAAGAGTCGATAATGATGTCCTGCAACGCCTATTATTGCTATGTCCTGAGGGATATTCTCGACAACAGGAAATATGCCAGCGTTGCGGAAGGACTTGACGCATGGAACAATTACGTCAAGAGCTTCGGATTCGGTCTGAAACTGGGCAGCGATTTCCCGTCCGAACTCGGAGGTTTCGTGCCGGATTCGAAATATTACAACCGGCACTACGGGAAAGGTGGTTGGAAATCCCTGACAGTCATATCATTGTCCATCGGGCAGGGAGAGCTCGGATGCACTCCGCTACACTTGGCGAACCTCTGCGCGACAGTTGCGAACAGGGGCTATTACTACATTCCGCACATCATCAAAGACTCGGAAAACTACAAGATTGACAACAAATACCGTGAGCGTCACTACACCAAGGTCGACACCATACACTTTCCGAAGGTAATCAACGGAATGTATCGAGCGGTGAATAGCGGATATGGTTCAGGCGGAACAGCGAGCGTGGCGGCGGTGCCGGGTCTGGAGATTTGCGGAAAGACGGGAACTGCGCAGAATCCGCGTGGAGACGACAATTCGGTGTTCATCTGCTTCGCGCCGAGAGAAAACCCTAAGATTGCTGTGGCCGCCTATGTGGAGAACGGCGGATTTGGGGCGGCATGGGCGGCTCCGATAGCATCGCTTCTGGTGGAGAGATACCTCAACGGAGAGATCTCGGACGCGCGAAAACCACTTGAGCAAAGGGTACTCTCGGGAGACTTGATGCACAAAGTAAAGAAGGATAGATAGTTATGGGACTATACGACAAAAGAACAAATAGACGCAGTTTCGCAAAAACCATCGATTGGTGGTTGATGGGCTGCTACCTCGTGCTCGTCGTAATAGGTATCCTGAACATATACGCGTCCGTGCATTCGGTTGACGGCGGCAACATCCTTGACCCAGCGCTTCGCAGCGGCAAACAAGTCATCTGGCTATTAATTTCGCTCGGAGTCGGAGCCATGGTGCTGTTCGTGATACCACCGAGGATTTATGAAGGGTTCTCGCTGCCGCTCTACCTCGTGATGATGGTGCTGCTTGTGGCCGTGATATTCCTTAGCCGAGACGTGAAGGGATCGCACTCTTGGTTCACGCTCGGACCTGTAAGTTTCCAGCCTGCGGAACTCTCGAAGACGACAACATCGCTTATGCTCGCGACTCTTATGAGCCAAGTAGACTACCGCATAAACAAGACCAAGGATTTTCTTCTGACCGCGGCAACCATACTCATCCCTATGCTGATAATAGTGGCACAGAAGGAGACGGGTTCGGCACTTGTGTACTGCGGTTTCATATTCATGCTCTACCGCGAGGGGCTGTCCGGATGGTTCATAGTCACGGCGGGAATGGCCATTCTGGTATTCATCCTCACGCTCACCGTTAGCCCTTACACGGCGATTCTTGTCCTGATGGCGGTGGTGACGACCTACTTGGGGATCAAGACCGGCAAAACAAAATTGTTGCTATTAATCGGTCTGCCGATGACTATCCTTCTGGCGTTCGTTCCGAAGATTTTAACCAAGATCAGCGAAGCCATAAATGATCCCGACTCGCTTCTCCTTAAGGTCAGACCGGTGTATATACTCTTCCTTATAATCACCGCTGCACTCCCCTTCGTGCTTAGAGGCGCCTACCGAAATAGGCACTTCTACACCTACATTGCAGCGGGGGCTCTCCTTGCCGGTGTTGCCTTCACCTACTCCGTAGACTTCATATTCAATGACATCCTCCAAGACCACCAGCGCAGCCGAATCGAAGTGCTGCTCGGCCTAAAGGATGACCCTGCCGGTGTGGGTTACAACGTTAACCAATCAATGATAGCGATCGGCTCAGGAGGCTTTGCTGGAAAAGGCTATCTTCAGGGCACCCAGACAACATTCGGATTCGTCCCGGAGCAGAGCACTGACTTCATTTTCTGCACAATCGGTGAGGAATGGGGATTCCTCGGCTCTGCGGCGGTGATCCTGATCTATGTCTTCATGATATGCCGCATCATCATCGACTCCGAGCACAGCCGCGAGGCATTCACACGAATATACGGATATTGCTTTGCCGGCTGCATATTCATGCACCTATTCATCAACATTGGCATGACAATCGGCCTGATGCCAGTCATAGGGATCCCCCTCCCGTTCATAAGCTACGGAGGCTCGTCTCTACTATCCTTTTCGCTTATGTTCTTCATTTTCATGGCATTGGACAAGAATGAAAGAAAATATTTTTAACTTCGTGACTGTGAAAAAACTGATTGCCCTGGCCATGTTTCTCCTCATAGTGGTGAGCAGAATATCCGTGTCGGCCCAGACAGCCAAACTGAGAATAGACTGGGACAACGACATCCGTGCGATAAGTCTGAACGACATTCCATCGTTCAAATGCGACTATGACGACTACCTTAGGTTTTCACCTGCCGCAGCGATGATTATGATGCGTGCCTGCGGTGTGGAGGGACGAAGCAAAGTTGGGGCAGAATGGCTCAGCGCAGAAGTTTTCTCCGCAGGAATCATGGTAGCAGCCGTCAATGGACTCAAGTACAGCGTGCGCAGGATGCGGCCTGATGAAAGCACACGCAATTCCTTCCCATCCGGACACACGGCAACCGCGTTCATGGGCGCGACAATGCTCCACAAGGAATATGGCTGGAGGTCGCCGTGGATAAGTTTTGCAGGCTATGCGGCCGCAACCATAACCGGTGCATCAAGGATAATGAACAATCAGCATTGGCATACGGATATTCTGGGCGGCGCAATCATAGGAGTCGGGGCAGTCGAGCTGGGCTATCTCATCAACGATGCCATATTTAAGAAGAAAAACATCTCGGACGGATGGGAGCCTATTGTTTTTGACGAGGATAAATCATTGACTTACTATTCTTTGGAGGTACTGTGCGGCCACCGCTACGGCATCGGGTCCAAAGGAAGCTTCTCCGGCGGCCTTGCGGCAGTCCAAGCGGACATTCCGGTTCATCCGAGAATATCCGCACGCATCCGACTCGGAATAAACTCCCTGCGTGACCGCGACACGGACTCCCGCACTGCCTCAGAACTCGGCCTCACAAGCAATTTCTATGACTACCTTGCCGGTGCAGTCTTCAACTGGCCGTTCGCAAAGGTTCTCTATGCGGAAGCAAATGCCATGATAGGAGGCGGATACCGCAGTCCGCGCTGCCCAGAGGCAATGAAGCCGATAGTCAGCAGAGGCTACGGAGAGTTTCTCTGCGGCGGTTCCTTAGGCATTCGGCTCGGCACGAATTTCAGAGTGAAACTTCTCGCCGAATACGACCTCTTGCTTCCCATCAACCACTCCATTCTCCTCGCCTTAGGCACAAGTTTCTTCTGGTAGGCTCTAAGCTCCGTCAACTAACGTTAACGGAGCGAGGCTGGCAAAATGCGTCAGACAAGGCCGAGCGTCGCAATGCTGATGCGGACTGAAGATCCGAAGAAATCGTGCAACGGCCGCCAGCAGTTGTAGAGTGTTGAACCTGTGGTGAAAACATCGTCAACGAGGAGTATATGTCTGATGGTCAAGGAATTTCGTTCTCCGGAAATCTTGTCTATTGATAACGCGCCGTCAAGAGTTTCTGTTTTATTGAAGCGTCTGCGAAACCTCTTGCCCACCGCAAACGCACCGCTGACATTGCGTGCCTTCTCCTCGATGCCGAGCTTTGTCTGGGTCGAAGTGCATCGCCGCCGCTCAAGAATGTCCGTCCTAAGACTTGCACCGAGTGATTTTGCCACCTCCGAGGCAATTACCTCCGCCTGATTGTACCCTCTCCGAAGCCGTCTCGTCCAGTGAAGCGGTACCGGAATCACAGTGTCAACGTCCGAAAGCCACTCCACCGCAGCAGCCCGTTCGCCGAGCATCGCCGCGAAAAAACGCCCCTCGCGGATGTCGCGGGCATATTTCAGGCGATATGTTATATTCCTGTATCCTCCGGAATTCTCGACTTCTCCGTTTTTCAGAAAATCAAAAAGAGCAACGGCATGAACATATTTTGAGAAACACCCATCAGCCAGCTTGTCAGATCCCGAGGATATTGTTTCCGCATCCTCCGCTTTCGGGGACATTATCTCCGCATCCTCCGTTCCCGTGAATATGAGTTCGTCCGCCCCATCCGGCAGGCTCTCTTCCATCTCCAAAATCTCATGTCTTTCGACAAGCGCGTTGAACCGCTCCGCCATCGGATTCCGGCGAACAAGCCAATTGTGAGTCAATGGCATATCCGCCAAACAGTTAAGGCAAATGTACCGCTCGTTGCGTCCCAGTTCCTCACCGCAAACGCAGCAAAGCCTCGGCAGGAACAGATCCGCCAAGGCCGTCAGTACATTTTTCGCCACCAAACTCATAAGCTACAAAGTGTTAGCCCAATAATCGTTTCGCATATAGCGACATTCTTACTCCGGGGGGGGGTGATATGGATTTTGGAGGCAGATTTTCTTGTTTTTGTGATGAGTTTAGTGGAGCTAAATGACGAACAAAACAAGGAAATATGACCCAAAAGACGCTCAAACCATTAGCAATGCATTGCGCCGCAGACATCAATAACCTGCCCGCTCACATACGAGGAAAGGTCACTCGCTAGGAACAGCGCCACCTTGGCAACCTCCTCAGGAGTGCCTCCGCGACGCAGCGGGATAGTCTTCTCCCAGGCCTTGCGAACGTCCTCCGGCATAGCGGCCGTCATGTCGGAGATGATGAATCCCGGTGCTATGCAGTTAGCACGAATGCCTCTCGGTCCCATCTCCTTAGCAATCGACTTGGCAAGCCCTATCATGCCCGCCTTCGACGCGGAGTAGTTGCACTGCCCAGCATTTCCCGCCTCGCCTACCACCGAGGACATATTTATTATGCTTCCCCCGCGCTGAGCCATCATCACAGGGGTGCAGGCATGTATGTAGTTAAATGCAGACTTAAGGTTTACCGTCAGCACCGCATCCCACTGCGCCTCCGTCATCCGGAGCATGAGCCCGTCCTTCGTAATGCCGGCGTTGTTTACGAGGATGTCTATGCGCCCGAAATCCGCATGAACCTGCTTCACAACCTCGTGCGCCTGCTCAAAGTCGGCCGCATTCGAAGCGTAGGCCTTCACCTTCACACCGAATGCCTCAAGTTCAGCGACAGTCTGCTGCGCCGTCTCATTTATTATAAGGTCCGTGAACGCGATGTCAGCGCCCTCCTCGGCGAATTTCAGCGCCACGGCC
>ERZ808252.2672-NODE-2672-length-10346-cov-4.982703_pt1 | contig 10346 bp, 16 predicted proteins | sample MGYA00521242_ERZ808252 | MGnify/ENA primary metagenome ERZ808252 (study PRJEB31516, sample SAMN03275581) | gut metagenome | biome: mammalia-associated habitat; material: feces | host: Papio cynocephalus | place: Kenya | collected 2012-08-07 ...
GTAAATAATTTAGAAAGGGTATGATGTAGCCTTAACTATATCATACAAGGTAAAAATATGTTACAAAAGGAATTGATTAAACGGCTCAAAGGTAAATATGAAACCAAGATGGATGACAAAGGATGGCTGAATGTCTCCTCAGACGGCATTCTTCTTTGCCGAGTGAAATATAACGGTAACTGCATTATAAATGATGATGAAAATTTGTCGGAGGAATACCGTGAAAAAATTGCGGATATACAGGATGAGGCGCTTACGGTTCGGGAATATATAGGACTTTACGAACGCGCGCCGCAAATGAAAGCAGAGGGCGTATCCGAATACCGTCGGCTTGCCGTATTTTCGGATACGGTGCTTGCGGCAACATACAGTGAAAATAACGGATTTATGTTTGTTACATGGCAGCAAAGCAATGACGGCAGCTCGGTGTGTTGGGGAGATTACACAACTAACTACGAATGTGCTAAAGAAACATTCGCCATGCGTTCGGGGCTTATAAGCGAACACAGGCTGTTTACCGAAAAGGAGTCGGCAGACCTTTATCGCTGTGTAGTCGCAATAGCCAACTGCGAAACGCTGACCTATGAGCAGGAACGGCAGTTGGATAACCTCCGAGAAAAGCTCACGGACGGATATCCCTCACTTGAAGTCGAGCCGCCGACCTTTGAACAGACGGCAGCCCCACAACAGAATATGTAATACTATCAATTGCCCTTCGGTTACACAAAAACCGGAGGGCTTTTTTTATTTTACCGCAAGGAGTATAGCTATGACAATATTTTCAGAAGAACCGCACAGCAGACAGATGGAAAGGCTTATGACTGCAATACCAAACTTCAAACCGAGAGGTATAGGTGTTCGCTTTTCGGAATCGCAGTTATTCATCACGATAACCGCAGCCACACCAACGGAAATACTGACGGCTGCCATGCGGCAGATACGCTGTCCGCCGTTTTTAAAAAGATTTAATGAATATATAGAAAGCGAGGAAAGCATTATGACATTTTCAAACGAGAAGCATATGGCAATGTTTGTGCTTGCCGTAAAAAATGCCGAGAGAGAAAATTATGCGTTGCTGTCGGCAATATATCTGCTTACCGCGGATATAAGACTGTGGAATTGCTGTAAGCACCATATAAATAACGGCTGTATATTTTTTGAAAATATTAAGCTGCGAAACTGCTCTGAAAGGGCGTATACGCTTTATTGCGCGGCAAAGGATCTGACGCTCGGAACAAAGCATATAAGCATATCCGATTTAGCGGATATAAAGCTTGTGCCGCCGGCTCTGTTCAGAATTATTTGCAACGCTATGGCAATACGCCGATTTGGGCTTGCCGCTGTTAAACTATAAAGGAGTGAAAAATCATGATAAAACTAAAAATCAAATACGGTAATGAGTCTACCAACATCCGCTTTCCATGTAAGGAAGCGGAGATGAGCGCGGCGCTTGAAAAAATCCACGCCGAGGATGTTACGCCGCTTGAATTGTATGTGACCGGGGTGGTGTTCCCCGAAGAACTTAACTTTCTTCAAGACCGCTTTGTCAATTTAGACGAGGTAAACTTTCTCGGAAAGCGTATGGATGGTTTCTTCGGCGATGAGGAATATCAGTTCTATGAGGCGATGAAATCAGAGGGCTTTGATACCTTGCCCGACCTCATCAATTTGAGCTTCAACCTCAACCGTTACCCGCTTATTCGGGACATAAGCGATATGGGTAAGATCGGCAGAGAGTATCTGCTCACGGTCAAGGGCTGTCTGCCTGCCGATGATGCAGACGACCCGAAATATGCAAAGCTTGGACGAGAACTGATTCAATCCGGCAAAGGTGTTTTTACCGAACATGGATTGCTCTTTGCTGATGAAAACACTCCGTTTCAAAAGCTGTATGACGGACAGGTCTTTCCACCGTATGTGTATGACTCGGATGTGCTTTGCATTGCAAGGGCCGAGTATAACGGGAAAAGCGAATATCTGTATCTGCCATGCGAGGAAAAGGCTATAGACAAGGCGTTGACAAGGCTCGGAACTGCCCTTGAAAATGCGAAAATTACATTAGAGGATTTCAGCGTCAACAATCCCAAATGGTTTGATAGGTTCAAGCAAATTGCCGCAGATGAGGGTGTGTATGAGCTGAACGGGCTTGCAAACGCTATAAACAACGCCGATACGGACTTGAAAAAATTATGGTTGGTTGCGGAATACGCCGAGGTCGAGGAGGCGTGGCAGCTTGCACGGCTTGCTGAAAATATCGGTTGCTTCAAGGTTATTGAAGATGTTAGCGATTACGAGGATGTCGGCAGATATATCGTCGACAATAATGATTGCTATGCCTTGCATCCCGAATTGGAAGACTACTTTGATTTTAACGGCTTCGGAGAACATATTGCCGAGGAATACGGCGGCAAATTTATTGACGGTAATTTCATCTATAACGATACCTTTACAAGCCTGTCTGAGATTTTATATCAGGACGAGCCTATTACGATGGGAGAAATGTAAATATGATAACTGCAATTATACGAAATAAAGACGCTGCTCTTATTTTAGAGTTTCCGTGTGAGGTTTATGATCTTTACGAAAGGCTGCAATCTATCGGCATTGCGAAGTCGCCGAAACAAATCCCTCTGACGGATAACGAAGACGAGGATATCGGTGTAAAGCTGTACAGCGACAGCAGTATAGGACGGCATTTACTTCTCACACTGAATGAGAAAAACACTATAGCCGATGCCAATATGCTGACGCTTGTAGTTGAGGCGGCAAGCGAGGACATTAAAGAGGAACTCGAACAGAATATCCTCTACGATCAATACAGCTCTATGGATGAGGTAGTCGCCGCCGTCCGCCAAATGACGCAGGATGCAGGACCGGTAAAGGCTGTATTTTTCTGTCCGCTTGTCGGGAATATTGACGAGGGCGACGGAGATATGTTCACGGTCGGCGATTCATACCTTGCAGACAGTGCGGATAAAATTGCCGACGCATTAAAGGAATATACCGCGAATGACGAAAACGACATGGCGGCTTACTATTATGAGGATGACGGCGTAAGCAAAAAACTGACATCGGCTGTATGGTCGGTGGAGCTACACGGCGACAGGCTGTTCGGGCGGATAGACTGCAGCCTCAAAGAAGCTCTTACGGCAGAGGAAACAGAGTCTATCCGCTACTGGATCATCGATCAGTGCTCAGACGGTCTTTGTGAGGGCTTCGAGCAGCAGCCTATTGATACAATGGACGGCAATCTGTTTGTTTCATTTTGGCACAGCGGTGACGATTACGCCATGATGACCGAGAGCGAGTTCAGTGAATATCTGCAAAATACCGAAACACAGACGGGAGGGATGCAGATATGATTGTAAAACCGCAGATCAATAAACTTTGAATTGGGTGAAACAATGACGGCATCGGAGTTTGCCGAGGAAGAAACCCAAGATGAATTCATGCAGATGGGAGGAATGTAATATAATGAACATAAAAATTTTATCTGTTGATTTGTCCGTCGAAAATCCCTTTCACGGCGGACATTATTATACCGAACTGTTGCTGCCTGCAGCGGACTATGAACTCAAAGACGCTATGCAAAGGGTTCGTGCCGTCGGCAGAGAAAATACTGTTGAATTCAACATTTTCAAATGCGATATCCTGCCGAAATTACAGAATATCTGCTTGGACACTTTCAGCTTAGATGAACTGAACTTCTTTGCAAAGCGGCTTGCTTCTCTTACCGATGAGGAACTGCCCGTGTTTTACGCAGTGACAAAGCAGATGTTCGACGACGCAAATGAAAAACCGATCAGTATTAAGGACCTTATAAACAGCACATACGGTTTGGAAAGCGTTCCGGTAATTTACGATGTCAGCAACCCCACCGAACTCGGTCGGTATATGCTGAAACACGGATTGTTTGAAGACGCCGATGGTACTTCCCAAGGCACCGTTTCGATGCTGAATGCGGAGCGGTTGGGCGAAGCACAGCGGAAAAGAGATAAAGGTGTATTTGAAGATAAGTTATATATTCCTACCATACATTATAAGCGACCGGAGGTATATGACGGCGTGACATTGCCGGACGAAGAATCTGAAAGCGATATATTTTTGCTGAAAGTCGGCGCATATCCGAAAAGCAGCTTTTCAACAGAAACGCCAACACTTTATGACTTACATCTTCCTGCGGATTCAGATGAACTTTTCAACGCAGCAGAAACCTGCGGAGAACCGGAAATTAACCTTTGCTTTTGTTACGAGTTTTATTCATCTATTCCGCAGATCACCTCTGATATGTTTGAAAGTATGGATGAAATTGACGCGCTTAATATGCTTGCACAGCGTATCTCTGCTATGAGCGAAGCCGAACAGTTGAAATTCAAAGCCGTGTTGGAATCCGAGCTGACGGACAGCATTCAGGACGCGCTGAATATTGCTCGGAATTTGCAGCGGTATGAATTTATCACCGAACCTCACAGTGCCGATGGTTTCTTCAAGGAATATCTCTCGAAGAATACAGACGTTCGCTTTGACCGCAAATGGCTTGACAGACTGTATGCGCAGCATAAGGGCGAACAACTGCTGAGGCGCCTGGGCGCAGCGCTGACCGACTATGGTGTGGTTTCCGCTCGGAATGGGCATCTGTTTAAGCCCGTACCGTATGACGAACCGGAAACAACGGAACTTAAAACGCAAGGTATGACTGAGAAAAAAATGTATGTCGTTGAGGTGCTTGGGCGTAAAGCGTTGTTTACAAACCGCAAACCACTGCCGGAACAGGTTCCAGATGGTCTATATGCCTATGACCTCAGTTACAACGATGAAAATTGCAATTTCGTATCCATCGGGCCGAAGGTGGTGTTCGACCACGGCGGCACTGTACTGATGAAAGATATTCTTGACTTCGGCAAGTACGGATATATCCCGCTTGATAATGCCGAGCCGAAATTTTTGGGCGAAACAATGACAGCGGCGGAATTTGCAGAGGAAGAAACGCAGGACGAAAGCATGCAGCCGGAAGGAATGGGTATGAGCTTATGACGAATTTAAAAAGAAAACCGCAGAATTTTACGAATCCGGCGAGGTATATACTTCGCCGGATTTTCAGTGCGACCAAACAGGCGGTTTCCCGACCTCACTCTGCGTATGTTGGGAAAAGCAAAAGGCGTGGCTTGAACTGAAAGAAAATCTCCTTACGGACAGAGATGATATGGAACTCGGTTATTACAGAGATTTGTGCGCCGATTACGGTATCCGTTTCTGCTGTGACACCGAGGACTTCAATCATTTGCTCTGCGGGCTCGGCGAGGACGCGATCCGAACCGCCGAGTTGTTTCCCGATGAGGAGCTTGCCGAGGAGCAGGCGGACAGCGAGGATATGGATGAGGACAACAGTCCCGTTATGGGAATGTGAGGCGAAACAGAAAACAAGCGGTATCGGTCAGATGACCTATGCACGGTTTTATAAATTGCGAAACGAACTTAAACTGTCTGCCAATAAGCTGATTGGCAACAGTATTATAAGATCTGTGCTTGTGGATATTATCCCCGCCTCAAGGCAGTAAGTGAAAAATATAAAATTATCAAGGAGTGAAAACTATATGCCAAATCATGTGGAAAATCATATTGAATACAGTGGTGACGCCCGGCATATCAGGACTATGCTGGAGTCAATAAAAACCGATGAGTACGGTATAGGCACGGTCGATTTCAATAAAATTATACCTATGCCAGAAAGTCTGAATATTGAGGCAGGCAGTAAAACCAACCGCGGACTCAAGGCTTATAAGGAGTTTATAGATATGTATACTTTCGGGCGTTTTGCCGAAGAAGCAGAAAAGGCGCTTGAAAATATACCTGTTGACAGCGAAAATGCTTTTTTAAGTCAGCGAACAGATATTATAAAAGAGGAATGGGAGCTTGGAAAAATTGCTTGGCAGAACATTCGGCAGTATGGCTCACCTACATGGTATGAGTGGTCTGTCGCCAATTGGGGAACAAAATGGAACGCATACGGGTATGATGAATATACCGACTACAGCGGTTGTGATGAATTGACATTTAAAACAGCTTGGTCTGTGCCGCATCCTATTCTTAAAAAACTTTCGGAGCTGTTTCCGAATATATCGTTTAAGCATCAATGGGCTGATGAGGATATAGGAATGAATTGCGGAGAACGGAGCTATCTCGGCGGTGAAATCACCGATTGGTTTATTCCGGAAGGCATACGGGCAACCGAATTTGCGTTGGAAGTATGGGGCTATGAACCGCCGGAGCTTGATTTGGTAAAAAACAGCACGGGAACGGACTATATAAATGTTGAAAACAAAAGCTACCGGTTAATTGAAATTTTAGGAAAACCCGCATTGTTTTCCAACGAACGCATTTGCCCCGAAGATATTCCGGAAGGCTTTTTCTGCTATGATCTTCGCGTAAGTGATGACGGAGATTGGTTTGCGGTTGCAGAACCAAAGGTGACAGTAAATCACGGCGGCAGCATTATAACGAATGAACCGTTGGATCTCGGCGAAAGCGGATATATCCCGTTTGACGAGGACACCGAGCCGAACTTTACCGGTGAAGAACTGACTATCGGGGAATTTATGAACAGTAAATTTGAACAGGAACAAGAGATGGGAGGAATGTAATATGAAAATTGTAATGCTTATAGTCGGTCTGCTTGCAGGCGGTTGTACTACATTAACGGTAATGTCGTGCTTTATAATCAACAGATACAACGACTATGAAAGCGAGATACGAAGACTGAAAGCAAAGCTCGAAAACAAAGACAAATAAAAACATAAAAAAGGCGGTATCAATCGTTCCTAAAACGAAAGATACCGCTTTTTGTTTTAGGAACGGTTGACCGCCTCAAAGTGAGGTGATCGAAATAAAATCCCCCGTAACTTGGATAGGAAATAAAACCAATATTCTGCATATCCTTTACGCCCTGTTCCCCATAGGCTGCGACCGCTATGTTGAGCCGTTCGGCGGCTCCGGAGCGGTACTGCTGGGAAAACCCGTGCCGGATAAATTCGAGGTTTTCAACGATTACAACCATAACCTTGTAAATCTGTTCCGCTGTATGCGCGACAGACCGATGGAATTTATCCGTGAACTCGGCTTTTTAAGTCTTAATTCCCGTGACGATTTTGCCGTGCTTAAAAAGTTCTTTGAAAAAGAGGAATTTACAGAGGAATACCTAAAGGCACAGCTTGATCTGACTGAAATAATGCTGCCCGAAGTGACTGCAAGAGAAGTGCGGACGCTTTATTCGGCGGCAAGGAATGACCACGACCTACGCCGTGCGGTTATGTTTCTCAAACTTATTCGTTACAGCTATTCGAGCAGCTGCAAATCCTTTGCCTCTCAGCCTTTTTCGCTGCGTACACTTTTTACGCTTGTGCAGGATTTTGCAAAGCGGTGCGAGAATGTAATCATCGAAAACCAAGACTTCGAAACCCTCATAAAGCACTATGACCGCCCGACGACTTTTATTTACTGCGACCCGCCGTATTATACAAGCGAATATGTGTACGACTGCGGATTTACTTGGGAGGATCATATAAGGCTGTATCATGCCCTTGCGGGTATGAAAGGCAAGTTTCTGTTGTCATATAACGACTGCCCCGAAATCAGGGAGCTATATAAGGAATATAGCTTTTTCGATTTCAAACGCGTTCACAGTATGGCGCAGAAATATGAGGCGGGAAAGGAATTTCCCGAACTGCTTATAGCCAACTATGACCTGTTTGAACGGGAACGGCAGAAGCCGTATCAGCTGACGCTGTTTGACTCTATAAACAAGCCTGTTGACTACGAAAAAATATTAAAGGAGAACATTATATGCAGAATGAAAAGATAAAAGACAAAGAAACCGTTATGATTCCCGTGCCTGCCGAGCTGCTGCTCGAAGCCGGGATATATGAGGGCGATCCGATGCAGATGTACGCAGACGGGCATAAGATAGTTATTCGAAATATTGATGACGCAAAAGATTTTGTATGCGATAACGATTGCGAAAACTGTCCCATTGCAGATACCGACTGTGACGGCGACTGCGAGGGCTGCCCCTGCAATAATAACTGCGATGAAAGCGAGGCGAACTGATATGACAAAGCTGTACCGTATTCTCGGAAAACGGGGAAGAATTACTATTCCGTTTGAAATAAGGCAGCGGGTCGGATTTTCATATAACGATGTGCTGTCCTTCACCGAATCGCCGGACGGCAGAACCGTTACCGTCAAGCGTGAGAAGATATGCGATAACTGCTCCGGCACAAAAGAAACGGAAAAGGACAACGAAATGACGCTTGAAGATTTCCTCGACAGCCTCTCTGCCGAGCAGCAGCGTGTGGCGCTTGTACATTTGTCCGTAAAATGGGCGGAAAAGAAAGCGGGTGAACAAAATGCCGGAGCATAAACCGTTATATCTCTATTCCCTCAAGGAAGCTGTGGAATTGGGCGAAAGGGAAGAATGGCGTGAAAGTTATCTTGAAAACTGCGACTGCGCCCGTGCCATTGAAAGAGCCATTGACGAACACTATGACGGTCAATGCCTTAATTCCTGTGCGAAGAAAGTCATCGACAGATACGGCTTTAACCGCGTTAACTTTGTTCTTGCCGCCACCGTACGTCAGGGAACCCAGGACGGCAGATATTCCGAGGACAACAAGAAGTGGTCAAGGCGCTTCTCTGTTATGGACAAGGAAAACGCATGGCAATACAATGTTCGCAGTCACCACGGACTTGTCAATCTTTTTGTTGCCGATGCAAGGCGATTGTGGGATAGGCTCGGACTATTTAACAGCAGCCATTGCGAAAATGAAAGCGGCAATCGGCTTGACTATACCGACCGGATATTGGTGTTAGAACCGTCAATTTTAAAGGACGAGTGCAAGACGCCGCAGGATCAGCTCTTTTATGCCGAACACGGAAACGGCTGCCGACCCGATTCACTCGGCACAAAGGTTTTCGGTTTTCATGTGTCGGACGGAGAAAAAGGTTATTACCGCCGCACCGACTTTATAGGCGTACTAAAAGAAGAATTTGTCCCCGAATGGGCAAAGGAAAATACACAAAAATATCTTAAATCCGATGAGCCTGCCGACGAACCTGCTGAGGACGGCGGCATGACAATGAATATGTAATCAGGAGGATTTTTTATTATGGCAACCAAGAAATCAAAAACTCAATCAAAACCCAAGCTTTCGGTCACGGCAAAGATCGACCGCATGATTGACCGTGAAGACGCCAAGGTCAAAGCGTATGCGAGCATAAATAAATATTGGCGGTGAATTCGTCATCAAGGACATCGCCGTTGTGAACGGTCAGAAAGGACTGTTCGCCCGGATGCCCTTTCGCTCATACAAAAGCTCCGACGGCGAAACCAAGTATTCGGACATTGCCTTCGCCATAACCGATTCGGCAAGGCACAGCATCGAGGATGCCGTTATAGGCGCTTATCGTGAGGCGTTGGGGGAATCAGAGGACGAAAGCCCGACGCAAAGTATGTAGCTTTTTCGGGGGAAATAAAAATTTCTCTGGACTTTCCGTGAAAAATCTGTATTGTATAGGTAGAGGTGATAATATGTTAAAGAATAAAATAATCCTTGCCGTTATCTCGGCAATAATTGCATTAGGTCTTACGGGGTGCAGGGCAGAAAAGGATAATGCCGGCAGCGCGGCGGTAAATACCGAAAGCAGTATAACCGAAACGGTATCCGATATATCAGAAACCCCTGCCGACGCATCAAGCAATAAAACCGCAGAAATAACGGAAAAGCCGGAAAGCAGCGCACCAACAGAGAGCAGCAATATAAATAATCTCACGGAAAGTACAACGCAAAACAACGGCGAACCTAAAAAGCCGGAGAAACCGAAAACACCGACAGAGTCGGAAACCCGTAAGACCGAAAGCGGAAAACCGCCCGCCCCAACAGAATCGGTCAGCAAACCGGAGGAAATACAGATACCGAGCGAATCATCCGAACCCGAAAAGCAAGAACCGGAGTTTAATATAGATTACTACATAAAATCGGCGCAGGAATACGCGGTAAAGTCGGGTTTAAAGCTTGATAGGCAGGCAAAATACTGTTGGGATAACCCTATATCCGCAGGCAAAAACTGCAAATATACCGAACGGGATATTAAAACCTATATAGACAGATATGCAAGCTCACCCGAAATAACCGCGGTGTGGATATGGGCAGAGGAAAACGGCAAGGATTACGAAATATATATAGGTTACGCATAATATAAAGTTTAAGCACTCGACTAAAAATCGGGTGCTTTTTTATTTGGAGCTAACTATATAAAAGTCAAGTAGCTTTTGAAAAATAAATATAGTTTAG
>ERZ808252.2673-NODE-2673-length-10343-cov-6.653577_pt1 | contig 10343 bp, 6 predicted proteins | sample MGYA00521242_ERZ808252 | MGnify/ENA primary metagenome ERZ808252 (study PRJEB31516, sample SAMN03275581) | gut metagenome | biome: mammalia-associated habitat; material: feces | host: Papio cynocephalus | place: Kenya | collected 2012-08-07 ...
CTTTGCAGGGTCGTAATCCGTAGGGAACGACCCGCGTGTCGTTCCGCCCCCATCACAACTAACTTGAACCATTTCTATCCGGTAGCGGAGTGAGGCGTTAGCCGTACAAATCCCGCTGGACGGGATTTGGCTCGGAGCAGCCGGAAATAGTAGCACGGCAAACGGCTACACTCAAAATCTGCACCACAAGAAGAAAGGGGTAAAAATCCCCTTCGTTGAAGGTCTTGAAGGTTCTTAGGGGACTTCTCCTTAAGAAGTCCCCTAAGTAGGGTTCGGGGCAAAGCCCCGAGGTCTTAAAGCTCTTAAAGGAGGAAAACACAATGAAAATCAAAATGCAGGGAAAAGAAATCGAGGTGTCGGGACCCGTAACGGTCTACGACGCGGCAAAGGAAGCAGGGCTGATTGACAGAAGCGTCATCGGCGCGGAGATTGAGGGGAAAACCGTCGCACTCACAACCGAGGTCCACGAGGGCGAAAGCGTATGGTTGCTCACGTTTGCGGACGAAGCGGGGAAACACCTCTTCCGCCATACCGCATCGCATATTCTGGCGCAGGCGGTTAAGCGCCTGTACCCCGAGGCAAAGCTCACCATCGGTCCCGCAGTGGATAACGGCTTCTACTACGATATCGACTCGGACGTTGCCTTTACCCCCGAGGTCCTTGCCAAGCTGGAAGCCGAGATGAAGAAAATCGTCAAGGAAAACCTGAAAATCGAGCGGTTCGAGCTGCCCCGAGACGAGGCGGTCAAGCTCATGACCGAGCGGGACGAGCCGTATAAGGTCCAGCTGATCAACGAGCTGCCCGAGGGAGAAGTCATCAGCTTTTATAAGCAGGGCGAATTCGTTGACCTCTGCGCGGGTCCGCACCTCTTCTCCACGGGGCTAGTCAAGGCGTTCAAGCTCACGCAGTGCACGGGCGCGTACTGGAAAGGCGACCAGAAGAATAAGGTTTTGCAGAGAATTTACGGTGTGGCGTTCCCGTCTAAGGACGAGCTGAACGAGTACCTGACCCAGCAGGCGGAAGCCCTCAAGCGCGACCATAATAAGCTCGGGCGCGACCTCGGCTTCTTCACCACGGTTGACTGCATCGGACAGGGACTGCCCATCCTGCTCCCGAAGGGCGCGAGAGTGATTCAACTGCTCCAGCGCTGGGTTGAGGACGTTGAGCAGGCGCACGGCTGTATCCTGACCAAAACGCCGCTGATGGCAAAGCGCGAGCTGTATAAAATTTCGGGTCACTGGGACCACTATCTGGACGGAATGTTCGTCATGGGCGACCCGCAGGACGAGACGAAGGAGTGCTTTGCCCTGCGCCCGATGACCTGCCCGTTCCAGTATCAGGTTTACCTGAATAAGAAGCGTTCCTACCGCGAGCTGCCGATGCGCCTGACCGAAACCTCCACGCTGTTCCGCAACGAAGACAGCGGCGAGATGCACGGTCTGATTCGCGTGCGCCAGTTCACCATCTCCGAGGGGCACTATATCCTCCGCCCCGAGCAGCTGGAGGAGGAGTTCAAGGGCTGCCTTGAATTGGCGAAGTATTTCCTCGGCACGGTCGGACTGCTGGATAAGTGCACCTTCCGCTTCTCGCAGTGGGACCCCGCAAACCCGCATAACAAGTACGAGGGCACGAAGGAGCAGTGGGAGGTCGCGCAGGCGACAATGGGCAAGATTCTCGACGACCTCGGCGTGGAGTATACCATCGGAATCGACGAGGCGGCATTCTACGGTCCGAAGCTCGACGTGCAGTATAAGAATGTCTACGGCAAGGAGGACACGCTGGTCACCATCCAGATTGATATGCTGCTTGCGGAGCGGTTCGGAATGTACTACACCGACAAGGACGGCACACAGAAGCTGCCCTATATCATCCACCGCACCTCGCTCGGCTGCTTTGAGCGCACGCTTGCATACCTGATTGAGACCTACGCGGGCGCGTTCCCGATGTGGCTGGCACCCGAGCAGGTCCGCATCCTGCCCATCGGTGACGAGCATATCGACTACGCAAAGAAGCTGGCGGCGAAGTACGCGGCTGCGGGTCTGCGCGTGACCGTGGACGATTCCTCCAACACCATCGGCTATAAGATCAGAGCCACGCAGATGGAAAAGGTGCCGTATATGCTGGTCATCGGCGCAAAGGAAATGGAAACCGACAGCGTTGCGGTGCGGAACCGCGCAGGCGAGACCGTGACCAAGACGGTGGACAGCTTCTTGGCGGACGCACTGGTTGAAGTGGCGGAGAAGAGAAGATAATGGAAGAGCTGATGCGGATTCTCGGGGATTTGCACCCCGATGTGGATTTCAATACAGCGGACGACCTGATCGGGGACGGCGTGCTCGATTCGCTCGATATCGTCACGCTGATAACCGAGATTAACAGCGCCTACGACGTGAACATTCCCGCAGAAGAGATTCTGCCCGAAAACTTCCGCTCGGCAAAGGCGATTTACGACCTGATTACACGGCTTGACGAAGCCTGACACGGAGGACGGGGATGCAATTCGTATCGGTCCGATTCCTGCTGTTCGCGGCGGCAACGTTGCTGTTGTACTACGCAACGCCCCGCGCGCGGCGGTGGTGGGTCCTGCTGGCGGCAAGCTATGTGTTCTATTTCCTCGCGGGTCCCGAATTCGTCCCCTTCATCCTCTGGACAACGGCGGTGACCTATACCACCGCAGTCCTGATGCAACGGGTGACAGACCGCGAAACGGCGTATCTCGCCGCCGACGGCGCGGCACTTGATAAGCCCGCACGAAAGGCGTACCGCGCGCGGGAAAAACGGCGGCGGCGGGGGATTCTGACCGTTGGTCTTATCCTCGGCTTCGGAACGCTCGCGGTGCTGAAATACACGGGCTTTGTGATGTCGGACCTCGCGGGGCTGACCGCGCCCGACCTGATTCTGCCGCTCGGAATCTCGTTTTACACCTTTCAGTCAATGGGGTATCTCATTGACGTGTACCGCGCGAAGGCAACGGCGGAGCGGAATTTTGCCAAAACCGCGTTGTTCGTCTCCTTTTTCCCCCAGCTGATACAGGGACCCATCAGCCGCTTTTCCGATTTGGAGCCGCAGCTGATTGAGGGACACGACCCCGCGCGGGAGAACCTTTGCAAGGGTCTGACCCGCATGGTCTGGGGCTACTTCAAAAAGGTCGTGGTCGCAGATACGGCGGCGATTGCGGTCAAAACGCTTACGGGGACAGGCTATGACGGCGCGTATGTGGTGCTTCTGATTCTGCTCTATTCGGCGCAGATTTACGGCGACTTCACGGGCGGAATCGACATCACCATCGGCTTTGCCGAGATGCTGGGAATCCGCCTCAAGGAGAATTTCGACCGCCCGTTCTCTTCGCGTTCGGTCAAGGAATACTGGCGGCGCTGGCACATCACCATGGGGACGTGGTTCACCGACTACATCTTCTACCCGCTTTCGGTCTCGGGACCGATGCAGAAGCTGTCGAAGTGGTCGCGCGCCCACCTCGGGAACGCGCTCGGGAAGCGGATTCCCGTCTACCTCGCAACCATTGTGACGTGGTTCCTCACGGGACTTTGGCACGGCGCGGGGTGGAACTTCATCGTTTGGGGACTGCTCAACTGCGCGGCGATTCTCGTCTCGCAGGAGCTGCAACCGCTCTGGGACCGCTTCCACCGCGCCGCGCCGCGCCTTTGCGCCTCGGGCGCGTGGGGATACTTCCAAGCCATCCGCACCTTCCTGCTGATGGGGCTGTTCCGCAGTCTGGACGTTTACCGCAACGTGCCTCGGACCTTCCGCCTCTGGGGTAGCATTTTCACAAGCGGGAAGTGGGCGGAGCTGTTTACGGGCGGCTTCCTCTCGCTCGGCTTGTCCGTGCGCGAGTGGATTGTTCTGCTTTGCGGAATTCTGATTCTCTTCGCAATCAGTCAGCTTACAAAGCGTTTCCCCCTGCGCGATGCGCTCTGCTCGCGCCCCGTTCTCCTTTCCTTCGTTCTGACGCTCGCGGTCTCGCTCATCCTCGTTTTCGGCTCCTACGGCATCGGCTACGACGCAGGCGATTTCATCTACGGTCAGTTTTAGGGGGACGCGCCAAAGGGGGCTTTTAAGGAAAGCCCCCTCTGGACTCCCGCAAACCTTTTCACCCAGACATACAGAGTGCGAACATAGTGCCTCCGGCGTTTGGGGATTTGCGAAATTATGCCCTACACGAGTGCCGAGATCCCGCCTGCTGGCGCCCCTTCGGGGTTCGACTGCGCGGCAATGGTTGGTTTTCACGCTCGCCGTTATACGGTGGTGCCGCTCCGCTCAGGATGACACGGAGGCTGGGCGCACCGTGGGATATGACCTATTCGTTTGCAATGTTACTGAATCATGAAAAAGGGCACCCCTATAAGATTTATGAAAAAGGGTAACCATATAAGAATCATGAAATGGACAACTATATGAGAATCATGAAGTGGACAACTATATGAGAATCATGAACAAGGCAACCATGTGAGATTCAGAAAATGAACAACCGTGTGGAACAATAACCGTATAAAACAATAACCGTATAAAACAATCACTATCTAAGACGGATAAATATTGTATCACCCACGCAACCCCCAGCCTCCGTGTCATTCTGAGCGGAGCGGCACAGATATCGAAATTCAGGCGATAAAACCAATGATTGCCGCGGAGTCGAACCCCGAAGGGGCGCCAGCAGGCGGAATCTCGGCACTCGTGTAAGGCATAATTATCATAAGTCAACAACTAACCTGAACCATTTCTATCCGGTAGCGGGAGCGAGGCGACAGCCGCCAAAATCCCGCTGGACGGGATTTTGCTCGGAGCAGCCGGAAATAGCAGCACGGAATACGGCTACTCCAAAATCTGTACAATGTAAAAATAGAGACATAAATCCAATTGGTTAAAGTTCTTGAAAGTCTTGAAAACTTCTTTCAAGAAGTTTTCAAGCAGGGTTTGGGGCAGAGCCCCAAGGTCTTGTCTTAAAGAAAGGAGAAGCATGAAAAAAGGAATCCGACGGGCGCTGTGCGTTGTAGCGCCGGTGCTTGGATTGATAGCCCTGTGGCTTCTCCAAGCGCTCGTAACGCCAAAATACGCAAATGAGGAGAACCGCGAGGGCGGACTGTCGGCGGACTATTACGAGTGGACGGACGAGGGGCATGACGTCCTCTTCCTCGGCGACTGCGAAGCATACGAAAGCTATACACCGCCAACACTGTTCGAGAAGTACGGCATTACCTCGGTGATTCGGGGAACCCCGCAACAGCTCGTGTGGCACTCGTATTACCTGCTCCGCGATACCCTCCGCTACGAAACGCCGAAAGCAGTCGTCCTCAATGTCTACGCACTGCGCTACGGCGAGCCGCAGAACGAAGCCTATAACCGACTGGTGCTGGACGGAATGCGGTGGTCCCCCGATAAGGTCGCGGCAGTCAAAGCCTCCATGACCGATGAGGAAACCTTCGCCTCCTACCTCTTCCCGCTCCTCCGCTACCACGGCAGGTGGGGCGAGCTGACCGAGGACGACGTCACCTATCTTTGGAAGCATAAGACCGTCTCGCATAACGGCTACCTCATGCAAACAGGCGTTGTCCCGCAGGAGAGCGAACAGCAGGACCCGTTCCCGCTCGCCGATTATACCCTGCCCGCGCGGTCGATGGAGTATCTGGAGCGCATCCGCGCGCTGTGCGTGGAGAAGGGCATCGAGCTGATTCTGGTCAAAGCGCCGACCAATTCGGCGGACTTCTACTGGTTTGACGAGTGGGAGGAGCAGGTCCGCGCCTACGCGGCGAATTACGGGCTCTCCTACTATAATTTCATTCCGCTGGCGAAGGAAATCGGGCTGGATTGGTCGACCGACACCTACGATGGCGGGATACACCTGAATGCTTCTGGCGCGGAGAAGCTGACCGACTACCTCGGCAGGCTCCTGCAACTGCCGAAGCACGGAATCCCCGACCGCAGGGACGAGGCGGATGTTGCCGCGCTCTGGGCGGAAAAAATCGAGCGGTACTACGCCGCAAAAGGAGGAAACGGAACATGAAACGGATGCTGATTGCGGTGCTGGGGCTTCTGATGCTCCTGCCGCTTGTTGCCTGCGGCGGAAAAGACGCGGGCTGGAAGGACTTCACGGCTGGCGGTGTGACGCTGGAGGTGGGCGGCAAGTGCGCCGACGCGCTGAAAACGCTGTCGTCGTCCTGCACCAAGACCACGCCGAGCGCGACCTGCTGGAAGGAAACGGGCGAGGATGTGGTATACGAATACCAGAGCCTCGGCGTTCGTCTGAAGACCTACCGCGAGAAGGAGGGGGACCCGAACGAGACTTTACTCGCAATCGAGCTACGCTCCGACGCGGCGAAAACCCCCGAGGGCATCACCATTGGGAGCACGGCGGACGCGGTTCGCACGGCTTACGGTGAGCCGTCGACCGACAGCGGCTCGCTCCTTTCCTACGCGAAGGGAAGCGCGATTCTGCAATTCACCCTAAAAGACGGCAAGGTCTCCGCGGTGAATTACTTTGCGGAGTGAGGAAGGGGAAGACCTTGGAGGCGCAGGGAGACCCCTTTCGGAGGGGTCTCCCTACCCTCCAAACCTCCCTGACCCACCCCGAACTTCCCCACAGGACCCCGCCATTACGTGAGTGAAAATTTGGTTCGCTTTTCGTGGTGGCGGGGTCCTGTGGGGAAGTTTTTGTCGTTTTGGGAGGTAGGGATTTCTTGCAGAGTGCGGCTATCGCACTCTTTTTGTGAGTGCGGCGCGTTTCGTTTGTATGCTTCACACGAGTGCCGAGATCCCGCCTGCGGGCGCCCCTTTGGGGTTCGACTGAACGCCGCAGGCGTTTGCTCTGAGATGACACGGAAGTTGGTTGTTGCGTGAGTGATACAATATTCATCCGTCAAAGTAACATTGCAACGAATGGTTTACTTCTCACAAAACGCCACCTCCTCTGTGTCATCCTGAGCGGAGCGGCACCACGGTGTAGAGGCAAGCGCAGAAACCAACAATCGCCGCGAAGTCGAACCCCGAAGGGGCGCCGGCAGGCGGGATCTCGGCACCCGTGTATGGCTTTGTATGTCAGTCAACAAGTAACAACATTGCAACAAATGGGTTATATCCCACAAAACGCCACCCCCTCCGTGTCATTTCAGAGCAAACGCCTGCGGCGTTCAGTCGAACCCCGAAGGGGCGCCGGCAGGCGGGATCTCGGCACCCGTGTAAGGTATAAGCCTGAACCACTCTCGCTAACCCCGTCTTTGTAGGACGGGACTTTTTGCTTTTGTAGGTCTATTCCTGAAGCGTCAGGCATAGAATGGAGTAAAAAACGGTAAAGGAGCGACGGAGATGAATCAGAACAATCGGAAAAAGGCAGAGCAGAGGCAAACCACACGGATGCAGGCACCGCTGGGAGAGCGGCAGATTGTGACGGAGCTGTCGGAGGACTTCGACCTGCCCGACTATCAGCCCGAAATCAAGCGGCTGTTGCGTGTACAGGCGCGGGTGTCTCCTGCGGATACCTACATCGGCGCGGGAAATGCGGAATGCTCGGGGACGGTGGATTACAGCATCCTCTATTCGGGAGCGGACGGCACGCTTTACTGCGCGAATCAGACGGGGGAGTATCGCTTTTCCTTCCCTGTGGAGTTGCCCGCCGATTTTGACGCGGGCGAGGGGCTGATTTGTGACGTTGACAGCCAAGCCGAGAATGTTGCGGGGCGGGTCATGGCACCGCGCAAGCTGACCCTGCGGTGCAGGCTCCGTTCCCGCGCGCAGCTTTGGGGGACGCGGGTCTTTCCCGATCCCATCGGGCAGGCGGAGGGAATGCAGCGGCTGACGGGGGAGTGCGAGAGCGCGCGGCTCTTCCTCGGCAGCAGCGAGCCGTTCGAGCTGGGGGACGAAATTCTCTGCGACCCGCGCGAGGGGGATGTGCGCGTGATTTCCGCAGACGGGCAGGTCTTTATGACCGAAACGAGCGCGGGAAGCGGGAGTGTAACCTGCCGCGGGGAGGTTTGTCTGAAGCTGTTATGCAGTCACGATGCGACAGGGGAGCTTTACAGCCTTCAGCGGCGGTTGCCGTTCTCGCAGGTGGTCCCGACCGATGGTGTGGAGGTCAACTGCGAGGTCTGCGCGGCGGGCTGTTGCCGCGATTTGCGCGTGACGGTGGAGGACGGGAAGATTGACTGCGACGTGACGGTGGGGCTGACGGTCCGCGCGCAACGGAACGAGACGGTCTCGCTTCTGCGGGATGCGTATTCCACCGAAGCCGAATGCACAACGGCAACGCGGGAGATTACGGTTCCGCTGTCGCTGGGGTGCGTGTGCGGGAATTTCTCGGTGAACCAAACGCAGACACTGGAGGAGGTCGGCATTCCCTCGGGCGCGCGGGTAGTGGATGCGGACGGCGCGGTGACGCTGACCGAGGCGGAGGCGGACCGCGGAAAGCTCCGCTTGGGCGGAAAATGTCGGTTCCGTCTGGTGCTTGCAACGGGAGAGGACTACACGGTGCAGGAGGTGGAAATTCCCGTGCGGTACGAGACGGACGGTGCATCGGGAGCCGCTGTCACGGCTTCGGAGCTGATTGCCGAGGTCATCGGATGCCGTGCGCGGATTGACGGGGAGAAGCTGGCGCTTGACGCGGAGCTTGCGGTGAGCGGAACGCTGCGCGGCGAGCGGGTGGTATCGGTGCTGGCAGAGGCGGTGCAGGGGGAGCCGTGGCAGGCGCCCGGCGCGGTGTTCACGGTCTGCTATCCCGCCAAAGATGACACGCTCTGGAGTGTGGCAAAGCGCTATCACGTCCCCGTGTCCGACCTAAGCGCGAAAAACGCGTTAGCCCCCGCCCCCGCCGCCGATTCGGGCGACTCGCTCGCAGGCGTGAAGTATCTGATGGTATAAAAAAGCCCTTGAAGGGAGAGGCGTGCCTCTCCCTTCAAGGGCTTTCTGCTCTTCTCAGAACGCAATCTTCTTGTCGATATAGTCTTTGAGGGAAGCAATCGGAATGCGGACCTGCTCCATCGTGTCGCGGTCGCGGACCGTTACGCAGTGGTCGGCGGGACGCGTCTCGTCACCAACCGTGTCAAAGTCCACCGTGATGCAGAGCGGCGTGCCGATTTCGTCCTCGCGGCGGTAGCGCTTGCCGATGGAGCCTGCCTCATCGTAGTCCACCATGAAGTACTTCGACAGCTCCTCGTAAATCTCGGTTGCCTTGTCGCCCAGCTTTTTCGAGAGCGGCAGAACCGCCGCCTTGAAGGGCGCGAGCGCGGGATGCAGACGCAGAACCGTCCGCACGTCGTTCTTCTCCGCGTCGATCACCTCTTCATCGTATGCGTCGCAAAGCACCGACAGCACCGTCCGCTCCACGCCGAGCGACGGCTCGATGACGTAAGGAATGTAGTGCTCGTTCGTCTCTTGGTCAAAATACGTCAGGTCCTTGCCCGAGGTGTTCTGGTGCTGGGTCAGGTCGTAGTCCGTGCGGTCCGCAACGCCCCACAATTCACCCCAGCCGAACGGGAAGAGGAACTCAAAGTCGGTCGTTGCCTTCGAGTAGAAGCAAAGCTCCTCGGGGTCGTGGTCACGCAGGCGCAGATTCTCGTCCTTCAGACCGATGGAAAGCAGCCAGTTGTGGCAGAAGGTGCGCCAGTAGTTGAACCATTCGAGGTCGGTCCCGGGCTTGCAGAAGAACTCCAGCTCCATCTGCTCAAACTCGCGCACGCGGAAAATGAAGTTGCCGGGCGTGATTTCGTTGCGGAAGGACTTGCCGATTTGCCCGATGCCGAACGGCAGCTTCTTGCGCGCCGCGCGCTGAACGTTCGGGAAGTTGACGAAAATGCCCTGCGCCGTCTCGGGGCGGAGGTAAACCGTGTTCTTTGCGTCCTCGGTGACCCCTTGGAAGGTCTTGAACATCAGGTTGAACTGGCGGATGTCGGTAAAGTTGTGCTTGCCGCAGGTCGGGCAGGGGATGTTGTTGTCCTCAATGAACGCCTTCATTTCCGCCTGCGTAAACGCGTCAATCGGCTTTTCGAGCGCGTGCCCCGTTTCGGCGCACCAGTCCTCAATCAGCTTGTCCGCACGGAAGCGCTCGTGGCACTCGCGGCAGTCCATCAGCGGGTCCGAGAAGCCCGCAAGGTGACCCGAAGCGACCCACGTCTGCGGGTTCATCAGAATCGCCGCATCCAGCCCCACGTTGTACTTGTTTTCCTGCACGAACTTCTTCCACCACGCGCGCTTGACGTTATTCTTCAGCTCCACGCCGAGAGGACCGTAGTCCCACGTGTTGGCAAGTCCGCCGTAAATCTCACTGCCCGCGAAGATGAAGCCTCTGCCCTTGCAGAGCGCAACGATTTTGTCCATGGTCTTTTCTGTGTTCTTCATTT
>ERZ808252.2677-NODE-2677-length-10322-cov-4.701179_pt1 | contig 10322 bp, 11 predicted proteins | sample MGYA00521242_ERZ808252 | MGnify/ENA primary metagenome ERZ808252 (study PRJEB31516, sample SAMN03275581) | gut metagenome | biome: mammalia-associated habitat; material: feces | host: Papio cynocephalus | place: Kenya | collected 2012-08-07 ...
GTAGGTGGTCATTCTACTATTTGCCCAAAAGTAACAATAGGAAACTTCACTATGCTTGCACACGATGTAATGATACTTGGTGGCGACCACAACTACAAAGTTGCAGGGATTCCAACTGTCTTTGCTGGCCGTGACGTAACAAGGCCTACAAATATTGGTGATGACGTTTGGGTTGGAGCCGGTAGTATTATCATGGCGGGCGTGACGATTGGTGATGGCGCAATCATTGCCGCAGGATCCGTGGTCACAAAAGACGTAGAGGCTTATTGCATCTATGGTGGCACTCCTGCCAAGAAAATAAAAGAGCGATTTTCGGGCGAAGAAAGACAAAAGCACATTGCAATGCTGAAAGACCCATGGGCTGTAATAAAGAATCCCAATAGCTTGCTTTGTGGGCGTGGTGATGATAAAATGTAAAATCATTGGGCTAAGATGGCTTAAAATGTGTTCGGAATTAATATGACGCAATGAATATACTATTTCTTACGATGTCCTCCGGATTGGCGAATATATCGGAGCGTGGAATTTATTCTGATTTGATGCGTAAGTTCCGTGATGAGGGGCATAAGGTATATATCGTTTTCCCTTGTGAAAGACGTGAGGGGAGGAATACTGCGTTGGAGGAAAATGACGGTGTCCATATACTGAGGGTCAAAACACTGAATCTGCAGAAATCAAATGTTGTAGAAAAGGGTATCGGACAACTTCTTGTTGGTTCTCTCTTTAAATGGGCGATAAGAAAATATTTCATGGGTATAGGTTTTGATCTGATTCTTTACAGCACTCCTCCGATTACTTTTACCGGCATTATAAAGGCTGAAAAAAGAAGGAATCCGCGAGCTGTCTCCTATTTGCTGCTGAAAGATATATTTCCACAGAATGCGGTCGATATGGGACTGCTCTCGAAAACGGGTGTCAAGGGTGTGCTTTATAGTATGTTCCGTCGTAAGGAAAAGGAACTCTACCGTATATCCGATTTTATCGGATGTATGAGTCCTGCCAATGTGCGTTATGTGTTGGAGCATAATCCTGAGGTATGTGCTGATAAGGTGGAAATGGCTCCTAATAGTATTGAATTGCCGGCCTCCTCCAACCTCCCCCTAAAGGGAGAGGCTTCTGTCATACTCGATAAATATGGATTGCCTACGGATAGGCCTATTTTTATATACGGTGGCAATTTGGGTATTCCTCAAGGTATTCCGTTTTTGATGGAATGTTTGGAGGCAAATGCCGATCGAAAGGATTGCAATTTTGTCGTGGTGGGTTCGGGAACGTACTATCAGCGGTTGGCTGATTGGTATAAGGAGCGTAGGCCCAAGGCGGTGACGGTGATGAAGGGATTGCCCAAGGCAGATTACGACCGGTTGGTGCGTGCCTGTCAGGTGGGCCTGATATTTCTTGACTATCGTTTTACGATTCCCAATTTCCCAAGCCGTCTGCTTTCGTATTTGGAATATAAGATGCCGGTTATTGCTTGTACTGATCCGAATTGTGATACAGGTTCGATTGCCGAGGAGAACGGTTTCGGTTTATATGCTCCCAGTAATGATGTAAATGCGTTTACAGATGCTGTGAACCGGATGCTGAAAGCAGATATTGAAGCTATGGGTGAACGGGGGTATGAATTCTTGAAGTCCAATTATTTGGTGCAACATACATACGATGCAATAATTAAACATCTAAAATAAATTAGCCGAAACGATATGTACAAGCATTTTTTTAAGCGGTTTTTTGATTTCTGGATTGCGCTTGTCGCACTGGTTTGTCTCAGCCCGATTTTGGTTGCGGTTACCATTTGGTTGCATTTTGCCAACAAGGGGGCGGGGGCGCTCTTCTTTCAGGAACGGCCGGGGAAGGACGGAAAAATCTTCAGGATTATCAAGTTCAAGACGATGACGGACGAGAAGGACAAGGACGGCCGTCTGTTGCCCGATGCCGACCGTCTGACTAAGGTGGGACGCTTTGTGCGCTCTACTTCTATTGATGAGTTGCCGCAGCTCGTCAATGTGCTGAAGGGTGATATGGCGCTGATAGGGCCGAGGCCGCTGAGGACTTATTATCTTCCTCTTTACAGCAAGGAGCAGATGCGCCGCCATGAGGTTCGGCCGGGAATCAGCGGCTGGGCGCAGTGTCACGGACGGAATAACATTACATGGACCGAGAAATTCAAATTGGATGTATGGTATGTCGACCATTGTTCGTTGATGACCGACTTGAAGGTGATTTTCATCACTATCAAGAAAGTGCTTTGCCGTGAAGATATCAATACCACAACGGGCACATCGGCTACGATGGATGCTTTCAACGGGCACAACTGATTTATATCACTTATAATTGATGTGATGTACAATAAGAAATAGCATTGTGTATGTATTTATTTGGAGCAAGCGGCCATGGTAAGGTCGTTAAGGAAATTGTTGAAGCTAATGGCGGAACTGTCGATGCTTTTGTCGACGACAACCCCGATGTCTGCGAGTGTGGCGGCCGCCCCGTGCTGCACGATGCTGCGGGGCTTTCGCCCGTGATTGTGAGCATAGGCGTGAACAGAATACGCAAGATGATTGTGGAACGGTTGAAGGCCGACAATCCTTCTATCACATTTGGCACGGCCATTCATCCCCGGGCTACTGTTTCGCCGTCGGCAAGAATCGGTGAGGGAACGGTGGTCGTGCCGGGGGCCGTCATCAATGCGGATGCCGTGATAGGCAGGCATTGTATTATCAATACGGGAGCTACCGTCGGCCATGATTGCGTGATAGATGACTATTGCCACATAGCTCCCGGCGCGCACGTCAGTGGCGGTACGCATGTGGGTGAAGGCACGTGGGTCGGTGTTGGTTCGTCGGTGATTCAATGCCGAAATATAGGCAAGAACTGCATGATTGGTGCCGGAAGCGTGGTAGTCAGAGATATTCCCGATAATGTGACTGCTTATGGTTGTCCTGCGAAGGTGGCAATAAAGGATGGAGAAAAGAATATGAACAAAAAGAAGTCAATGAATACTTATTCACTTGGGGGGGGGGTAATTTTGATGCCTGCACCCGTAATGTTGCGTAATGCCGTATGAAAAGTGTGATTATTGGTGCAGGGACTTATGGAGAGGTTTACCTTGCTTATCTGCAGGAAGCAGGTGTGGATGTTGTCGGATTTCTGGATGATGATCCAAAGTATAAAGGAACGGACGTCAGAGGTGTTCCTGTGTTAGGTGAAGTTCCCATGATGGAAACAATCAAAAAGACTCATGGTGTTGACGCTGTTTATTGTCCGCTTGGTAATAATAAGTTGCGTGTGAGTATCTTGAAAAGAGCAAAGGCTTGCGGGCTGAAAACTCCCAACTACATACATCCGACAGTAAGTATATCGCCCGATGTTACTATAGGTGAAGGTGTATATATCTTGTTGGGCTCGTGTATTATGCCGCATACTGTGATAAAGGATTATGTGATGATTAGTATGAACGTCAGTCTGGCTCATCATAATGTACTCGAAGAGGGGGTATTCTTGTCAACCGGCTGTAACTTCGGAGCCGGCATCCATGCGCACAAGTATGCCTATTGCGGTATAGCGTCGACCATCATGACCGGTTTGCATGAACTCGGAGAAGATTGTCTGATTGGTGCCGGTGCCGTGGTTATTCGCGATGTGGAACCAAGAGCAGTGATGGTTGGTGTACCTGCTAAAGTCTTAAAAATTAAAGAGATTTCTAAATCAACTGGGGGGGGTAATTTAAATCGCCAGTCATTTTCCTGTCGAAGGATTGCATATCGTTCAATGGATGTAACCTTAGCAAGTTAAGAATACGCCAATGAAAGATATAGCAATCTATGGGGCTGGTGGCTTCGGACGTGAAGTTGCTTGCCTGATAAAACAGATAAATGACAGCCTTGAGAATCCTAGATGGAACTTTATCGGTTTTTTTGATGACAATGAGACGCTGAAAGGTTGTCGTAATGAGTACGGTGAAGTATTAGGAGGACAGAACGAACTCAATGTGTGGAAAAAGCCATTGGATATAGCTATTGCTATTGGCAATGCCAAAGTGGTAAAGCTTATAGCTGGAAATATCCAGAACCCTTTGGTTGATTTCCCGAATATTATAGCTCCGAATACCACCTGGCTCGACAAAGACAATGTTCGCGTTGGTAAAGGCAATGTGATATGTTCAGATTGTCTGATAAGCTGCAATGTGGAGATCGGAAATTTCAATGTGTTTAATGGATTGATTCTTATAGGGCACGATACAACCATAGGCAATTACAATGTAATTATGCCTTCATGTAACATATCGGGTGGAGTTGTATTCGGAGAATGCAACTTCATGGGAGTAAAAAGTGCAGTTTTGCAATACATAAAGATTGGCAACAACGTAAGAATAAGTGCCGGAAGCGTACTTATGAAAAACGCTAAAGACGATTGCCTATATGTAGGAAACCCAGCCCAGAAAGTAGATATGTAACCATTATACACATAATTATTAACGTTTAAATCATTAGAAGAATGGAACTAAATGAATTTATCAAGAACTTCGCAGAACAGTTTGATGACACCGATGCATCTGAAATCAAAGCTAACACTGAGTTTCATGACCTTGAAGAGTGGGGCAGCCTCACTGGTATGGGCGTGATAGCTATGGTAAAGACTATCTACGGAAAGACTATTACGGGTAAGGAAATCCGGGAGTGCGCAACTGTAGAAGATCTGTTTAACCTCGTTTCATCGAAGTAAACATGGGAGATTACAATCCTTTTTCATTAAAAGGAAAGACGTTCCTTGTTACTGGAGCTTCATCGGGAATAGGCCGCGGTATTGCCGTGGCCTGTTCCAGGATGGGAGCTTCTGTAATGATCAACGGACGAAACGAGCAGAAGTTGAATGAAACTCTATCGCAAATGGACGGGAGTGAGAATATGATTCATGTGGCGGATCTAAGCAATGCCGAACAGATGACTGCAATGGTCAGCAGTCTCACAAAACTTGACGGTATAGTTCATTGTGCTGGCATTGGTCAACGAGTTTTGTGCAAACAATTGGAAGAACAGGATTTGGACAATATGATGGATGCCAATTTCAAGGCTCCTGTCATGTTGCAGACTGAAATTCTAAAGCAGAAGAAAATCAACAAGAACTCATCTGTTGTCTTTGTTGCTTCTATAGCCTATGACTCACCTACTGTTGGAAATGCCATGTACAGTGCTTCCAAAGGGGCTGTGATTTCCTACGCCAACTGTTTGGCATTGGAATTGGCACCACGTCAGATAAGAGTCAATTGTGTTCTTCCCGCAATGGTTTGGACAGACCTTATTTACAAGGGAGGTTTGACCGAGGAGGATTTAAAAGAAGATGAAAAGAAATACCCTCTCAAGAGGTATGGCAAACCTGAAGACATTGCCAACCTATGTATCTACCTGTTGTCGGATGCTTCATCGTGGATGACAGGTTCAAAGATTAGGATAACTGGGGGGGTAAATAACTTATAATTAAAATTTATGGCATACATTAAAGCCCTTTCTATATTACCCCCCCTATGGGATTTCTTGATAACCTGCAACTTCAAGAACAATTTGAAAATGTTGATATCGGCAAGATTGCGAAAGGAGTCGGAGTCTGTCAACGTTATGTTGCTAAAGAAGGACAGACCGCTTCGGATATGGCTTATTGTGCGGCACAAAAGATGTTTGAAGAGTGGAACATTGACCGTTCTACTGTAGATTTCATCATATTCTCTACACAGAGTCCAGACTATTTTCTGCCTGCTACGGCATGTGTGCTCCAACATCGTTTGGGGATACCTACTACAGCGGGAGCGTTCGATTATGATTTAGGTTGTTCCGGATATGCTTACGGTCTGGCTATAGCCAACAGCTTTGTTGAGTCTGGGTTGGCTCACAATGTGCTGCTACTTACGGGAGATACTATATCCAAGTATCTTCATCCTAAAGACAAAAACCGTGTGCTCTTTGGCGACTATGCCACGGCTTCTATTATCTCATCTGACGGCTTTGCAGAAATCGGACAGACCGTCTATGGTACAGATGGTTCTGGCGCAGAGGCCATCATACTAAAGAACCGTGGAGCTCGCCATCTCCCGACTACTGGACATGAAGAGATGGATGACCAAGAGAATATGCGTCGCGACGATTATTTCTATATGAATGGGGAACAGGTATTCAACTTCACAATAGACCGAGTTCCACAACTCGTTGATGAGACTCTTCAAAGAAATAAACTAACAAAAGAAGACATTGATTACTATGTATTCCATCAGGCAAACAAGTTTATGCTTAACACCATACGAAAAGTATGCGGAATACCCAAAGACAAATTCTATGTAAACATTGAGAATACAGGCAACACCACGTCATCTACTATACCCATTGGATTAAAAGCATTGATGAATGACGATGTCATACATAAAGGCCAAAAAGTAATGGTTGCCGGATTTGGTGTAGGATTGTCGTGGGCTGCTACTATTCTGAAATTCTAATTTCAAAAATGGCATATACAACTTATATAAAAGGATTGTCATATTATCTCCCGGAAAGAGTAGTTGGAAACGAGGAACTCGTTAGTGAATTCCCTGAATGGAGCGTAGATAAAGTGGCAAAGAAGGTGGGTGTGAACTCCCGCCATCTGGCTGCAGACGATGAGACGGCAGGCGATATGGCTGAGAAAGCAGCCCGCAAATTGTTTGCTGAATATAATATCGCTCCGTCCGATATAGACTTCGTGATGCTCTGTACACAGAGTCCCGACTATTTTCTGCCTTCCACGGCATGTATACTCCAGTATAAGTTGGGGATTCCAACCACGGCTGGAGCTTTTGATTATAACTTGGGCTGTTCCGGTTGTGTATATGGAATGGCGATAGCAAAAGGATTGATTGCAGCGGGAATAGCAAAAAATGTTTTGTTGCTTACGGCTGAAACCTATAATAAATACCTGCATCCAACAGACAAAAGCAACCGAAGTATCTTTGGCGATGGAGCTGCTGCTTGCCTTGTATCTACGGAAGGATTTGCCAAAATAGGGGATTTTTCTTTAGGAACGGACGGTAGCGGTAAGGACAAACTTATAGTCAGGACGGGTGCTGCACGTTGTAGAACGGCTACAGGATACAGCGATGTCGATGATGAGGGGCATACACGTTATGATGATTATCTATATATGGATGGTGGTGGTATATTCAATTTTACCCTTGATGCATTGCCCGGATTGATAAAAAATATACTTGCCAAGAATTCATTGGAAGCCAATGATGTGGATTATTATGTGTTCCATCAGGCAAACAAGTTTATGCTTAATACGATCCGTAAAGTATGCGTGTTGCCAAAAGATAAGTTCTACATTAATCTGGAGGAGACTGGAAATACCGTTTCTTCAACGGTATTGATTGGGTTGAAACAATGTCTGGAGGCCGGAACGATAATTGCAGGAATGAAAGTAATGGTGACTGGATTCGGTGTTGGACTTAGTTGGGGCGGAACGATATTGAAGTTCTAAATATTCATTTATATAGCTATGTCAGAAGAAAGAAAAACGATTTATCTCTGTCTGGCTCATGTGAGTGAGGCTGGCTGAGAGCAGAAATATGCGAAAGAAGCGTTTGATAAGAATTGTGTGGTTCCGATAGGCCAGAATGTGAATGCTTTCGAGAAGAATCTGAAGGAATAAAGGCATCTTCTGATAGTAAAGGAAAATTGCAGCCCCTTCAATGCTTTTTGTAGAAACTGCGGTGCATATTGCAGAGATGCTGTAGAAAATTGTAGAATCATGACTTGATTAATATCGCTCAAGACGTGGTCCTTCAAAATAATGCCTATTAGAATGAAATTATCCAAAGGAATAATGGCTGAATAAACGAAAATATCCAAGGTAAAACCGAATTTCATATGAGGTATTTGCCAATCTGCGAAATGGCATACAACGGGCAGATGCGGACATGACGGGCGGCATTGTTATCTTCTTTGTCGGTATAGATAAACTCTCCAAAATTTTCAAGGGAGCATCGGACGGCTTCTGTGAGGTGTTTTTCGCGCATGAACGACCAAAGGCTCTTCATCCCTCCTTGGCTTCCGGCCTTGACCTCAATGGGAAGAATCGTCAGGTGTGATATTTGTAAATAGTCAACCTCTGCTTGTGAGTTCTTGGCTATGCGTGTCCAATAGTATAGTTCGTGCCGTAGATTGGGTGTCATATAATGAAGCAGTTCCAAACCAACAACCAGTTCTGCCATGATGCCTTTGTTTACGAGGTCGGCTGCTGTTGCTGTGAGAATCTGTGTGGTGAGCGTGGTTGTGTCACCCATGGTGATGCCCAAGAGCCGCAGCATTAGTCCACAGTCGAAAAAGAGCATTTTGCGATAGGAATTATCGGCTTCGCTGCCTAATGGTATGCCATTGGCTTTGGTAAGTGTTACCGGAATGAGCAAGCCTGCGAGAACTAATAGGTTGAGCGCATTTTTTACCTCATAGGTTTTATAGTCGCCTACTTTGGAGTAAACAAATTTCTTGGTGGCCTGTATCGCTGCGTTACGCAATACACTGCGGAGAAGGTTTACATCGGCTTTTTTCTTGTATTTGGGAAAATCATCCTCATAACTGACGAGTATGTCGTCTTGCACTTCCTGACACTGCAGGTAGTCATGGGTTTCAATCCATTTGGCAACACATTCGGGCATACCGCCGATAAGCATGTAAGTACGAAACAGACTTACCAGCTTTTCATGCAACGGTTGTGGCAGCGGAGCCTTTGCAGATGCAGTGTTACGGGCATTGATTAGCAAATCCTCTCCATTTGCGAGTAGGAACTCATCGAAAGTCAATGGATACATAAACATGGAATGGATGCGGCCAACTCCAAACGTGGGCAGGTCGGCAAGGGCAAACTCCAGCAGCGAACCGGCTGCAATGACGTGCAGGTTAGGCATTATCTCTTTGAAAAAGCGCAGCGACATAATGGCTTCGGGACACTCCTGAATCTCATCTATGAAGAGCAGCGTTTTGCCTTCTTCAATCTTTATGCCTGCCATGGCGGATATCTGGCTGACGATACGATTGACATTGAGGTCCGGCTTGAAAATCTTTTTGTATTGCGGTTCCATTTCAAGGTTCAGTTCCAGGAAACATTCAAATTGTTTGCCTAAATGACGTATTGCGGATGACTTGCCTACCTGGCGTGCCCCACGTAGCAGAATGGGCTTGTGAGTGCTGCGCGAAGCCCACTCAGTAAGATAGAGATCTATGCTTCTTTTATAATACATGTAGAATGCTCTGTTTTAGCTGCAAAGGTAGTTAAATGAAATAATCCAAAGAAATAATCAGCGCAAAAACGAAATTTTCCAAAGAAATAATCTATTGAAAAACGAAATTATCCAAGGAAATAATTGCTGAAATTAGAAATCAAGTTGAACTAATTATATTATAAACAATGTCGGAAGAAAGAAAAACAATTTATCTCTGTCTGGCCCATATGAGTGAGGCCGGAATAGAGCAGAAATACGTGAAGGAGGCGTTTGATACCAATTGGGTGGTTCCGATGGGTCCGAACGTGAATGCTTTCGAGAAGGATTTGGAGAAATTTGTGGTCTCTCCCCAGCCCAAGGCCTCTCCCCGGCCCTCCCCTGAAGGGAAGGGGGCTGGTACTGCTAAAGGGAAGGATTTGGGTGTGCATACGGCTGATCCGTTGCTTTATGGTTTGCTGAAGAGTTTTTCTGAGGAGAACAGGAAAAATCCTACCGAAGCGGAGTGTGTGCTTTGGAATGTTCTGAAAGCTAAAGGGATCGGACTGAAGTTCCGCCGACAACATATTATCGAAGATTTTATAGTCGATTTCTACTGTAACGAGAAGAAACTGGTTATAGAGTTGGATGGTGGCTATCATCGTATGCCCGAACAAATGAAACGTGACAAGGAACGGACCTTACGTCTTCGGGATTTGGGCTATACGGAACTGCGCTTTACCAACGAACAGGTATTATGTGATACAGATAATACCGTTCTTGAGATTCTGCGTGTGGCCAAGTCTCTCCCTTTAGGGGGAGATTCAGAGGGGGCATTAGATCGCAAGGTGGTATGTCTTTCGGCCGGTACGGCAGCGGTGCATCTGGCTTTGATAGGCTGTGGCGTGAAGGCCGGCGACGAGGTGTTGGTGCAGAGCTTTACTTTCTGTGCTTCTTCGCATCCTATTACTTATCTTGGTGCAAAGCCTGTATTCGTGGGCTCTGAGGGAGAGACATGGAACATGGATCCTGCTTTGCTGGAGAAAGCCATTGTAGACCGTAAGGAGAAGACAGGCAAACTACCGAAAGCCATTATACCTGTTGC
>ERZ808252.2679-NODE-2679-length-10318-cov-4.688493_pt1 | contig 10318 bp, 9 predicted proteins | sample MGYA00521242_ERZ808252 | MGnify/ENA primary metagenome ERZ808252 (study PRJEB31516, sample SAMN03275581) | gut metagenome | biome: mammalia-associated habitat; material: feces | host: Papio cynocephalus | place: Kenya | collected 2012-08-07 ...
TTCGATGATCACATCGACACCAAGTTCCGTAAAGATCTCACTCAGACCGGTTCCCGCCGAAACGCAGATAAATCCTTCCGGCTTTCTTGGTTTCACCGGTGTATTTTCCATTTTTTTCAGTTCTTCTTCGGCTGTTTTTTCCACTGCTTTTTCATTCGACATAATGACGCGTTCATTATGTTCTTCCCGCATGTTATCAATCTTCATGCGCGTCAATTCTCCATAACTCAGACCTTTCTGGATCGCAAGTCCCGGATCGTTCGTATGCACATGAACTTTTACGAGATCTTCATCTGCCACGCAGACAATGGAATCACCAATATTTTCCAAATACTTTTTGAACTCTATCTCATCTTCACTGGTGAATTCTGCGCCATTTAACATAACGATAAATTCGGTACAATAGCCAAATTTAATATCTTCTGTCTCAATTCCCGTTGCACCGGCGCCTGTCACCACCGGACCATTGGCTGCCTTTTTAACCGGCTCATAGGCAATCTCTTTTCCAAGAAGGGCATCTAAAATTCCCTCCATGATCGTCACAAGACCTTTTCCGCCGGAATCCACAACGCCTGCTTCTTTTAATACCGGAAGCATCTCCGGCGTGCGGTCAAGTGTCTCGTTCATCTCACGGATTACTTCTGTCAGAAATTCTACGGCATCCTCACTTTTCGGTGCAAGTTTTGCCGCCTTCTCTGCGCCTGCCTTGGCAACCGTAAGGATCGTACCTTCTTTTGGCTTCATAACCGCTTTATAGGCAGAATCCACTGCTTTTTCAAATGCCTTCCCAAGCACATAAACATCTGCTTCCTGTACTTCCCGGAGAACACGGGTAAATCCACGGAAAAGCTGGGAAAGAATAACACCTGAATTTCCTCTCGCTCCTCGAAGCGAACCACTTGAAATCGCTTTACAAAGAGTCTCCATGGTCGGATTTTCCAGTGCTGCCACATCCTCTGCCGCAGACATGATCGTCATCGTCATATTGGTTCCGGTATCTCCATCCGGCACCGGAAAGACATTTAATTCATTAATATATTCTTTTTTCGCCTGAAGCGCCGCAGCTCCGGCAAGAAAAGCTTTTCTCACCAACGCAGCGTCAATCTTTTTTACGCTCACTCTCTTTGACCTCCAAACATCAACACTAGTATCCTCTCATCCCTCAATCCACTACTTTGACATCTTCCACACGCACAATGATCTTACCTACTTCCATTCCGGTAAATTCTTCTACTTTATATTTGACACTTTCTACCAGATTTTCAGCAACGGTCATAATGCTCACACCATATGCTACGATGATGCGAAGTTCGATATAAAGTTTGTTGTCCTTTACATTCACATAGACGCCATGGCGGATGCTGTCTTTTTTCAGCAATTTGACAATGCCATCTTTCATATTGACGGAAGCCATACCAACCACTCCGGCACACTCCACTGCTGCAGAACCGGCGTATTTTGCCAGTACATCTTCATCTACAAGGATTTTTCCCATCTCGTTATCAAGTTCACCCTTCATATTGACCCTCCATTCACTCAAAATATAGTTACTTCTTATTGTACACTAAAATGCAAAAAAAATCAATTCTTTCCCAATTGTTTTCACGTTTTTTGAGAAAAAGAATAGAATAATAGTAACTACTACACAGGCAGGGACAGGCGATTATGAAAAAACTTCTCGGATTCATCCTGTTTTGGATCGGCATCGGCATGGCTGTCATGCTTTTTATCACCAACGGCTTTCTTGCCATCTGCATCATTCTTCTCTGCCTGATCCTGGGCTACAATCTATTCACTTCCTCCTGCAAATAGCAGCGTACAAAAGAACGTCAAAAAAGCCAACCACCGTCTCCGGTCATTGGCTCTCTTATTCTAAGTATAGAGTGGACTATGCTCTTTCCACTTTTCCTGAACGAAGGCAGGAAGTACAAACGTACATCTTCTTCGTTCCACCATTCACCTTAACTCTAACCGATTTCAAATTAGATTTCCACATTTTGTTGCTTCTTCTATGAGAATGGCTGACAGCGTTACCGAAATGTACACTCTTATCACAAACTGCACACTTTGCCATGAAAAGCACCTCCTTCTATAAAATCTTATGTCAAAACCTTATTTTTTGTTTCACACACAACACGACTATTTTACCAAATATTTTGCTAGAATGCAAGAAGAAAATGAATTTTTTTTATTTTTTTTCTTCTTTTTGTTCTTTCTCGTCCTTTTTCGAAAATTTCTCTACAAATTCAGGCACCATATCGAGCAGTTTCGTGATTCCATCCTGATTCTTTACATTTACCAGACGGGATGTCCCGTCTTTGATCACGAGGACCGCGCTCGGCTGGATCTTTCCACCCATACCGCCACCGCCGTTATTTTTTTTCGCACTGTCATCTGAAAATGCACCGGCAGCCACACCAAAGCTCACATCGACAAGTGGAAGCACGATCGTTCCATCTTCAAAGCGGACTGCATCTCCGATCACCGTCTTTGTTGTAATAAAATTATCCATTCCCTTAAATAAGGACTCTACCGTATTGTTAAAACTGTTGTCACTCATTTTCATTTCCTCACTTTCCTAATGCTTGATCGATCCATCGTTTGATATCCGGATCCAGATATCCACGGATCACCAGACGCACCATATAGATCAGCCGCGCCTTTCCCTTTACATAACCATCCGCCCGAAACTGCCTGTCTTCAAACACCGGACAGATGTGAAGTCCTTCTGTATAGGCAAGCGGTATCATACTGACGGCACCTGCCAGCCAGCCCGTAGTACAGGGATCACCTGTTCCAAATACAATCTCTCCCTTTACCTCATCCGGGGTAACATAGCGAAACAGCGCTGCAATCTCTCTTTTTACTACAGCAAACCCACGCTTATTCGCAGGATCTCTTATAAACGTAATTATACTTGATATCTTATCAAATGAAAAGCCTTTTTTCTTTCTTTTTTTCTCTTTTTTTCTTTTCTTTCCCTGTGCTTTTTTTTCTGACGCCGGATTCTCCGCAAGCGGATTTGGCATGACACGTTCGTCGGATTCGTTTGCTGTCACAAGATTTTCAACTTCTTCCGGGTTCTCCCTGACGTCACTTTCTTTTTCTGTTCTGTGAAAAAACGAACGCACTTTTCTAAAAAACTCCAAAGGGATTCCCAAAATCCGGATTTCTATGTTTCCTCTTTTTGTCTCCTGTACCACATAGACCGCCCGCAGAAACCAGCTGATCCGGCACCGCAGTTCAACCGTCTCCTGTGTCTTTGCCGTAATCCGGTATCTCACCGGCACAAAAAGTGCCGCACCAAGAAGGAACAGGCAGAGTGCCAGCAGAACCAATAAGATCATGCCAATCGTCTTTAGTATGGCAAACACCACTGCCACTCTACATCACCTTCCTTCTATCTCGAAAAATCATTTTTATCAAATAATTCTCTGGGCGAAAATTCCTCGGAAGATGTATATCCTTTACAGAGAATGTTCTCTACGATATCAACCGCCTCGTCATAACCGGAAGCAATTCCGATGACATATAGTTCTTTCTGTCCATAATATTTGAAAAACAATTGATCGGTATTCATAATTTCAAAAATATTTTTCTCATTTTCCGCAAGCGTAATAATATAGAAACTCTTTTTCCATGGAAGTTTTTGGAAAACGCTCCGTTCTTCAATGATTTTTTTGCACGTTTTTTCTTTCTTTCGAACCGTCTCATCCATATAAAGATCTTTGTACCAAAAAATCATTGATTCCTCCATTCTGCCGCTTTATCCATCCATTCGCGGAGTTCCATCAGTGCCGCTTTCTTTTCTGCCGGATTCTGGCAGCCATACAGATTCGTCCGTATGTATGTCTCAACCTCGCCGGCACTGCTAAAGTCTACCGGAAGTTTTTCAAGCACTGCCGCCATAACTGCTTTTTTCAGCGGCTTGGAAAGTGTAGACAGATGATCCGACAATTCCACGGTCAGTTCATTTACCTTTTTGGCTTCCTCCTCCGCATCAACAGCATCATCTTTTCCAAATTTTTCCATATCTATAAACAAACTGTCGGACAAAAGATTGGCAATCTTAGCAAATGCATCAAATTCCTCTCCTTTTCCGAGTTCATCGATGATCTTTTTGTGGGATTGCTTAATCTCAAAAAGTACCGCTTCGAGGTAACTTGATTTTTCTACATACGTCTCAATCTTACCTTCCAGTTTGACAAGACCGTCCTCACTCAGACTTCCCTTTGCCACTTCCATCAGGACATCCCGGCAATGAAGATACAGCGGGCTTTCTTCCCTTTTATGGCAGTTTGCAAGGCAGAGTGCATACATCGAATTGACTACCTTCTGCAGTTGATAATAAAAATCCGTCACATGGAGAATGTATTCTCCTGCCTTTTCAAGTTCTTTACTCACCGCATCAAAAGACTCTTTAGTCAGAGCCGTAAAATCGGTATCACGCAGCTTTTCCAGCAGGTCTGAAATCTTATCTTTGCTTTGTTCGGGCGCTTTTTGCAGCATGGCAGCCGAACGCACCATATAGATAAAATTGTCAAGCGATGCCATATCTCCTCCGATATACAGACTTCCCGTATCCTGGATTTTTCCCATCAGGCGTTGTTTGGTCATGTGTACCGGGATCATGCCCATCAATTGCTGAAGGCGTTCTTTGACAATACTCTGATCCTGGTTTCCCACTAAAAATACCATCAGTTCTTTCACAAAGACATCTTCTTCTGCCGCAAATACTTCTTTTTCAAAAGGCTGTTCCTCTTTAAAATCGTATCTGCGGTGTTGGAGTACGTAATCATAACAGATCAGATGGTCCGTATACGAAGTGTATTTTTCCATCACCTGCGTGATTTCTCCACGGATCCGGTCAAGACGCTCTATGCAGGCATCCCTTTTCTGCGGATCCTCTTCATACAGCTGCGGAATCACCCCGCACACCTCATCATATCTGCGTTCTTCCTCTTCGGAGAGATCGATACCCTCTTCGCACGTCTCCACGAGCATATAGGCAGAAAACACCAGTTCTATGGAGGCATAATTCAAATACGTATCTGCAAGATAATTGGCATAAACGGGAATGTTTTTGCGTGGTGCCACTCCCTTATCCAGGTCTTTTATAATTTTTCGAATCTGATTCATCATTTCCTCCTACTTCACGAAACTCCGTCTTACAGAACCAATACCCATCCCGTAAGCCAGCGAAGTCCATTTTGTACATAATCTGCACTTACCGGTTGTCCGGACAGCACCGGATAGAACAGTAAGAACAATCCAATCGCCGCCGCCACGTAAGCATAGGCAAAGATACGTTTCTTCTTATTATCTCCGATAAATCGATACAAACTGTAGCCGATCATCATCGTGACAAACGGCACACTTGGAAAATAATGGTAAGCAAATGTACATCTCGGAACGAGCATCCAAGGCACATACTGCACCAGATAAGCAAATACAAGGAACAATGCCGTCTTGTCCGCCTTCTTTACAACCAGATACAACATATAGATAAAGGCAAAAATTCCTGCCCACCATACGAGTGGATTACCAAAAGCACTGATTCCTTCTTTCATGTCATTGGCAACCGTATTGCAATAGTAAAATACCGGACGGATCATCGTCGGCCACTCATACCATGTGGAAGAATACGGATGTGTTGCTTCCAGCTGCGAATGGTAATTGTACATCGATTTCTGGTTATTGATCATACGGGTAAATAAACCGTTTGTCGTGCCATCGTTAAACGGAACATACGACAACAGGTAGATCAGTCCCGGAATCACGACAAAGAATACCACACAGGCACCGATTGTCTTGATAAAGTTGCTCTTAAACACTTCTGTTATATGCCTATGCGAAATATTGCCGGTACTTCCTCCCGGATTGTTGCACGCAAGGCGGTATTCCATAAACCGATGCAGCATGATTGCCGCGAAAAATATAGCAAGACCAGCCGCCGCATATACGGCTGTCCATTTGCTTGCACAGCCGAGTCCCATCATCAGTCCACTCAGGAAAAGAGGGATCAGCGTCTTTTTAAATTCCGTATCATAAAAACTTGTCTGCGCATAGCGTAACATAAAGTAGAACATCGCGATGATGAAAAAGGTACCGTAAACATCGATCGTTGCAATTCGTGTCTGCGTAAAATGCATAAAGTCAAACGCAAACAATGCCGTGATCACGCCTGCCACCCATGTCTGGTGGAATAAGCGTTTGCCAAACAAATACATAAACGGAAGCATTCCGATACCAAAAAGAGTACCGATAATACGCCAGCCAAACGGATTCATACCAAAGATACGAATACCCAGGGAAATGAAGAATTTACCCAATGGCGGATGCGTATTTTCGTAATTATACAATCCATGGATCATCTCATACGCCGTACGGGCATGATAAATCTCATCAAAATACGTTCCACTTCGGAATGTATGCGCGCTGTCAAACTCATCCTGCTCATCAAAAAGTTCCGGATACTGATCCTTATTCACCGGAAGAACCACTTTGCCCTCCGCATCTTTAAACAGCATTTCCTTCAGCGTGATCAGATCGTCTACCGTCGTAAAACGGATATAACGTGACGTTACATTAAACGGTATCGTCTCCTCTGACCCCTGCTGGGCAATGAGCTGTACATTATTCCATTTGAATACATCGGAAACTTTTGCGGTTCCTGCCGCGATATAATTTGTGCCGTCATTGGAAAGTTCTACATACAGGCTCCTGCCCTCATAACTTCCGGAAAAGACTTCGAATTCTTTCAGATTTTTCACTTCTCCAAAATCAAGAACAATCTGCTGTCCTGCTTTCGTTCCTTCCCAGCCGGTCTCCGGCGCACTGTTGTAACCAAGATCATGCAGGGCAAAGATGCCGTACACAAGCATAATGGCAAACAAAATGATAAAGTCCGTTCTCGTCATTTTTTCTCTGACAACAGTTGGAATAATTTTCCATTGGAAACGTTTCTCCTTTTTCGTCTGAACCCCTGCCTGTCTCTTTGACTTCTTCTTTTTCGTATTCTCTTCTACATTCGCCTCGCGGACATACTCGCCCTTCCGGAAAATCGTATACAGGACGTAACCCAGCATAAAGATTGCCAGAACGCCTGTCGCACCAATAATATAGCCGCTCGGACCGGTTGTCTTTAGTTCCACCCACGTATAGTACACATGCGCCGTATTGATATAGACGACAAGCCAGTACCCGATCAGACAATAAAACAGCTCCTTACATGGGCGGTAGATAAATGCTGCCATCAAAAGTCCGATCGCAGGGATCAGATATCTCTCGTGCATACGTACCGCAAAACAGAACATTACGGTAACCGTAACTACCATACTCAGGAAATATTTGGATTTGTCGTCCTTCAATTTAAAGAACACCAGTGCACTTAATACCACTGCCATCACGATCGCAACATTTCCCCAGGTCTTTGCCGGAACAAATAAAAATTTCTCCATTTGGTCATGCCAGTTTTTTCCAATAATTGCCCAGAAATTGTACGCATTGACAGAGCAGTATTCAAACATACCAAGTGTACCGGTATATTTTTCCAAAGACTCCTGCAGTCCAAAAGGAATCGCCACCACGACCATGGAGCCAAGTGCTGCCACACCGCCGATCAGATCTCGGCGCATTTTCTTAAAGCTAAAGTCATGCAAAAATACCTGCTCGATGATCGAATATATTACAATCGGTGCATACATGACCATCTGCGGTTTTAAAAGCATACCTCCGCAAAAGGCAAAATACGCAAGGATTCTCTTTTCTTCCATAAAAAGATAACAGGTGAGCAATACAGCAAAGCACAGCGTACCATCGACCTGTCCCCATACCGAACTATCCGCTACGATAGCCGGATTCAACGCATAAAGCGCTGCGAGCATAAGAGACATTCCTTCGGAAAACCGTTTCTTTGCCATTACATAGATCAGATATGCTGCTGCCAGATCAAAAAGCATTGGGAACAATTTGATCAGGAAAAGTCCTGTCGTTGAATAATTGTCAATATTAAACAAATGCCGGATCGCACCAACAACCCACAGTATAAGAATATATCCCGGTGGATAGTCCGTTACATTACCACCCCAGAAATCGGTAAATGCTGTCTCCGACCAAATACGGAAACACGTAATGTCTACGCTATATCCCTCATTTTTAACAGCTAAAATTGCTTTTACGATAAAAGCCGCCACTAAAACCAGAATAATATTAAATTTTTGCTTTCTCATCGAGTCCTTTGCGATTAAGCGGCTTCCGTCCACTTCCCCCTGAAACCACATCCAGTAAAGCGCCAAAAAGGCAATTACTGAAACTACCGCAATCGTTAAAATGTCTTGATACATCTCTTTCTTCCTTTCCTCCTTGTTAGTTATCTCTTACTCAGGAACGTTTTACATGTTCGTGAGTAAATAAATGGTCCGAACAGTATTCATAATTTCCTTCACATTTTGAGCAATAACGAAACTCAAGCTGCGGAGAATCGATTTCTGTCCGTCCACATATTGCACATTTGTGTCTTGGCTGCCCTGCCGGAGCAGCTGTATTTTTGTATATCACACGGCGTTTCTTCGCCTGCTTTACACGCATTCCCACATAAGGCCTGCGGGCGATCGCATAAAAAATGGCAAAGTTTAAAAGTGCGGAAACGATCAAAAGCATACGCATATATCCCCGGTAATCTCCCGTCTGGACATATTGTACAATCTCCACTACATTCATAACGATATAAATGTAACCCAGCCATTTTGCTTTGATCGGAATCAAAAAATACAACCGGAATACCGTATCCGGAGATAAAAAGGCAAATGCTAAAAACATTGACAGATTCAGATCACTCAGATCGATCTGGTTGGCAAGTCCAAATCCGATCTGGGGAGCCAGTGCCTGTCCATTGACATGGCAAAGGACAAAATAATATCCAAATGTCACAATGAGCATCAGCAAAATGCCGGTAAAATAAAAAGCGTTAAACCGGAATGTCCCCCAAACCTGTTCGAGTACATTGCCGATCCAGTAATACACATACAGCATAATAGCAAAAAACAGCATATTGATAAGCGCTCCCCCCGATGACATACTCACATAGGGGTAAAAAAGAAATGTTACGATCCGCCATACTTGTCCATGCAGGACAGCATAGACATTGAGGCTCAGATACATTTCATAAAATCCGGGAGCCGCCAGCCCGATCACGCATCCGATGATACTGACCAGAACTACATACCGCATCAATCCGGAAATGGCATATTTCCCAAATTTCTGCTCCATTTTATTAAACCATTTCATAAATTCTACAGACCTCGCTTTTAAAATAAGTTTTTCTTCCGGAAGAAGAATACAAGAACTACCGTCACGATCAATGTGATTGCCGTAACAATATAAAATCCATAAGGGTTGTCCCCCAATGGGATATGCTGAAAGTTCATTCCATAAAAGCTGGCGATCATCGTAGGAATGGAAAGTACGATCGTTACCGTTGACAAAAATTTCATAACCACATTAAGATTGTTGGAAATAACGGAAGCAAACGCGTCCATCGTTCCGCTCAAAATATCGCTGTAAATTTTTGCCATCTCAATCGCCTGTTTATTTTCGACGATTACATCCTCCAGCAAATCTTCATCTTCCGGATATTTTTTAATTTTCTCGGTACGAAGCAGTTTCTCCAGCACGGTTTCATTGGAACGCAGCGATGTGGTAAAATAAACCAGACTTTTTTCCAATTCCAAAAGTTCGATCAATTCTTTATTCCGCTGTGAAATATGCAGTTTTTCTTCAATCTGCTCGCTTTTGCGGTCGATAATACGCAGGTAGCGCAGATACGAAGTTGCATTGCGGTAAAGAATCTGAAATACAAACCGTGTCTTTTTAAAGGTATAAAATTCCCGTTCACGATTATTCATAAACGCCTTCAATACCGGTGTTTCTTCCAGGCAGACAGTCACTATGATCTTGTCCGTTGTATAGATACCAAGAGGAATCGTCACATACCTGTCTTTTTCATCCAGAGAAGGGATGTCCACCAAAATCACAACATAGTCATTTTCAATCTCCACACGAGAGCGCTCTTCATCATCCAGAGGGGCACGCAGATCATGAATATCTATCCCTGTTGTCGTCGACACCGTCTCCAATTCTTCCATCGTCGGCTTTGTCAGCGCAACCCAACATCCTTCCGTCACTTGATCCAGTTCCTTCAGTCCATCTTCGACAGTATTAAAAATTTGAAGCATGCTTTTTTCCTCCTTCTTTGTAAACATAGATAGGCGTTTGACAAACGCCGAAACCCACTATTTTTCTGGGTTTTTTTGCTTGA
>ERZ808252.2680-NODE-2680-length-10316-cov-6.119774_pt1 | contig 10316 bp, 6 predicted proteins | sample MGYA00521242_ERZ808252 | MGnify/ENA primary metagenome ERZ808252 (study PRJEB31516, sample SAMN03275581) | gut metagenome | biome: mammalia-associated habitat; material: feces | host: Papio cynocephalus | place: Kenya | collected 2012-08-07 ...
TGATGTTTGGGGCGGAACGACACGCGGGTCGTTCCCTACGGATTACGACCCTGCATAGTGCGGAATTCGGAAAACGTAACCTGTTAAAAATGAGGTTGTAGGGAACGACCAATGTGTCGTTCCGTCCCATTCAAATGTAACATCTCTACCATTTCTATCCGGTAGCGGAGAGAGGCGACAGCCGTGCCAATCCCGCTGGACGGGATTGGTCTCGGAGCAGCCGGAAATAGTAGCACGGAAAACGGCTACATTAGAATCTGTACAACAAAAAGAAAGGGGTAAAAATCCCCTTAGTTAAAGTTCTTGAAAGTCTTGAAAACTTCTTTCAAGAAGTTTTCAAGTGGGGTGCGGGGCAACGCCCCGCGACCTTCCGCGCCCCCAAAGGAGGAACAATGAATAGCATTTTAACATCCGTTGTCCGAGCGGACCCAGAGTACGGACAGCTCCTGCGGATAACGAAACAGGACTTCCGAGCGAACCCGCTTCCGATTCTCGCAAGCGGACTGTGCGAGGGGGCGGCGGACGCACTGCTCGTCTCGCTTCTGGAGGATACCAAGCGCGAGCGCGGCGGCGCGGCACTGATTTTGTGCCCCGAGGAGAAGGACTGCGTCAAGCTGGGCGGACTGCTGGAGCGCTTCGACCTCCGCACGGGCTTCTATATGGCGCGCGACCTTACCTTCTATAATATGACCGCCTCGCATGAGTACGAGCACGAGCGCATCAAGGTCCTCTCGGGTCTGATGGCGGGGGAGTACGATGCCGTCCTTACCACCCCCGATGCGGCGCTCGGTTATACCGTCCCACCCGAGGTTTTGAAGAAGGCAACCATCGCAATTAACGCCGACGAGCCGCTTGACCTGCCCCAGCTGGCGAAACGCCTCACGGGGGCAGGCTTTGTCCGCGTGGATTTGGTCGATAGCCCCGGGCAGTTTGCCCTGCGCGGCGGCATCGTTGATATCTACCCCCCGTTCGGAACCTTCATGGATTCGGACGGCGATAGCAAAAGCGGCGCGTATGCCCTGCGCATTGAGCTGTTCGGGGATGACATCGACCGTATGGGACTGTTTGAGCCCGATACCCAGCGCATGACGCAATCGGTCATGGCGGCGGAGCTTCAGCCCGCGCGCGAGCTGCTCTGCGATAAGCCCGCTCTTGAACGCCTGAAAAAGCTGATTGCCGCGCAGTTCCGCGCAACGAAAAACGAGGACGCAATGGAGGAATTGGTCCGCGAAACCACCGCTGTGGACGCGGCTCTGCGCGGCGAGGGCGATGTCCCGTTCCTCGATAAGTATATCACCGCGGTTTACGAGGAGAAAGCCTGCCTGCTCGATTATTTCACGGGTCGGCGGCTGGTGGTGGAGCGCTCGACAAACGCCCTGCGCGACCGCCTGCAAGCCTTTGAATGGCACATGAACCAGACCGTGACCGAGCTGGTGGAGGGCGGCACCGTTGCGGGAAAATACGCCGAATATAACCGCCCCGCGTCCTATCTGGAGCAGGTGACCGACACGCACGTCACAATCCATCTCGACTCCATCGCCTACAGCGTTTCCGACCGCCGCCTTGCGGGTCTGTTCGGCTTCCGCACGCGCCAGACCGTCTCCTATGCCGAGAACGATGAGCTTTTCCGCGATGATTTGCGCGCGTATTCCGAGGGTAGCTACCGCACGGTGGTGCTTGCCGAAAACGAGCTACAGGCGGGACAGCTGGCGGAGGAGCTGCGCGCCGACGGCTACGAGGTTATCGACAACCCCGAGGACGTTGCGAAAATGCCGGGCGGGAGCGTGACGGTCCTGTGGCGCGATGTTCTGCCGGGCTTTGAGCTGATTGTGCCGCATATTGCGGTCCTATCAAGAAACGCGGAAGCGCGCACGGGCGGACTGAACCTTGCGGGCAAGTCGGCGCTCCGCAAGAAGAAGCCGAAGAATACCAAGAGTATCCTCTCCTATGCCGATTTGGAGGTGGGGGACTACGTGGTGCACGAGACCTACGGCATCGGGCGCTATACGGGTATCGAAAGCAAGACCTGTGACGGCGTGACAAAGGACTATATCGGCATTCAGTATGCGGGGACGGATAAGCTGTTTTTGCCCGTGGAGAAGCTCGACAAGGTGTCGAAATATATCGGCGCGCGCAGTGATGACGGCATGGTCAAGCTGTCGAAAATGGGCGGTGACGCATGGAAGAAATCCAAAGCGCGCGCCTCCGCCGCCGTCAAGGAGATGGCGCGGGAGCTGATTCGCCTTTATGCCGAGCGGATGCGCCTGCCCGGGCACGCGTTTCCTGCCGATGATAAATACCAGAAAGCCTTTGAGGATGCGTTTGAATACGATGAGACCGACAGCCAGCTGACCACGGCGGACGAAATCAAGGGGGACATGACCAAAGCGGTCCCGATGGACCGTCTGCTCTGCGGGGACGTGGGCTACGGAAAGACCGAGGTTGCCATGCGCGCGGCGTACAAGGCGGTGCTGGGCGGCTGTCAGGTGGCGGTGCTGGTCCCCACAACCCTGCTGGCGCTCCAGCATTTTCAGACCTTCGTCAGTCGGATGCGGTCGTTCGCGGTCAACGTGGACATGATTTCCCGCTTCCGCACGCCCAAACAGCAGGCGGCAACCCTGCGGCGGCTGGCGCGCGGCGAGGTGGATATCCTCATCGGCACGCATCGGATTCTGTCGCAGGACGTGCGGTTCCACAACCTCGGGCTGATGATTGTGGACGAGGAACAGCGCTTTGGCGTGGCGCAAAAGGAGAAGCTGAAGCAGGTTGCAAAGGGCGTGGATGTGCTGTCGCTCTCCGCTACGCCGATCCCGCGCACGCTGAACATGGCGATGGGCGGCATCCGCGATATTTCAATCCTCGATGACGCACCCGTGGACCGTCTGCCCGTGCAGACCTACGTGCTGGAGGAGGACCCGCTGATTCTGGAGGAAGCCATGCGGCGGGAGCTGCGGCGCGGCGGGCAGGTGTTCTATCTGCACAACAACGTGGAGACCATCTACAGCGTGGCGGCGCAGGTGTCGAAGGCAATCCCCGAGGCGCGCATCACCGTTGCGCACGGGAAGATGGAAAAGGATGAGCTGGAGAAAATCTGGGAGCAGATGCTGAACGGCGAGGTGGACATTCTGGTTTGCACCACGATTATCGAGACGGGTGTGGACATCCCGAACGCAAACACGCTGATTGTGACGAACGCGGATCGGCTGGGGCTGTCCCAGCTGCACCAGATTCGCGGGCGCGTGGGGCGTTCGGCGCGGCGCGCGTATGCCTACTTCACCTTTGCGCGCGGCAAGGCGCTCTCGGAAATCGCAACCAAGCGGTTGGAGGCAATCCGCGAGTATGCCGAGTTCGGCGCGGGCTTCAAGGTGGCTCTGCGCGATATGGAGATTCGCGGCGCGGGGAACATCCTCGGCGCGGAACAGCACGGGCATCTGGACGCGGTGGGGTACGACCTCTATATCAAGCTGTTGAATCAGGCGGTCCTGACCGAAAAGGGAGAAGCGCCGAAGCCCGAGACCGACTGCACGGTCTCGCTGAACTACAGCGCGTCCCTGCCCGAAAAATACGTGCCGTTCCCAGCCCAGCGGATGGCGCTTTACAAAAAGATTGCGCTGATTGCAAATCCTGTCGATCTGGCGGACGTGACCGACGAGCTGGTGGACCGCTACGGCGAGCCGCCCGCCGAGACGGTGAATCTGCTCCGCATTGCGCTGATTCACTCCACGGCTTCCGCCTGCGGCATCACGCGCATTCTACAGGACACAAACGGGGTTCACATTTACCCCGAGAATCTGGACGTGGACCGCTGGAGCGCGGTTTCCGCCAAGCTCCCGCAGCTTCGGATGGTTCTCTCGGGTGACGCGCATCTCTGTCTCCGCCTCCAAAAGGGCGACAACGCGCTCGAAAAGCTCCAGTCCTGCCTGTCTCTGTACGGGGACGCAGGACGCGAGGGACGCGCCAAAGGGAACTTTTGAAAAAGTTCCCTCTGGACTCCCTCAAAACTTTCACCCAGACAAACGAAGTGCGAACATGGTGCCACTGATTGTTAATTAGAGCCACGGAACGACACACGGGTCGTTCCCTACAGCTCTCATTCCTAAGAGGATTATATCCTTTTAGGGGAGTGAACCGTAGGGAACGACCCGTGTGTCGTTCCGTTCTGTTCAACAACTAACTTGAACCATTTCTATCCGGTAGCGGAGAGAGGCGACAGCCGTGCCAATCCCGCTGGACGGGATTGGTCTCGGAGCAGCCGGAATTCGTAGCACGGCAAACGGCTACACTAAAATCTGTACCACAAAAAGAAAGGGGTAAAAATCCCCTTAGTTGAAGGTCTTGAAGGTCCTTAGGGGACTTCTCCTTAAGAAGTCCCCTAAGTGGGGCTTGGGGCAAAGCCCCAAGGTCTTATTTTTCCCGTACCAGCAAACAGGTGTGAACGGGCAGCGTGAATACAGGCTTGTCCGTCTCGCAAAGGAGAACGCCATCGTGCGCGTTGTCGAGTAGGTAAACCTCGTAAACCGACTGTTTCCCGAAATCGAGCGTTACCGAACGCTCCGATGCCGCGTCGTCATCGTCATAGTGCGTCAGAAGCGTTAGCGTCTTGCCGTTTTCATCTATGCCGCAAAGCGAATAGATGTGCTCCGCCGTGTTTGTGGTCCGAATTTCGCGCCTGCCGTAAAGCATCCCGTACCAAAGGAACGGATAGTAGCCCTTCAGCGGCTCCAGCGTGTAGGGCGCAAAAATACCGTTCAATGCACACGGACGCGCATCGTAGTACATCAGCATGTCAATCGATGACTTCTGCGCCTCGCACATACAGGCGAGCGTGAAGGAAGCACCCTTCAAACGCAGAACCTGATGAATGGAGTAAACGTATTCCGAGTCCCAGTTGCGTATGTAGTTCCATTCGTTCAGAATGCTCTGCGTTGACGTGAACCCGTGGCGGTCGAGCATCTCGCGGAAGCGCGCCGCACGGTCCATGATTTTCTCGGGCGTCGTGCCGTAAACGTGCCATGAAAAGAAGTCAAGCGGCAGATGCTTCTCCTCCGCAAGCGCCAGAAAATCCTCTGCCCATTCCCGATTGTGCGCCAAAGCGGGACCGCCAATCATCAGGTTCGGGAAGCAGGACTTCAGATGCTTCGCGGTGATTTCGTAAAGCTCGAAGAACTGCGCCTTCGTCCCGCCCCATGTCCGCTTGTTTGTAGAATCGTCGAGGTCAAGGTCGGGTTCGTTCCAGATTTCCCAGTAGCGGATGTTGTGATGGTAGCCGTCCGCCCAGCCCTCGTTGTAGTGGCGGATGATGTGCTCGCAAATCTGCGCCCACTTGTGAAAATCCTTTGGCGGCAGGGTGTTGTGCTTGCGGATTTCGTGCTCGATTCGCTGTCCGAGACGGTAGAAGGTCTCGGTCCCCGCCTCCAACGTCACCGCAATGTATTCGTCGGTGCAGGCGAAATCGTAGGACGCGGGAGCGTTGACATCCGCGTCGAAATTCGGGAAAATCGCGGCGATGTCAACCGTGAACGAACCGCCGTACCGAGCATCAAACGATGCGTCATGGTTTCGTGCGAACGGAATCTTCGCGGCGCGATAGGTTTCCAGATTGTCGATGTATTGGTCGCTCGCGTGGCGCTTGTGGATGGGTCCGTTGTTGACCGCATTCAAAGGCTTGAAGTCCCCGAGCGGGTGGGAGAGGTCAAAATGCAGGGTATCCATGGTATCCTCCGTTTTGGAATTTTTCGGTAGGCATATTATACCATATCGGAGAGCGAAAAGCAATCCCTTTTTCGGAAAAAGAGATGGATGTTTCGGAAAAAGCCATTTCTGTGGAAAGAGGGGAGAGGAGCAAAGGACGGACCGCCAAGCAGGGTCCGTCTTTTTTTGTGATTCAGCCGTCACGGTCCCGCCGCACACGGGAGACGAGCGAGAAAAGGGATTTTTATGGAAATAACAGGAAGAATCTTGCGAAACAGGGGCATTATAGACCGAAAAAACGCAATTATCGGGCAATGGGAGGATATTTTGGGGGAAATATCGCCCAACGCTTGACAATCGCGGTGCGGCGGTGTATAATATTCCTGCCCTGTAAAAATTTTTCGGAGGCTCCCATGAAATACCGTTTGCTTGCTTTGCTTTCCGTTTGCGTATGGCTTCTCCCGCTTGCAGCCTGCGTGCGCCGCGACCGTTTGCCCGACTGCTCTGCCGTCTCCGCAGGGAGTGGACACAGCATTGGGACCGATTCGGGCGGCGCGCCCATTCTCCTTCGCTCGGGCGGCTCGGCGCGGTCCGAGGAAAGCCGCTATCTGGTGCTCCTGCTGGATTGGGAGCTGACCTCGGTCGATTACAAAACGGCGAAGGTGACGGTCACCGTCTCGCTCTCGCACTACAGCCTACAGGTCAGCGCGCGGAACGGCGGTTCCGTGTCGCTCGGCAACGAAAGACAGAGCTTTTCAACCCCCGCGCTCTATGCGGGCGGCTCCGAGCAGACGGTCACGCGGCTTGCGGTCTGCGAATTTTCCGTGCCGCTGGCTTCGGTCTCGGACGCGCCGCTTCCCGTTTCCGCCACATGGGATTTCGGCGGCGTTTACCACGGACAATCCCTGCCCGCCCTCCGTGCGGCGGGAACGGTGACGGTCGAATGAGCGGAGTAGGGGACTGCTTGACGGACCACTGCGTCCTTCTGTTATAAATATTGTACGGTCTTTGAAAAAACGCTTGACTTTCCCTTTCCGATATGCTACAATAAAAGCAGAGAAAATTCCAAAAAATGAAACGGAGGGCAGGAGCATGAAAAAACGGGTCGTATGGTTTGCGGCGGGGGCGTTGTTGCTTTCGGCTACCCTGTGCGGTTGTCGGAGCATTCCGCAGGACCGCGCAGGTGCGGGGGAGACAACGGTTGACGCGGGGGCAGGACGGGAGCCCTCTGCGGAGCCTGTGACCGAAGCGGTCGGGGCGCTGGTCAGCCGCATTTTGCGGGATGCGTCCCCCGCCGCCGAGGTGTCAACGGAGGTGCTTGCCCCGGGCGAGCGGACCCCTGTTGCACAGCTGAAGCAAGCGCCGCAGGAATTGGTTGGGGCACAGCTGGAGCTGGAGATATCCGACCTCGCGGGCGGCACGGTGGTTTACCGTTTCACGGCGGAAAGCCGCCGACTGGTGGCGCTTTGCCAAGCGGGAGACGGGGAGGCGCGCGGGTATGTGATGCTGGTTCTGCAAACCGAGGACAGCATGGAAGCCTTCCTTTCCCGCGACCGCGCGTGGACTGGCAAGGTGGAAGCGGTGAAAATCATTGATGGGAACGATATGGCGCTGTCGGGAAATGCGGTTGCGGGGCTCGGGCAGGACGGAGCGGTCCGCGCGGGGGCAACCTCGGCGGTTTGCTACGGCATTCTCGGCGATACGCGCTTTGCGGGACCGTGGAACGCGAGCGCGGACGATGCGGCGGCATTCCTGCGCACCTTGGAGCGCTTTGAAATCAAGCCGTAACAAACGGGCGGGGACTGCGTTTTTGCGCATTCCCCGCTGTTTTTTCGTTTCGTGCGATATTTTTTTCACAAAAGCTCTTGATTAAATCGGAAAAGTATGGTATATTATTAGTCGGTAAACTAATTTTTCTGAAAGGAAGAAAATTATGACTTACAACAAGAAATCAATTGAGGATGTGGAGATCAAGGCGGGGCAGAAGGTTTTCGTCCGCTGTGACTTTAACGTCCCGATGAAGGACGGCGTTATCACCTCCGACAAGCGCATTGTGGGCGCACTCCCCACCATCAAATACCTGATGGGCAAGGGCGCAAAGGTCATCCTTGCTTCCCATATGGGCAAGCCGCACAGCATCTTTACCCCGAACTTCAAGCTTGACAAGAAGGAGCAGGCAAAGGTTGCGGCGCTCCCCGAGGGTGAGCGCGCGGCGGCAGAAGCCGAGCTGAAGGAAAAGGCGCTGAAGAACGACCCCAAGAAGTTCTCCCTGAAGCCCGTTGCCGACCGCCTGAACCGGGACCTCGGCGGCAAGGTCGCGTTTGCAACCGATATCATCGGTGACGACGCGAAGGCGAAGATTGCGGCGATGGAGAACGGCACCTGCGTTCTGCTGGAGAACGTCCGTTTTGACGCGCGCGAGACCAAGAACGACCCCACCTTTGCAAAGGCGCTTGCCGACCTCGCGGGTGAGGGCGGTCTGTTCGTCAACGACGCCTTCGGAACCGCGCACCGTGCGCACGCCTCCACTGCGGGCATTGCGGATTATCTGCCCGCTGTCTGCGGCTACCTGATTCAGAAGGAAATCGGCGTGATGGGCAAGGCGCTTGCCGACCCCGCGCGTCCGTTCGTTGCCATCCTCGGCGGCGCAAAGGTTTCGGACAAGATCGGTGTCATCAACAACCTGATTGAGAAGTGCGACACGCTGATTATCGGCGGCGGTATGGCGTACACCTTCTTTGCGGCAATGGGCAACCGCGTTGGAACCTCGCTCTGCGAGACCGATAAGATTGAGCTTGCAAAGGATATGATGGCAAAGGCAAGAGCGAAGGGCGTGAACTTCCTGCTCCCCGTTGACAACGTCATCGGCAGAGAGTACGACGAGAACACGACCCACATGACGATTTACTCCGATGCGATTCCCGACGGCTGGATGGGACTTGACATCGGCGAAAAGACCCGCGAGCTGTTCTCCAAGTCGATTATCGGCGCGGGCACGGTGGTCTGGAACGGACCGATGGGCGTTTGCCGAGGCGGTTGCGAACTCGGGCGCGGTCTCGATTATCGGCGGCGGCGACTCTGCGGAGGCGGTTGAGCGTCTCGGCTTTGCGGACAAGATGACCCACATCTCCACGGGCGGCGGCGCTTCGCTGGAGTTCCTCGAGGGTCTGGAGCTGCCCGGCATTGCCTGCCTGATGGACAAGGACTGAGCGGTCGGAGAAAAGAGGAGATATCATGAATCCTACCAAGAGAAGAACGGTAATTGCCGGAAACTGGAAGATGAATTTCACGCCGGCGGAAGCGAAGGCTTTCATTGAAGCGGTCAAGCCGATGGTTGCGGGCAAGGACAACTGCGACATCGTGTTCTGCGCGCCCTATGTGACCATTGCGGCGGCGCAGGAGGCGGCGAAGGGCTCGAATATTCACATCGGTGCGGAGAACGTACACTTTGCCGAAAAGGGTGCGTACACGGGCGAGGTCAGTGCAAAGATGCTGACGGCTTGCGGTGTGGAGTATGTCATCATCGGTCACTCGGAGCGTCGGCAGTACTTTGGTGAGACCGACGAGACGGTGAATCTGCGGACGAAGGCGGCGCTGGCGGCGGGAATGAAGGTCATTCTTTGCCTCGGCGAGGTGAAGGACCAGCGTCTGAACGGCATCACCGACGAGGTGGTTGCGATGCAGACGAAGCTGGACCTGAAGGACGTGACGGCAGAGGAGCTGAAGCGGGTCATCATTGCATACGAGCCTGTCTGGGCAATCGGCACGGGCTTGACGGCGACACCCGAGCAGGCGGACGAGACCTGCGGCGTGATTCGCGCGACGTTGGCGAAGCTGTACGGTGCCGAGGTTGCGGAAACCGTGACGATTCAGTACGGCGGCTCGATGAACGAGAAGAACGCGGCGGAGCTGCTCTCCAAGTCCAACGTAGACGGCGGCTTAATCGGCGGCGCGTCCCTCGTTCCCGAAAAATTCACCGCGATTGTAGAAGCTGCGCAGTGAGGTGGGGCAAGGAAGACCTTGGAGGCGCAGGGAGACCCCTTTCGGAGGGGTCTCCCTACCCTCCAAACCTCCCTGACCTACCCCGAACTTCCCCCATGTCCCCGCCATTACACGAGCGAAGATTTATTTCGCTTTTTGTGATGGCGGGGACATGGGGGAAGTTTTTGGTTTGGGCGGGAGGTGCGATTTTTTTACATGGTGCGGCTTCGCACCCTTTTTGTGGTTGGGATGCGTTTTGTAGGTATGCCATACACGGGTGCCGAGATCCCGCCTGCCGGCGCCCCTTCGGGGTTCGACTACGCGGCAATATTTAATTTTATCGCTTGATTTTTGATGTCTGTGCCGCTCCGCTCAGGATGACACGGAGGCTGGGCGTTGCGTGGGAGGTACAATTTTCATCCGTCATAGATAGTTATTGTTTATATGGTTGCCTATTTCATGATTTTCATAAGATTGCCTACTTCATGATTCTCATAAAGTTGTCTATTTCATGATTCTTATTTGGTTGCCCTTTTCATAATTCTTATATGGTTACCCTTTTCACGATTCAGTAACGTTGCCCACGAAAAGGTTATATCCCACGGTGCGCCCAGCCTCCGTGTCATCCTGAGCGGAGCGGCACA
>ERZ808252.2684-NODE-2684-length-10304-cov-2.537711_pt1 | contig 10304 bp, 6 predicted proteins | sample MGYA00521242_ERZ808252 | MGnify/ENA primary metagenome ERZ808252 (study PRJEB31516, sample SAMN03275581) | gut metagenome | biome: mammalia-associated habitat; material: feces | host: Papio cynocephalus | place: Kenya | collected 2012-08-07 ...
TACGGAATGTAATTATTTGCCCGTATTGCTTTGTTTCTTTGTAAATACGGTTTGTGCGGCTGTATGCCTGAACGAGAGAATGCCAGAACAAAGGCTTATCCAAATACAACGTGTTAAGCGGCTTTGAGTCAAATCCCGTTAAGAACATATTTACAACGAGCAAAATATCAATCTGCGGAACTTCTTTTTGTTTCAAACGCTTTGCAATATCCTTGCGGTAAGCGTCAAATGTATCAAGACCGAAAGACAGTTTTTCTTTACCGTTAGAGAACATTTCGTTATAGTCCTTGATACATTGTTCCAAAAATTCTCTCGATTGCGGTGTATCTGCACCTTCGTCCATATCTTCGTTCGCCGCATAAGTAAATATTGCCGCAATCTTCAAGCCTTTTTTGTTCAACTTCTTGAAAGCAGTATAATACTTTTGAAGAAGTGGCACTGACTGAATTGCAAATAGCGACGTGTAGGTATCCGTGCCGATTTTCGTATGCTTTTCGTAATGTTCCAAAATGTTATTTGTAACGAGTTCGATACGTTGCTGGTCGCTATAAATGTTTGAAATATCAATATTGTTACGCTTGCAATATTCTTCGAGATTGAAATTCGGGTTATTGCTTTGCTCGTGAACGATACGTCTTACCGTCATATCGGCTGCGTTTGTCGTAACAACGTTGAATGTGTTTTGATATTCGACAGAGAATTTCAAAACGTTGCCGTCTGCGATGGCTTCCTTGATAAGATACTTATGCAAACAAGCGTCCATATTGCCGGCATTGAAAATGTCTGCCGTTGTTTGACCTGTTGCTCCTTTGTTTTCTTCAAAAATAGGTGTTCCCGTAAAGCCGATAAAGTTTGCGTTCTGGAAACTTCTGCGAATATCGCCGTGCATTTTACCGAACTGACTTCTATGGCATTCGTCGATAACAAACACGCATTTTTTCGTCTTGTACGTTTCCATAATAGACTTATATTTCTCGTTACGAAGTGCGCAAGCGAGTTTCTGAATGGTCGTAACAAGCATTTTTTCACCGCTGTTTTTCAAACGCTTAATGAGTTCGGCGGTTGAATCGGTGTTATCGACACAATCTTCTTCAAACGAGTTGTATTCGTCAACGGTCTGGTCATCCAAGTCTTTGCGGTCTACCAAGAAGAAAACTTTATCAATTCTGCCGTTATCACGGAGAAGGGACGCACACTTGAAAGAAGTAAGTGTTTTGCCCGAACCGGTTGTATGCCAAACGTAGCCGTTACGGTTTTCTTCCAACACACGACGTAAAACTGCTTTTGTTGCGTAAATCTGATACGGACGCATTACGATAATGTTTTTCATCGTGTCTTGCAACACGGTATAGTCCGTCAATAGAGCGGTTATATTGAATTTCGTGAAGAAATCGTCCGTGAACTCGTTGAGTTGATTGATACGCTCGTTATTCGCGTCCGTCCAGAAGAAAGCAAGACTTTTCAATATGGCTTTGTATGTACCGTCCGCGTTTGTTTCGTTTTCATTTGCAAAATATTTTGTCTGGATAGAGTTTGAAACAACAAAACATTGAATGAAATGGAACAGTCCTCTGAACGAATATCTGCGATAACGGTTAATCTGATTGATTGCTTCGTTGATTTCCACGCCGGGGCGTTTCAATTCAATCTGAACAAGCGGTAAACCGTTAATGAGAACTGTAACGTCGTAACGATTTTTATAAACGACTTCATTCATATGGTCTTTATCCATCGTTACTTGGTGTGTAACCTGATAAATATTGCGGTCTATATCTTTCGACAAAAACTCAATATAGATACGCTTGCCGTTGTCTAATTCCAAAACCTGCTTATCGCGTAAAATTTTTGCCGACTCATAAACGGTTTTGTTTTCAATTTGTGTGCGAAGTCTGTCAAATTCAGCAATCGACAGTTCCGCAACGCCTTTGCCCTTGATGATTTCTTCTTTATTGAACTCTTCAAGTTGTGTCTTGAAGTTTAGCATAACTTCGGTGTAGTTCTTTAATTCGACATATTTGTAACCGATAGTCCCTAATCTTTCAATAAAGAGATTTTCAACTTCATACTCGCTTATCGCCATTTTGCAACTCCTTTTCAAATATTTTCATTAACTGTTGTGTTAAAATGTCCGTTTTTTTCGTTTCTATCGAGTGTGTCAGTCTATCCCGTTGCCGTTTAAGTTCGCTTATCTTACCAATTATTCGTTGCTTTTCGATAGGTAGTAGAGTTACTTCAAAACTTTTCAGCATACTTAGCGGAATAATAGAAACGGCGGTTGTGGCTTGCTTTAACTTTTTTAATTGTTTAAGCGCCGCTGTATTATTATTGATAAACCAACATAAGTAGTAGGGATCGACTTCCGACATATCTTTTATCCGTATGATAGCAAGATTTGAAAGAATAAGTTTGTCGGCACGATTGCTTTCACTCACGATTGCTTTGCCCGAACTCAATCCGACAACTACGTCGTATTCTTTTGTTAAAGAGTAAGTTCCGATTTTATCGCCTTGAACTGTTATATATTTTGCGATAGGCAAATCGTCCGAAACGTTAGCAATATAGTTAAGTTCTTGCATTGTAATCGTTTCAATGGATTGACCTGTTGTAACTTCTATTCGTGTCGGAATGTTTCCTTGTATTATATTTGCGAGAGATTGTAGTTCCACTTGACACACTTCCTTTTTGAAATTTATATAAATATCATATCACAAGAAAATTGATTTGTCAAGGGTTTTGGATACTAAAATTTTGAAATTTAATTAAATTTCCTTTTTTGTGGCGCTATTTAGCATAACAAAAGACTCGAAGTTGTAAAACTTCGAGTCTTTTGCCACTTGCAGGTGTCCCCATTAAATTAATTGATTTTTTTATAATCCCTAATGGGGACACTAATTTTCGGACTCTTTACGTTACGAACTCGCTGTTTGCTTTGATTTGATTTAATATTCTTGAAATTCCCCAAGAGCATCTAACATTTGGGGTGCATATCACGATTATCGCGGGTTTTTTCTTATGGGTGACGAACGAGATTGTTCTTTTTCAGCGTTATAACGCTTTGATTTCGACCGTTTTTCCGCCGAGATTTTCGTATATGCGGTGAGAAACGGAAAGTACTGTGCGCCCATTTGCCGCGCGCCGGAGTGCTTCAAGAACGCGCGCTTCGGTTTCGACGTCGAGGTTTGCGGTGATTTCGTCGAGAAGAAGAATTTTCGGGTCGGAAGCCGCGGCTCGGGCGACGGAGAGAAGCTGCCATTCGCCCTGCGAGAACAAGCCGTCGGTGCAGACGGTTGAGTATCCGTTCGGAAGGGCGTTTATCGCTTCGTTGATTCCCGCAAGTTTTGCGGCGTTTTCCGCCATTTCTTTTGTGATTCGGCTGTCGCCGAGAGTTATCTGGTCGAGAACCGTTCCCGGAACGCGCGAAAAATGTTGTTCCACGCAACAGACGCCGAATCGGCGCTCGTCGTCGGAAACGTTCTGAGCGTTCACACCGCCGATTCTGATCGTGCCCGATTCGGGAGCGTAAAGCCCGAGAAGGAGTTTGAACACGGTGCTTTTTCCCGCGCCCGTTCTTCCGATAAGGGTTACTTGTTCGCCGCTTTTTACCGTCATCGAGAAATCGCGAAGCACTTTTCTTTCGTCGTATCCGAAAGTGACATGGGATAATTCCACGTCGCCGCTCGTAATTTCGTCCGTTTTATGCGGAATCTCGCGCTCGTGTTGAGCGAGAAAAGCGTCGATGCGTTTTACGCCCGCCATTGCCGATTGAACCGTCTGGATTTCCATTCCGAGGCTTTCGATCGGGGCGAAAATTTTCGATACGTAGTTGACGATCGTGACAGACGTGCCGACGGACATGCCGAACAGCGTGAGAATTTCCGCTTTCCCGGAAGCCGAAAGAAGCATGACGATTCCGACGACGACGGCGTTTAAGATGAGCACGACGGGAGAATAGATCGCGTCGTAAAAATTGGTTTTTTCGACGGCGGCGTAACTTTCGCCGAGGTTTTCGTCGTAGCGGCGGCACATATATTCTTCCATTCCGAGCGCGTGGACGGTTCGCGCGTTGTGAAGAGTTTCGGGTACTTGTCCCGATACGGCGGCGACTGCGCGGCGGTTTTCGAGCTGGGCGGCGAGCATTTTTTTCTGGACTCGGCGGGTAAAAACGGAGAAAACGGGGAGAACGAGGAGCAAAACGAGGGTAAGCCCGACGTTTTTCACCGCTATCACGACGAGAATCGAGATGATTCGGCAGGCGTCCGCGGCCATGCCGATGATGCCGGACGTGAAGAGTGACTCGACCGTGTCCACGTCGCCCGAAAAACGCGCCGCGACTTCGCCGGGTTTTTGTTCGACGAGCGTGCTTGCGGGGAGTTTCGTCAGTTTTTCGGACATTTCGGAGCGAAGCGCATGCGTCATTTTCTGACCGAAAACGACGAGGAACGTTTCTTGCGCCGAAGAAAACAAACTTTCTGCCGCAAGGCTTCCGAAATATAGCAGAGCGAGCGGAAACGAGATCGTAAGGTCCTGGGCAAGGCGATCGATGACGCTCCCGAGAATCAGCGGCGGAACGAGCGAAATCGCAACGGACGCCGCAACGCAAAGAAGGGTGATTGCCGTCAGAAAGCGGTGTTTCTTCGCGGCGGCGAGAACTGCCGAAAAAACGCCGCGTTTATTCTTCCGTTTCATTTTTATGCCCTCCCGTCTGACTTTCGTAAAGATTTCCGTATGCGGGCGCGGTTTTCATCAGTTCGTCGTGCGTGCCGACGAGCGTTTTGCCGTCGTCCATAAAGACGAGTTTGTTGACTTGCGGGAAATGATACAGCCTGTGCGAAATCAGAAAGATCACCTTATCTTTCGCGTATTCGCGCAGGTTTTTGAATATCGCGTCCTCGGTGTTGCGGTCGAGCGCGGAAAAGGGATCGTCGCGAGGGCGGGGCGTTGCGCCTGACCGCCGGAAAGGCGGGTGCCGTTGGTGCCGACGACCGTTTTTGCGCCGCCCGGCATATTTGCGACTTCGTTTTCGAACGCGACGGCTTTAAGGCTCGGCGTTGCGTCGCTTTCGCTTCCGCAGAGCACGTTGTTTTCGATGGTGTCGGCGAAAAGTTCGGGGTCGTGACCGAGATAGCCGACGGTCGAGGATATTTCGCGCGCGGAAAAGTCGGAAAGTTCTTTTTTGCCGAATTTTGCCGAGCCGCCGTAGGGTGCTTCGCAGAGGAAAACTCTGCCGAGCGTGGATTTGCCGCAAGCGACCGCGCCGGTGACGCCGATGATTTCGCCGGGGTGCGCGGTGAGATTAAGACCCGCAAAAACGGGCTCGTCGCCGTATGAAAAAGAAAGGTCTTTAAGTGAGAGGTCGGCGGGATTTTTTATTTCGAGGGCGGGAAGTTCTTCGGGAAATTTCATCAGCGGCTTGATTCGCATCCATGAAACTTCGGCTTTCTGGACGGAATTGAAAAGTTTCGCGACTTTGGACGATTTTACCGTAAGTTTTGTAAAACATGAAAGAAAAGTCGTGAACGACGCGACGTCCCACGCCGTCCAACCCGTGCCGAGTACGTTTTTCGCGCCGAACCACAATATGAACGGCACGCCCGCGCACGATAATGCAAGGTAGAGCGGCGGGAGCGCCGTCTGCCACACGCTGCTTTTTACGGCGGCTTTTTCGTAGTTTGTCAAAGCGCTTTCATAACTTTCTTCGCGCGCGCTTTCGCAACCGTAAACGCGGTAGGTTACGGCGTTTTCCGCGCGGTCGAGGGTTGCTCCGCTCAATGCGCCCGCGGCTTTTTTATATTCCGCGCCCGCGCGCTGGACGGGTTTCTTCATAAGAGCCGCGCAAAGATAGGAGGCGGGGGTGAAAATAAGGCTCAAAAGTGCGAGCCGCGCGTCGTAGGCGAAAAGCATTACAGCGTATCCGACGAGCGCCACGCCCGTGTCGAAAAGTTCCGTCGTGAATTTGCGCATGCCTTCCGCGCAGTCGTCCACGTCGGATATGGCTTTCGTTATGAGTTCGCCCGCGCCCTCTTTTTCGAGCGCCGCCCGATCGGCGCGGACGAGATTGGCGTATAAAACGCCTTTCATTCGTCTGTTTACGTTGTTCGCAAACCGCCTGACGTAGAAACGCTTGACGAATCTTGCCGCTTGCAAAGTTAACGTCACGGCAAGATATGCGACGACGAGCGTTACCATTGCCGCGGCGGTTTTGCTCCCGCCGAGAACGTCGGCAAGGCACTGCGCGAGCCGACCTTCGAACCACGGCGTGGCGATCAGCCCGAGGTTATAGATTACGCCCGTCAGCGTGACGAAGGTCAGCGGCAACCACTCCAGTCTGAAATACGAACCGATTTTGTCCGGTTGGAAGTTATTCTTATCTTTCGTTCGGCGTTTCATTTTTTAACGTTCTCCGTAAGGTGCGGAAACCCCGCGCGGCTTTCCGTTTTTGACGCGACGTAAACTTTGTCGAGAAGTTTTGCGAAAGTTTCCGCTTCGCTTTCGCTCAACGCTCCCGTCGTTATATATTCGTAAAAAGCAGATTCGATTTCCGCTTTCGACGCTTTGAGCGTTTCCGCCTTCTCGGTCGGGAAGAGCAGGCGACTGCGTTTGTCGTTCGGATCGTCTTTCCTGACGAGGTAACCTTTCTTTTCGAGATTTTGCGTTCTCCGCGCGACGGCGGCTTTGTCTGCGTTAAGAATTTCCGCAAGTTTCGCCTGCGTGCAGCCCGGGTTGTGGCGCAATGCGTGGATAAGATCTATTTCCGCGGTGCCTACGCCGTCCTCGCAAAGGTATCGTAGCACGGATTTTTCCGCTTCGCGCGCGATTTTCGTGATTTTTCTTTCGGTAACGTCCATAACGCCTCCGTGAAAGTAAATTCATTGTATATACAACTATTATATTCGTGGGCTTGAATTTGTCAAGAGTTTCGTTCGAAAACGGAGAAGTGTTTTCGGGATGTTTGATTGTGGTGGGGGTGCGGGGCTTTGCAGTTTGGGAAGTCAGAGAATGGCGGGAGTGCGGCGCGGGGCGCGCCCGGATCCCTCGGAAGTTCGTCAGGTGAGTAAGGCTCGGGATGACGGGTAAATATCGGGCAAGCGAGTAATGCTCGGGATGATAAGATTAGAGAATTGGCAAGACTGTCAGGTCTCGGGATGGCGTGAAGAGTGGACGCGTTTTATATGCGGTGATTTTGTGAATTGTTTAAATAACGGAAATGGTTCAATTGAAATTCTCGTTGAAAACTGATATAATAAGTCTATAAGAATTACGTTCACTAACGTCAGAATGATTCTGATTTTCGGGAAACGGGAATTAAACGGAGATTTTATGAACGAAGCATTGAAAGCCGCATTAAGCGGCGAACTGAAAGAATATAGGAGCATTCCGTTCTGGTCGTGGAATAACTCGCTCGACGAGAATGAACTCGTTAAACAGATCGACGATATGAAAGCCGCGGGCATAGGCGGCTTTATCATGCATGCGCGCACGGGGCTCAAAGACGAATATCTCGGCGAAAAGTGGTTTTCGTGCATTAAGGCGTGCCTCGATAAGGCGCGCGAAACGGGTATGGACGCCTGGGTGTATGACGAAAACGGCTGGCCGAGCGGGTTCGTGGGCGGAAAACTTCTCGAAAACGAGGAGTTTCGTGCGAAATTTTTGGAATACTCGGTCGGTGCGTTCGACGAATCGGCTTTTGCCGTTTTCGTTGCCGACGACGAAAAGGGTTTTATCCGCGCCGAAAATATCGTCGAAGGCGTGAGCGAATATCATAACGTTTATTTACGGACGAGCCCTGCCAACACGGATATTTTAAATCCCGCCGTTACGGACGCGTTCATCAGGGAAACACACGAGGAGTATTACGCGCGGTTCAAGGAATATTTCGGCAAAGAACTCGTCGGGTTTTTCACCGACGAGCCTCAGTATTACAGATGGGCCACGCCTTATACGCCCGTTGCGGAAGTCGAGTTCGAAAAGACGGGCGAGAGCGTAAAAGACGGGCTGATCTGGCTGTTTAAGCATGACGAACGCGGTTACGCTTTCCGCGAAAAATATTACGAAACGCTCAATCGGCTGTACGTTGAAAATTTCTATAAGAAAATTTACGACTGGTGCGGCGCGCATGGATGCAAGCTCACCGGGCATTCGATCGAAGAGAGCGCGCTCTTTGCTCAGATGTGGGGCGGGGCGGCGGTTATGCCGAGTTATGAGTTCGAAGATATTCCCGCAATAGACTGGCTCGGGCGGTTTTGCGGAGAAGGGCTCGCGATAAAGCAGGTTTCGAGCGTTGCGGCGCAACTTGGCAAAAAAAAGATTCTGACCGAATCTTTCGGTTGCTCGGGCTATGACGTAACCCCGAAAGAGTTGAAAAGCATACTCGAATTTCAATATTTCGGCGGGGTGAACGTAACCTGCCAGCATTTATATCCCTATTCGGTTGCGGGGCGCGGGAAAATAGACCACCCGCCGGTGTTCGGACCGCACGGGAACTGGAACGAGGGATTCAAGGCGTTTAACGATTATTTTGCGAAGCTTTCGTATATCGTAACCGATACGGAAGAAAACGCGACGATCGGCGTTATTCATCCTATGCGCGACGTGTGGCTCGACTACGTGCGCGACGAGGACTATGAAAGCGTCAGACAAACGGAAAACGAGTTTAACGGGTTCTTGACGATTTTGCGCAAAAACGGCGTACAATACCAGTTCATAGACGAGAGTATTCTGGCTCGCCACGGAAGCGTGAGCGGGAACTTGTTGAAAGTCGGAAAGTGCGGCTATAGCACCGTTATCGTGCCGAAAATGCGGAATATTGCGCATAGCACGTATGAAATATTAAGCCGTTTTGACGGTAAACTTTGCGTTATCGGCGCGCCCGAATTTATTGACGGCAAGCGCGAGAGGATAAAACTTTCCGGCAATACGACTTTGGACGAAATAATTTCCGAAAGGGATATCAAGTTCGTTTGCGACGACGGCAACTGCGTCGTAACCGCAAGGAGTGGCGGCGTGGGCGAATTCTTGTTTATAAAAAATACGTCGTATACCGAAGCGAGCAAAGTGAAAATCGCGGGTGCGGAAAAGAAATATCGCGCGCTCGATCTCGAAACTCTGACCGAGCGGGATATAACGGACGAAATGACTATACCTGCGAACGAAAGCGTTATTTTGTTCGCGTGCGACGACGCAAAGCGAGCCGTAAACGCCGAGAGTAAGACCGACGTGACGAACGAGTTTAAAGTCGCAAGTATAAGCGAAAACTTTTTTGTTATGGACTATGCCGAGATCGGTAAAAACGGTTTGGAATATAGCGATAATCGACCTATAGCAGGACTTTTTGAAGAATTATTGTATGAAAATTACAAGGGAAAGATAGTGATTCGTCAAAAATTCGCCTTGCGTGAAAAGATGCCTCTGATGCTCGTCATGGAGCGCGCAAACCTGAATTTTGCGACCGTGAACGGTAAAAATATAAGTTTTTCGAAAAACGATTACGACGTGAACTTCGTTGAAAGCGATATAACCGACGCGGTGAAGCAAGGTGAAAACGTATTCGAATATTCTATCGATTATTATCAGCACGACGGGGTGCATTTTGCCTTGTTCGATCCGCTTGCGACCGAGAGTTTGAGAAACTGCTTGTATTACGATTCTTCGATTGAAAACGCGTATTTGAAAGGCGAATTTATCGTGAACGACGATTTTTCGCTTTCGCCGAAAAAGATGCCGCCCGTAACCGACGAGCTGTATAAGCATGGTTATCCGTTTTTTAAGGGTGAACTTACGCTTGAAGGCAAGGTGGATAAAGCCGGATGCGGACGAACGATTATCGAGTTCGGCGGCAGATTTATGACGGCGAAAGTGTGCGCGAACGGCAAAGAAAAACTGATTACTCTGGATAACAAAGGCGATATTACCGATTTGCTGACGGACGGCGAAAACGATATTACGGTAACGCTTAAGTCGAGCATGCGCAATCTGTTCGGCCCGCATCATTATAAACCGATTCCCGAGCCGATGGGGGTCGCTCCAGACAGTTTCGAGTTCAGAGGCGGTTGGTTCGGTGGCAGAACGCCCGAAAAATATACCGATAAATATAATTTCGTGCCTTTCGGCGTGAAAAACGTAACCGTTATCGTTACGCGTTAAAGTAGAAATTGGCTTATTGGTTGAAAAGGTGAAGTGCATGAAATTTAAAACTAAATTGATTTGAAACGAATCGGGCCGACGATGTTTTTATCGCCGACCCCTTTTCCTTAAAAATTGACCACTCGTTACGCTTTTTTTAGGGCAGTTTTCAAATAACCGTTTTA
>ERZ808252.2685-NODE-2685-length-10298-cov-3.152983_pt1 | contig 10298 bp, 6 predicted proteins | sample MGYA00521242_ERZ808252 | MGnify/ENA primary metagenome ERZ808252 (study PRJEB31516, sample SAMN03275581) | gut metagenome | biome: mammalia-associated habitat; material: feces | host: Papio cynocephalus | place: Kenya | collected 2012-08-07 ...
GAGTGTCAACTCTGCAAGCTATGTGCTGCCCATCACCAATAATATCACCATCAATATCCAGTCCGGAAATGTGACGATCAATCAGGATGCGGCTCTGCTGGCGGGCGTTCAGGTCAATATTGACGAGGACGCTGGCCTGACGGTTGCAAACGGAAAGAATATCTATTTCTATGACAGTGATGAGTGGAGTTCCGACAACTTCGTCTGGGGCTCCTGCAAGTTTAAGTCCGTGGCCTATGCGCCGGGTAAGGCATACAACCGCTCCAATAACGACTTGGTTGATGCGAAGATGGATGTGAACGGTAGCGTAACGGCTATTGGCGCCATCTACACCACCAAGGGCGGTGCAGATATCTGCTCCAGCAATGGCACCGGCAAGTACATTCAGCAAGGCACACCCGGTACGGAAACCGAAACCTATCAATACAATGCAAGCAATAGTGCGGTGACGATCTCCATTACCCCCGCCAAGCTGCACAACGCCGACGGCACCTATGCGGAAACCGCGACCGCAAGCGCTGGCGATATCATTAACTATGTCAATGGCGTTTGGGGCGGCGAAGAGTCCGCGGAGCTGACGGTTACCTTTGAAGCCAACGGAAGCGCGGAATACCCGGTCGAGGGTACGATGGCTCCGCAGACTGTGACCGCAAAGACGGATACCGTGCTGACCACAAATACCTTCACCCGTGAGGGCTACAATTTCCTGAACTGGAATACGGCGGCTGACGGTACTGGCGAATCCTATGCGGATGGTGCGACCGTTAATCTGACCGAGGACACCACCCTCTACGCCCAGTGGGAGGACAACCATTCTCTCACCAAGGTGATCAACAAGAAGGACGCCGCCTGCACCGAGGAGGGCTACACCGGCGATACGGTCTGCGCCGTCTGCGGCAAGGAGATCGCCAAGGGCGAGACCATTCCCGCCAAGGGCCACACGGAGGTCATTGACGAGGCGGTCGAGGCGACCTGCACGACGCCCGGCAAGACCGAAGGCAAGCACTGCTCCGTCTGCAACGAGATTCTCGTTGCACAGACCGAGATTGCCGCGACCGGCCACACTGAGAAGACCGTCGCGGGCAAACCCGCAACCTGTACCGAAGCGGGGCTGACGGACGGCATTAGCTGCTCTGTCTGCGGAGCGGTGATCAAAGCCCAGAAAGAGATCCCCGCCAAGGGCCACAGCTGGAATGAGGGCGAAATCACGACTGCCCCCACCTGTGAGAATGCCGGCGTCAAGACCTACACCTGCACGGTTTGTAATGAGACCAAAACCGAAGCGCTGGATGCAACCGGACACACCCCAGTTGAAGTTCCTGAGCAAGCTCCCACCTGCACCGAGGTCGGTCATAAAGCCGGTACGAAGTGCTCCGTTTGTGAGGCAATTCTCTCCGGTATGGAAGAGATCCCCGCGACGGGCCACACGGAAGTGATCGACGAGGCAGTTGCCCCGACCTGCACTGAACCCGGCAAGACCGAGGGTAAGCACTGCTCCGTCTGCAATACTGTACTCGTTGCACAGGAAGCAATCCCCGCCAAGGGTCATACCGAGGTCGTTGATCCGGCAGTTGAGCCGACCTGCACGACGCCCGGCAAGACTGAGGGCAAGCACTGCTCCGTCTGCAACGAAATCATTGTTGCACAAACTGAGATTCCTGCCAAGGGGCACACCGAAGTCATTGACGCAGCAAAGGCCCCGACCTGCACCGAGCCTGGCCTGACGGAAGGCAAGCACTGTGATGTCTGCAAGGAAGTCCTTGTTGAGCAGGAAGTGATCCCGGCCACCGGACACAAGCCGGAGATTCGCAATGCGGTCGAAGCGACGCTTACGACACCCGGTTACACCGGCGACACCTACTGCTCTGTCTGCAATGAGCTGCTGGAACAGGGCAAGGAGATTCCGAAGACCGGCGCGCATATCACTTGGGTGATCGATGGTCAGGTCGTTACTGAGGAAGATTATCTGAAGGGCACGATGCCTTCCTTCAAGGGCAGCACAGATAAGGCCCCTGACGAGAACTATCGCTACACCTTCACTGGTTGGAGTCCGGAGGTCGTTGTTGCCGAGGAGGATGCTACTTATACGGCACAGTACTCTGAAACCGCCCGTGTGTTCTACACCATCACCTTCAACGCCAATGGCGGTGTGGGCGAGATGGCAGCTCAGACCTTTGAGGTCGGTGTGGATACTGCCTTGAATGCCAACACCTTTACCCGTGAGAACTACAAATTCATCGGCTGGAACACCGCCGCAGACGGCAGCGGAGCGACCTATGCCGATGAAGGCGCGATCCTTGAACTGTCCGAAGATATGACGCTGTATGCACAGTGGCAGTTCTGGAACGGCTGGTTTACGGATCTGAGCGGCAAGCAGTATTACCAAGACGGTGAACTGCAGAAGGCCGGTTGGACGGTCATTGACGGCAACACTTACTATCTGGATACCGAAACCGGGTACGCAGCTACCGGAATCACGGCGCTGATCCCCGATGGAGCAACGGAAGAGGCCCGCTGTGTCTTTGACGCTGAGGGCGTATTCCAGGGCGACGTTACCGGCGTTTACAGCGTTGGAGATGACACCTATTGGCTCAACAGCGGCATCATCGAGGAAGAAGCTGGTCTGAAATGCGTTGTCAAGGAGGACGGCGAGGTCAACTATTATTACTTCGGCGCGGACAGTAAGGCCTGCAAGGCGACAGCGGAGACGACGCAATATCTTGTTGAGAAGAATAATGGATATAATCTACCAGAAGGAAACTATTACTATTTTGACGAAAACGGCGTGATCCGTCATTTCACCGGTTGTCAGAACGGAATTTATTATGACAATCAGGATGATAGCTACTACTATTGCGTGGACGGCGTTATCATTGCAAACGGTCTGATGAAGATTGAAGGTTATTACTATTATGCCAGGACTTCAACAGGTAAGTTTGTGCGGAATCTGTCTTATTGGGTCTCCAAGACAAATGGTCTGCTGGACGAGGGTATTTATAACTTCGATCAGAAAGGTCAGATCGTGTTCCCGACGGAGGCTGAAAAGAAAAATGGATTCGTTGAAGAAAACAATCGTCTGTACTACTACGAGGATGGCGTCCTGACTGGCGCTGGCTTGATTCAGGTCGAAGGCGGCTACTATTATGTGAAGACCTCCACCGGCGAGGTGATTCGTGACAGGTCCTACTGGGTCACAGCCACCAACGACCTGCTACCTGCCGGAAAGTACAACTTTGACAAAGACGGAAAGATGATCAATCCACCGACCACTGGACCGGACGAGCCTGCGGTGAAGAACGGCGTCGTTTCCGAAAATGGCAGCCTGTATTATTACGTGGACGGTGTCTTGACCGGCGCTGGTCTGGTTCAGATTGATGGCAGCTACTATTATGTGAGAACCTCCACCGGCGAGGTGATCCATGGCAGAAGCTATTGGGTCACAGCTACGAATGGTCTGTTGCTAGCGGGACTGTACAGCTTTGCCGAAGATGGAAAGATGATTTGGTAATTTATGCACACGGCGTACCTTATGCGCAGGCAAACGTCTGCGCATAAGGTAATGCTGTTTCGTCAGGAAAGAGGCGGAATGTGAAAAGATGAAGCTGCAAGTTTTAGTTGCGACAATGCACCAGACAGATTTCTCTCTTGTACGGAGAATGAACCTGCAATGCAGCGCGATTCTGGCCAATCAGGCAGATCACGAGGGCGACGAGAACTGCGCATTTCCATTTGGGAACGTACAGATGATCTCCACGAAAACGCGCGGCGTTGGCATAAACCGTAATCTTGCGCTGGAGGTGGCAGAAGCGGAATGTGTCCTGTTTTCAGACGACGATGTAACATATTTCGATGGAATGCCGCAGAGTGTCCTTGCCGAATTTGACGCGCACCCCGATGCAGACGTTCTGATTTTCGGCATGGACTATACAAAAAATGGGACGGTGATCGAGCGTCGTCGCCCAGGAAACGAACGGCGATATCTTTGGAATTCAATGCGCTTTGGTGCGGCATCGATAGCTGTAAGGCTACAAGCTATCCGCAGCTGTGGAATTCAGTTCAGCGCTTATTTTGGCGGCGGGTGTCTCTATGGCTCAGGTGAGGATAATCTGTTTCTGAAAGACTGCTTTGTAAACGGGCTGCGTGTGTATTCCACAAACGTTGTGCTGGGCATTTGCCGAAAAGACAGCTCAACATGGTTTACAGGCTGCAATGAAAAATACTTTTATGACAAGGGTGCTTTAATGACATATCTGTTTCCACATTTTCGGTATCTCGCAGCATTTTATTTCGCAATCAGAGTAAAAAAGCAAACAGATATCGACTGCTTGAAGCGAATCAACCTGATGCTTGCGGGCGTGCGCGGCGGAAAGAGACTGGAACCATATCGCCCATGAAGAAACTGCTGATAGTTAATAATAATATGAAAATCGGAGGGGTGCAGAAAAGTCTGTACAACCTTTTATGGTCGATATCTGACCAATATGACATCACGCTGTTCCTGTTTGCCCCGATAGGAGAATACATGGACAACCTTCCGGAACGGGTACATGTTTGTTCCTGCGACTCCCTGTTTCGCTACCTTGGTGTAGGACAGAGAGAATGTGCAAACAACCTACATGATCGTCTCATACGCGGTTTTTTAGCTTGTATCTGCAAGCTTTTGGGGCGCAGTGCAGTTATGCCTCTGCTATTGTGCAGTCAAAAGCCATTGCCAGCGTATTATGATTGCGCGATCTCATATTTGCATAATGGAAACCCTACCCATTTCTATGGTGGCGTGAATGAGTTTGTGCTGAAAAAAACTAACGCCGCGCGAAGAATCGCATTTTTGCACTGCGACTATCTGAAGTGCGGGGCAAATCACAGGGAAAATAATGACGCCTACAGGGCTTTTGATTTGATCGCCGCGTGTTCAGACGGTTGCCGTCGTTCATTCGTTCAGGCGATGCCTGAATTGTCCGCAAAATGCATGACAGTACCGAATTTTCATCGTTGCGATGAGATCAGAAACCTTGCGAAGCAACAGACATACGTTTATGCGTCGGAGTTTCTTCATGTGATCATGGTTGGACGGCTTGCGCATGAAAAGGGGATTGATCGGGCGATTCGCGCGATTGGCTTTGCTTGTGCGCAGGGGGTCCCGGTGAAGCTGCATCTGATTGGAACCGGATCGATGGAAAAGGCGTTACACGAACTGGTATGCACGCTGATGCTGGATGATACGGTTGTGTTCCACGGAAGTCAGAATAATCCGTATCGATTTATGTGTCATGCAGATCTGCTGCTGATGACCTCCTGGCACGAGGCTGCGCCCATGGTGATCGATGAGGCGCGTGTGCTTTCGCTGCCGGTGTTCTCGGTAAAAACAACATCCAGTGATGAAATGGTTTCTGAATGTGGATGCGGCTGGGTCTGTGAGAACGACCAGACAGCATTGAATACAGCGCTTACTGCGGTTCTGAAAGCGCCGGAGCGCATTCAGGCAATCAGGACACACCTTTCGGAATGTCATTTTGGAAATGAAAATGCAGAGACTGCCTTTGCAGCGTTGGCCGGGAGATAATATGACGAGAACTTTTCTCTTAAAAAACAGATGCGCGGTCTACACGGATACAGTTGATAATGCGACATTCCCATGGCCCGGCATTGCTGCGGCGATGGTATTCATTCTGGCATCCATATTCATTTCTCCATATCTGAACATTCTGGCGCTTCTTATCTGTACCATCAGAATCATCCACTACGGATCCACAACATTCAGCACGGACTATTGTATTTTGGTTACGACTTCTTTGCTTTTTCAGTGGAATGGTGCGATTTTTCTCCCTTATCTCTGCCTTTTTGCTGCGCTATGGTTTATCGGCACAGAAAAGATCCGAATCGACATGCTTGCACTTCTTCTGGTACTCCAGTTTACCTATTTTCTGGTTCGGATGAACGGCGGATATAAGAATCTTGTGTTGTGTTTCAGCCAGCTTTTGCTGCTCGGAGTAATCCTTCACGGACTAAACAGACAAACTGCAATCATTTCGATCAAAGCGTTTCTGGCAGCATTGCTGGTTACATCGCTTTATGCGTTTATCTTCCGCAATACTGCCCAGTTGACAGCAATAAGGGGGCGAGAAGTCCCAGCATACTGGATGAGTTCACAGTTGCGATTTACTGGACTTTTCCGCGACCCCAATTACTATATGTCCCTGTTGGTTGCAGCGCTGGCACTGCTTCTCGCCATGCGGCTTAGAGGCGAACTAGGGAGAGTAGTGTTTCTGGTAATGGGGTCATGTTTTACGGTGTTTGGGCTTTTAACCTACAGCAAAACATTCCTGCTCCTGATAGTCCTGGTTTATATCGTATATATCCTTTTGCTGCTTGGGAAGAAAAGATATCTGCCGGTCTTTGTAATAGTTGTTATAACAGTTTTTTATATCTGGATAGCCTTACAAACGGAGGATTCGCCGTTGCAGATTATTGTCCACAGGTTTACAACAGCAACCACACTGGATGATCTGACGACAGGACGGACAGAACTGCACATTCGCTATTGGAAAGCAATCACACAAAATGTATTTTCTTTTCTGTTCGGTTATGGGCTAGACGCGGGCTACCTTGGACTAAGTCCGCACAATCTCTATCTGGAAATCATTTACCACATTGGGGCTTTTGGTCTGTTGTTTTTCCTGAGTGAAATTCTTGGCTTTGTTCGCTTGACGGGAGCAAAAATGTCCGGGGTACAAAAACATTCAATCCTTATGACGTATTACCCGCTGCTGTTGATGGGAATCTTGTTTTTCAGCCTTGCCGGGGTATTCTCCACATCGACGTATGCAATGATCTTTCTCGCATTGGCGTCTATGCTCATATAAAGGAGGAAAAACTGATGGGCAAAGTATTGCTTTTTTCGCACAACGGTTTTTCAGATGAAAACGCAAATGGGATTACAATGAAAAATCTTCTTTCTGCGTGGAGCGCTGCTGAAAAGGCAGAGTTTTACTGTGATGTAGAACCTCCCGACTTTTCGTCGGCTGAGAATTATTTTCGTGTGACGGATATGCAGATGTTAACTGCTTTTGCAGGAACAAAAGCAAAACATATTTTTAACGTCGATGCAAAAAAACGGTGACCGATGCGCAGAACACGCCAGAGAAAGCAGAGAAGAAACCGTCTCGGATCCCGGTATGGCTGAAGAAAAGGAAGTATAATTTTTGGTTGAAATGGCTGCGGGAGCTACTATGGGAGATCAGCCCATGGGGGCACAAGGCACTGAACCAGTGGATTGACGATATTGCTCCGACCATTTTGATCTATATGGTCGGTGAGAGCATTTTCATGGATCATCTTGTGCTGAAAACACTTAAGCGCACCTCTGCAAAGCTCGTCCTCTATAATGGAGAAGCTTACCGTATTATTGATTTCAAAAAGCGAAAAGGACTCGAACGCGCCTACTACCGCAGGGTAGAGAAACTATATCAGAGACTGAATCAAAATGCTTCGCTGATTATCTTTAACTGCGTACCACTTATGAAGGGATATGCAAGAATATACCCATCGCATGCCAGACAAATCGTTGCGTATAACAGTGATTTTTACACCTGCTCGGAATACCGTTCGCACAGCCCATTGGTGATTTCGTATTTTGGAAATCTTGGCGTTGGGCGGGTAGATTCCTTGCTTCAAGTTGCCGATGTGCTTTCAGCAGTTGCTCCTGAGTTGTGGTTGGATATTTACGGAAAGGCTGCGGATGCGGACAGTATCAAACTTGAACAACAGAGCAATATACGCTTCCATAGCTTTGTTCCGCCGGAGACACTGCGTAGCATTGCGGAAAGCTCTGATATACTGCTCCATGTCGAAAGTTTTCAGGAAGAAATTGCATCCAAACTGCACTATGCTTTTTCAACAAAGCTTGCACAGTATCTATGCGCTGGACGCCCGTTGCTCTGTTATGCACCTGAGAGTAGCGCATCAGTGGAGTATTTGAAACGGGAAAACGGCGCGCTCGTAGCCACAAGTCGTTCCGAACTGCAAAACGGTCTTGGACAGTTGATCCGAGATCAAAAATTCCGCGCTGGATATGCAAACCGCGCGAAACAGCTTGGAATAAAGAATCATGATTGTACGACAACAGCCGCATATGTCCGGCAGGAGATCGAAGCGCTGTGAATATGTGGCACAGAGGGCATAGTATATGAAAAAATTCCGTCAGGCCAATGAAAATGCTGCAGGCGATGCAGTTCTGCTTGCGCTGGTTAGACTGATGACCATGTGCTTAAGTCTCATCACAACGCGGATACTCTCCACATATCTCGCTACATTTACATATGGAACCTACTCACAGGTGCTGCTCATTGTCTCAACGACGGTGTCACTCACATCATTTGGTCTGATCGATGCAATCAACTTCTATTATTGCGGAACCAAAGATCCGAAAAGAAGAGAATCCTACGTTGCAACAATACTGACACTGCAATGCTGCATCGGAGCGTTTGCCGGACTGATGATCGTTCTGCTGGCGTCTCCAATCTGCAAGTATTTTGGAAACAAGGAACTGCAGCAATATTTAGTCTTTGCTGCAATCCTTCCTCTGCTTCAGAACGGCATTTCTCTTTTACAAGTGCTTTTTGTCTCTGTTGGAAAGGCGCGACAGCTTGCAATCCGAAATCTTATTATTTCACTTGCACAGTTGTTTTGTGCCGTAACAGCAGGTATGTATTTAAAAAGAATCGGACTGATTCTAGCAGTATCGGTCCTGTTGAATAGCGGGCAGATCCTGTTCTTTTTGTGGTCGCTCAAAAGTTCCGGCTGCCGGATCCGCTTTGCTTCCTGCGATTTCGGGCTTACAAAGTCTATCTTGAAATACAGCATGCCGATGGCTGTATTTACGCTTGTAAACGCTATGAATCGCGACATGGACAAGTATCTGATCTCAGCTATGTCGGATACGGAAACGCTTGCAATCTACTCCAATGCCGCAAAGGTCTTACCGTTTGATATTCTGCTTATATCGTTTATGACGGTACTGCTTCCGCATATCACACGGCAAATCGCGGAAAAGCAATACGCCAGAGCTGTGGAAACCTATCGGGCATATCTGGAGATATCTTACATTTCAACTGCGCTGCTGGCGTTTGCTGCGTTTTCAGCAGCACCGCAGGCCATAGAATTGTTATATTCCAAAAAGTACCTTAGTGGACTTCCGGTTTTCTGTATTTATATCATCAGCGATATTTTCCATTTTGCAAGTATTACGCTGATCCTGACAGCCTCCGGAAAGACAAAGCTTCTCATGCGGCTAGGCGCTCTCGGTTTGGGCGCAAACCTTATCTTAAATATTCTGCTTTACAGACTGCTTGGTATAACCGGACCAGCGCTGGCCACACTGCTGGTTTCGCTCGGATTGGGCGCCTCAATTCTGCACTACAGTGCAAAGGAACTTCGCGCTTCGATTCATGAACTGTTTGACTGCAAATTCCTTTTGTGCTTCGCAGCAGAGTGCATCGGCGGGTTACTGATGTTTTCCCATATACAGCGGCGGCTGTGTTCCAGCGGTATGCATTATCTCTGGGTGCTTCTTCTCACTGCAGGTGGCTACCTGATGTGTGTGGGGGGGCTAAATCTGAGACATTTTTTCAGGAGTTTCAAGCAGATTGCCGCGCTGAAATCTGTGCTGCAAGATCGAGACAGAAACTTTTCGGAGCAGAACAGCTGATAAAAGAAACTGGCAATAGGAGGGGAGCGATGTTCGATCAACAAATAGAGAAAAACCATGTAGTGGAGCGAAACGTATCTTTGGATGCGCTGCGTGTTTTCTGCATGTTTCTAATCGTGTTGGGACACGCGATTGTCCATGGGCAGGTTTTGGAGTCGCTGTCTCAGCGGAGTATGCAGTTCTATCTTGTCAGCATAATACGTGCATTTCTTTCAGTTCATGTTGACTGCTTTGTGATGCTTAGCGGCTACTTCCTCTGTATGCATACATTTCGCTTGAAAAAAGTGTTCTCGTTGTGGATACAGGCGTTTTTCTGGTCGCTTCTGCTGTATCTGCTGCTGTGCGCCTGCGGAGTTGTTGCCTTTCAATGGGGGGCTCTTTTGAAGGCGTGTCTACCGTTTACGCAGCGGCGATATTGGTTTGTAACTTCCTATTTTCTAATGTATCTGCTGATGCCATTTTTAAACGCAGCAATCCGTACCATGAGTCAAAGACAGCACGCTGCGTTTCTAACTGCCTTTTTCGCAGTCTATATCGCGCTCCAAAATGTGGTTTTCTGGATAAAATTTACATCTATGGATGAAACGGATCC
>ERZ808252.2687-NODE-2687-length-10293-cov-6.873315_pt1 | contig 10293 bp, 9 predicted proteins | sample MGYA00521242_ERZ808252 | MGnify/ENA primary metagenome ERZ808252 (study PRJEB31516, sample SAMN03275581) | gut metagenome | biome: mammalia-associated habitat; material: feces | host: Papio cynocephalus | place: Kenya | collected 2012-08-07 ...
TGCAAATTCATAACAAAACGTTTACGAACAACTTTTTTCACGAACAACGCGTACACGGAGTGACTCAGCATAAGAGCAGAATCAACAACATTCTGAAAACAATCAAGGAAGGAAAGGAGATAATCTGAGTCGGAACAACACTAATCACGAAGAATCTCCAAAAACATAAGGAGCAAATTTAAAGAATCAGGGAGAAAATCGGAACGGCTGTGCTGAAAAATCATTCTTGTGACTCATATTTGTCGACGCCATTTCGTGGCCGCAAACAAAGGCAGGAGCAATGAATCACAAAATAAATGGCTTTTTGTGTCTTTACAAAAAGATTTTCGCTTTCAAAAATCGACCTTCGGCGTCTTCACCATACATTGTTTAGTGGCAAGCCCATCTCTTTCAAGAAAATCCGGATACAATAAACTCATATTTGTTCACACGATAATCGGGCGTATCTATTATAAAAGCAAAAATACGAATCTGTTTCATGACAAGTAAAACGAATAAATATGCACAGGCGGAAAATCACAAGTGGCAATGACGCTACTTCACGTAATATTAGTTACCTTTGCAGGAACTAAACGACATTGACAATGAGAATTGCATTAATAGGATACGGAAAGATGGGGCACATGATAGAAGACATCGCTTTGAAAAGAGGTCATCAAATAGCGTGCATCATAGACATAGACAACCGCGACGACTTCAAGGGAAAAGCCTTTAAGAGTGCCGATGTAGCCATTGAATTCACCACTCCGACAGCCGCATACGGCAACATACTACAAGCCTTCGAACAAAACGTGAAGGTGGTAACCGGTTCGACAGGATGGCAAAAAGAGCATGGCGATGATATCCGCAGATTGTGCCAACAGGAAGGACATACCCTCTTTTGGAGTAGCAACTTCAGTCTGGGTGTCTACCTGTTCAATCAGGTCAATGCCTACTTGGCGCGACTGATGAACAACTATCCCGATTATGATGTCGAAATTGATGAAGTTCACCACATACATAAATTAGACGCACCGAGCGGAACGGCCATCACACTGGCTGAAACCCTGATTCAGCATCTGGACCGTAAAACCGATTGGGTAAAAGGAGAACTTCACACTCCCGAAGGCATTGTAAGCGGGCAGCACGATGCGAAGAAAGAAGACCTGGTGATAAACAGTTTCAGACGCGGAGAAGTGCCCGGCATTCATACCATCAGATACAACAGCGAGTTTGACGAAATCAGCATCACCCACGATGCCCACAACCGGGGCGGATTTGCCTTGGGTGCCGTGCTGGCTGCCGAATTCACCGCCAACCACGAAGGACTGTTGACAATGGACGATCTGTTCAAGCAACCTACACGCTAACACACAAGGACACTTATGGAAAAGCAACAAGATAAAAACACACAGCACCAGAAAGCAATCCGCATGGACTGGTGCAAATTTGCATTTTGGACAGTACTTTACCTGATTTTTCTCTATTGGCTGGACAGCTGGTGGGGGCTCATCATCGTTCCTCTCATTTTCGATGCCTACATAACGCACAAAATACCTTGGACATGGTGGAGGAAAAGCAAAAACGAAAAGACACGTCAGATTATGAGCTGGGTAGACGCCATCGTCTTTTCTTTGATTGCCGTCTATTTTGTCAACATGTATTTTTTCCAGAACTACGTAATTCCGTCATCATCGCTCGAAAAGAGTCTACTGACGGGCGACTACCTGTTTGTAAGCAAACTAAGCTACGGACCACGCATCCCCAACACACCGCTTCACATGCCCATGACGGCACATACGCTGCCTTTGCTGAACACAAAATCATACATTGACTGGCCGCAATGGGAGTATCGCCGCGTAAAAGGGCTCGGACAAATACAACAAAACGACATTGTGGTTTTCAACTATCCGGCCGGAGACACAGTGGCAAGCAAGATGCAGGACGGTGACTTTCACGCCATTTGCTACGAAATAGGCGAACGGCTGTATCCCTATAATATGGAAGGGCTGGATGCAGAAAAAAGACTTGAAATCTTCCAAGAACAATACAATGCAGGACGTAACTACATAGCCGGCAACCCGGGACAATTCGGAGAAATACTGAGCCGTCCCGTCGACATGCGCGACAACTATGTGAAACGTTGCGTAGGATTGCCGGGGCAATGGCTGAAAATTCGCGACGGCATTATCTATACCGACAACAAACCCGACAAACAGCCCGACAATGCACAAAAATCATATATCGTAACCCTGAAATATGATATTCCCGAAGATTTCTGCAAAGAATACGACATTACACTTGAAGACCGTTCGGAATGCATCAGCGAAAGCAACACAAACGTGCGCCGCATGCCGCTGACGAAAAAAGCCTATGACGCTCTTTCCAAACGAACAGACATGGTCACATCCATTGTTCCGGCACCGGCAATGGGAGGCATCGCTCTTTACCCTCACAACATGCTGACAGGCTGGACCTGCGATAACTACGGACCTATATGGATACCTAAAAAGGGACACACCGTCAGACTCAGCATCGCCTCACTGCCACTCTATCAACGTCCCATAGAAGTCTATGAAAAAAACTCGGTAGACGTACGCAACGGAAAAATCTACATCAACGGAAAGGAAACAAACCGCTACACATTCAAGATGGACTACTACTGGATGATGGGGGACAATCGCGACAACTCGGCCGACTCACGGTTCTGGGGCTTCGTTCCGGAAGACCACATAGTAGGAAAGCCCATCCTCGTTTGGCTGTCGCTCAACAAAGACTATGGATGGTTTGACGGCAAAATACGCTGGAACCGCATATTCCGTCTGGTGGACAACATCAAATAAGCCTCCATGCAGACCTTCCCATGAAACCTTGGCTGAAGACAACCGTCATCCTTGCCACAACCATCCTTACTGTATGGTTGATACGGACTTTGGCCTTTCTTCCTATATTGATAACAACAGATGAGCGACCTTCGCTTATAGCAGGTGACCGTGTTCTTGTAGCTCGCTTCGCTTTCGGTTTGCGGCTGCCGTTAGACGCCTTGTTCGGATACCATCGCCTCTCACCCACCCTGCCTCGACAGGGCGAACCGATAGTTTTCAACGACCCACTTGGGAAAAGACGAAACATTTCAGACCGACCGCTCTGCGTAGGCACATGCACAGCACTTCCAGGAGATACGATATGGCTTCCCTGGAGCTCCGACGAAACTTGCAGGAAAGTAGCCAAGCACTACCCTTTCGTTGTTCCGGGAAAAGGAATAACGATAGACATACATCCATGGAACATAGTCATGCTGGCAAATGCCTTGCATCTTTACGAACAAAAGAACGTTTGCTGGGATTGCGACAGCCTACTCGTGATCGACGGACAACAAGTCAGGAATGTAAGCTTTGCCGACGATTATATTTGGGTGAGCAGCAACGGCCATACAGAAGCTTATGACTCACGGCTCTTCGGTCCCCTACCCGTATCGCATCTAGAAGGAAGGCCCATGCTTATCCTTTATTCCAAAGACTCTTCAAAACCTTTTTACAACGGCTACAGGTATCGACGCTTTCTCTCTGTTCTTCCGTAAAGTGTGTTAAAAAGATGGGGGGGGGGATTGTCAAATCACTTCAAATGTTTATCTTTGCGAAAGATTTTAACGAAATAAACATATTAAGTTACTTATGAAAAGAAACAAGATTCTTTTGGCCATGGCCACCTGTGTAGCTACACTTCCGAGTTTGGCTTTCAACCCACCCACAATGGGATGGAGTACATGGAACACTTTCGCACTTAACATCAACGAACAACTGATCAAGAATCAGGCAGACGCGCTGATAAACACCGGCCTCAACGAATACGGCTACAGGTTTATCAACATCGATGACGGATATTGGGACGGACGCGGAGAAGACGGCAAGCTTCGTGTGAACAAAAAGCTTTTTCCAAGCGGAATGCGCCCATTGGTAGACTATATTCACAAGAAAGGACTCAAAGCCGGTATCTACAGTGATGCAGGAGACAACTCGTGCGCATCGGGCAACAGAAAGCCGGAATTAATGAACATCGGATTTGCAGGACATGAAGAGGAAGACTGCAAAACCTACTTCATCGACTGGGATTTCGACTTTATCAAAGTGGACTATTGCGGTGGTTTTCACATAGGATCCGATGAACGAACACAATATACAAAAATCAGCAATGCCATCAAGAATTGCGGCAAAAAGGGTGTCATCTTCAATGTATGCCGTTGGGCTTATCCCGGAACATGGGTCAGCGGCATCAGTGATTCATGGCGCACGACTGAAGATATTCTATGTAATTGGGAATCCCTAAGAAGCCTTGTCAAAGAAAACCTGTATATACAGGCCTACACCGGAGGCGGGCACTACAATGATGCCGACATGCTTCAAATCGGACGTACACTTTCGCACGATGAGGAAAACACGCACATGGCCTATTGGTGCATCACAAGTTCACCGTTGCTCATCGGCTGCGACATGACAACGATACCCGAACACTCCCTGAATCTTTTGAAAAACAAAGACCTCATAGCCATGAACCAGGACAAGTTAGGATTGGGCGCACCTGTTGTTCAGCGCGAAGGCGATGTTTATGTTGTAGCAAAAGACATGGAAAAACTGATGGGGCCGAAACGTGCCGTAGTCGTTATGAATCTCTCGGATGAGACAAAAAAAATAAATGTTTCATTGGATGCCATAGGCTTTGAAGGACAAGCTAAGGTATATGATTGCTTTACCCACCAAAACAAGGGAAATGCCACCGGAACAATAGAAGTCAGCATTCCTGCTCATGGCTCATGCGCCTACTTCGTAACAGGAAAGCGCACGGAAAAGCATCTTTATCAGGCCGAAGAAGCCTACCTGAACGCTTATCAGGAATTAGACCTTAACAACAAAAACACTCCCATGTGGACGCTCAACGACACAGCCGACCAAGGTGCATACGTAATTTCATTAGGCAAATCTGAAGAAAACTATCTGGAATGGCCCAATGTCTACAGCAAGAAAGGCGGTATCTACACACTCAGCATCGGCTACGCAACGGGTGATAACCGCAATCTGATCTTAAGCGTCAACGGCGGACAGACCAAGTATTTCTACAATCTTAACAGCGGAGATTACCACAACAAATGGAAAGAGGTCAACGTTAAAGTAAAGCTCAAAAAAGGCTTCAACAAAATACGTCTCAGCAATCCTTCTCAATGGATGCCTAACATCGATTACATGAAAGTAAAACAAGGTTGAGACAACGACTAAGCATTTGATAACAACACGTGCTTATGTCATAAATATACTGAAATTTCAAGTATGTCGTTTGTTGAATCAGCCCAAAATCTTACCTTTGCAAATATATATCACAAATATAACCACAAGATTATTATGAGAAGAAACAAAATTCTTTTGGCCATGGCCACCTGCGTAGCAACGCTGCCGAGTTTGGCTTTCAACCCACCCACAATGGGATGGAGTTCATGGAATACATTCGCTCTTAAAATCAACGAACAAGTCATCAAGAGCCAAGCCGATGCAATGGTTGCAACAGGCCTCAGCAAAGCCGGTTACAAGTTTATCAATATAGACGACGGATATTGGGACGGACGCGGTGAAGACGGCAAGCTGCGTCTGAACACAAAGCTCTTCCCAAGCGGAATGCGCTCATTGGTAGACTATATTCACAAGAAAGGACTTAAAGCCGGTATCTATAGCGATGCAGGAGACAACACCTGCGGTTCGGGCAACACACAAGCGTGGGGACTGGGCGTAGGATTTGCCGGACATGAAGACGAAGACTGCAAACTCTACTTCATTGACTGGGATTTCGACTTCATCAAAGTGGACTACTGCGGCGGTAACCACATGGGACTTGACGAACGCGCACAATACACAAAAATCAGCAACGCCATCAAGAATTGCGGCAAAAAGGGCGTTATCTTCAATGTATGCCGCTGGGCTTATCCCGGCACTTGGATCAGCGACATCAGCGATTCCTGGCGTACCACGGGCGACATCTACTGTGCCTGGGAATCCGTAAAGAGCATCATTAAAGAAAACCTGTATATCCAGGCCTACACCGGAGGCGGACACTACAACGACCCTGATATGCTTGAAATAGGCCGTACCCTATCACACGACGAAGAAAACACGCACATGGCCTATTGGTGCATCGTAAGTTCACCGTTGCTCATCGGTTGCGACATGACTACCATTCCTGAATATTCCCTGAATCTTTTGAAAAACAAAGACCTCATAGCCATGAACCAGGACAAGCTGGGATTGGGTGCACCTGTGGTACAACGCGAAGGCGATGTTTATGTTGTAGCAAAAGACATGGAAAAACTGATGGGGCCGAAACGTGCCGTAGTCGTTATGAATCTCTCGGATGAGACAAAAAAAATAAATGTTTCATTGGATGCCATAGGCTTTGAAGGACAAGCTAAGGTATATGATTGCTTTACCCACCAAAACAAGGGAAATGCCACCGGAACAATAGAAGTCAGCATTCCTGCTCATGGCTCATGCGCCTACTTCGTAACAGGAAAGCGCACGGAAAAGCATCTTTATCAGGCCGAAGAAGCCTACCTGAACGCTTATCAGGAGCTGGGCAAAGGAACTACACCCATGTGGACCCTCAACGACACAGCCAACCAAGGCGTATACGTTGGTTGGTTGGGAAACTCGGCCGACAACTACTTGGAATGGCCCAATGTATATAGCAAAAAAGGCGGAACCTACACAATCAGCATCGGCTATGCATCGGGCGATAACCGTAACATCACCCTGAGCGTCAACGGTGGACAGACCAAACAACTCAACGGCCTTAACAGCGGACACTACCACAACAACTGGAAAGAGGTCAGCGTCAGCGTAACACTCAAAAAAGGCTTCAACAAAATACGTCTCAGCAATCCTTCACAATGGATGCCCAACATCGATTACATGAAAGTAAAACAAGGCTGAGACAACGATTAAGCATTTGATAATAACATGGCAACCGCTTTTCGGAAACGATAAGCGGTTGCTTTTTATAAGACATGAACGTTATACTTTCAACAGCATATTTGGGTCCCGTAAGCTACTATTGCCAATTGTATGCCAACCGGCATATACTGATAGAACGACACGAGCACTATATCAAACAGACTTACAGAAACCGATGCCTCATTGCAGCTCCGGAAGGGGTGCAAGCTCTAACCATACCCATCGTCAGACAAGACCCGTCGCACAACGAAATAAAAGACATCCTCATCAGCGACCACGGCAATTGGCAACACCTGCATTGGCAGGCACTCATCACGGCATATAGCACAAGCCCATACTTTGAATTCTATGCCGATGATTTCCTTCCATTCTATGAAAAGCACCACTGGAAGTATTTGTTTGACTTCAATGAAGCTCTACGCGAAACGGTTTGTAAGCTCATAGATCTGCAACCTGACGTTGAATACACACAAGATTATCAGGCCCACTACGATGAAAAAGACCTGCGCAACCTTATCAGCCCCAAGCAGAGAAACACACCACCAGGTTTCATCCCCCAAAGGTACTACCAAGTGTTTGAACAGAACCATGGCTTTCTGCCCGACCTCAGCATTATTGACCTGCTTTTCAATATGGGACCGGAATCACTTATCGTCATTCGCGACAGTATCCCGTATTTCATGAATGAACGGAGTTCTTAAGTTCATTTAAAGCTCTGCAGAAAACAGAATAAGCGAAAAGACGTACTTTTGTAGTCAACAATAAATATTCTGACATATGAACAACTTCGTTTATCAAAGTCCGACAGAATTTGTTTTCGGACGCGAAACAGAAAAAGAAACAGGCAGGCTTGCTACAAAATACGGTGCCGAAAAAGCACTAATAGTATATGGAAAAGGACATGTCGTTAAAAGCGGGCTGCTAAGCAGGGTAGAAGACTCACTATTCAAAGAAGGTATTGCCTGCACGGAACTGAGCGGAATAGAACCCAATCCGACAGATGACAAGGTTTATCAAGGGATCGAACTTGTGCGCAAGCATCACATCAATTTTCTGATAGCTATAGGCGGCGGCTCCGTAATAGATACGGCAAAGGCCATCGCCGCCGGAGCCGTTTATGAAGGTGATTTTTGGGATTTTTATATGGGAACAGCCACTGTTCAGCATGCACTGCCGATAGGTGTAGTATTGACCATCCCGGCATCGGGAAGCGAGGCCTCAGGCAACAGTGTCATTACAAAAAGGGAGGGCTTGCACAAGCTCAGTCTGAGAACAGGTATGATACTCCGCCCCGTCTTTTCAGTAATGAACCCGGAACTCACTTTCAGCCTCTCACCATGGCAAACTGCATGTGGCATCACGGATATGATGAGCCACGTCATGGAACGCTACTTCAGCAACACGGAAAATGTCGAACTGACCGACCGTCTTTGCGAAGGCATCTTAAAGGCTATTATCACAGAAGCAAAAACCGTCATGTCTGAACCGGACAACTACGACGCAAGAGCCAACTTGATGTGGGCCGGAACCATGGCACACAACGGCATGTGCGGAGTAGGGCGGGAAGAAGATTGGGCCAGCCATTTCATGGAACATGAGGTAAGCGCACTTTACGGCGTAACACACGGAGCAGGACTTGCCACCATACAACCGGCATGGCTCAACTGGGTTTCCAATCACAAACCGGAAAAGGTGGCACAATTTGCAGAACGTGTCTGGAACGTGGAAAAGAAAAAAGACATCCGATTCATGACCGTGGAAGGCGTACTGGCATTCAAGAAATTCCTGAAATCAATAGGTATGCCCATCAGCTTCCGTGAACTCGGAATTGAAAACCCTGACATCGACACATTGGTAAGCAAACTGCATGAGGATAAAGGTGAGCTCATCGGTAATTACGTCAAGCTGGACAGAAGAGCCACACGCGAAATCTATGAGATGGCCAAATAATCAAATATTGGCAACTAAAGGTATCAGTTTGCACTTCTCCACGATTCAAAATCATTACTTATGTTAAATTCACCCATCATCGGCAAAACTTTCAACGGCTAAAACGTTTTACAAATCGCAATTAGCGTATACTTGCAAGTAAGAACTATAAGTAACGCACTATGAAACAGAAAGCAAGTTATTGATGGCAAGCAAGAAGAAGCGACTAAAGCTTTGAATAAAAATGTAGTTGTTAACTTATCCGCAGGAAGTGATGATGGAGGTAGTGATGACGGAGGAGGAACCGATGATGGTGGAACCGGGTCGGGAGTTAGTACAGCACGACCTGTCAAGGGAAAAGGCGAATACACGGATCGTAACCAATCTTATTCCATTGGAAGTACAGCCCGTTGGAAAGTCACATTTGAAGTAAAATGGAATGCAGCAGGCTATGTTAATGAAGAAACCAACGAATTAGTAATCACAGAAGCTTTCTTAGACTGTCACGCGACTTTCCACGGAGAAACATATCCTAACTACGAGGTAGAAAACGGTAATGTTACTACAACAGATGATGGCGAAAGCAAAGCTTCCAACAATAAAGATGCACGCACTGACATTTCTGCAACATCTGAAGAAATGACAATCTTATCATATACGACTTCTACTTACAAAGATGGGAATTTGGAATCTTCTATCTCAGATAAAGCACATTGCAGAATCAGATGCTACCTTTCTTTAAGCTGTATAGGATCGGACATCTATGGAAACATTTCATTTGCAATTTTACAATTCCCATGAAATCTTTCTTAAGTACAAAAGCAAAGCATTACTTTGGAAGTTTGGCAATTCTACTGGCAGCCATCCTTGCAATGACACTGATGTCCGGATGTGCGGCTTCATTGACCGACTTTGGATATGAAGGAGGACCGACCACCACTATCAATATTAACCAGACGATTAATGACGGTTTTGGAGAACCTTGGAATATTCCTACCAATTTTTGGCCATACAATCCTTACTCTACGGTATACTCTCCTTATTCCGGTACTTTCTCCAGTTCAAGACAGTATTGGCCGAAATAAAATTAATGCACAAAGCGGATAAAACAGCAAAAGCAATTGGCTCTGCTCAGTTCTAAATGATTTGCCTAAACAATTTCAAATCAATATAGCATTATCTTCCAAGAGATATAAGACACGCCCCATAACACCTTTTAATCCTCCAACAGAAGGCAATTGTTTTTCCGAAGGGCAATCTATGATACATTTAATTGAAGGTGGCATTATTTCGCATTCGTCATATTTCATGCATGACAAGAACTGTAGAGCGTAACTATAACGTGAGTTCGACGAAATATAATCGTCTGTAATTTTGGTGATTAGCGAAAATT
>ERZ808252.2688-NODE-2688-length-10293-cov-2.911115_pt1 | contig 10293 bp, 14 predicted proteins | sample MGYA00521242_ERZ808252 | MGnify/ENA primary metagenome ERZ808252 (study PRJEB31516, sample SAMN03275581) | gut metagenome | biome: mammalia-associated habitat; material: feces | host: Papio cynocephalus | place: Kenya | collected 2012-08-07 ...
TGTCCTCCATACTTTCTGGCATAAATACTTAAATCTCTATTAACAAGGTTTTCAAATAAAAGGCCAAATGTATTTATATCAAGCATAAGTTCACTTGTAGAACATCCTAGGGCAGCAACGGCTAAAGAAGGATCAACAAAAGACTTTTTTGGAGATGTTCTAATAGCGGTTTTACTACGAATATTTGGATTCCACGCTTCAATTTCCTCGATAATATATAATCTTTTAAATATGTTAATATAAGATTTTATTGTTGTTTCAGATACATCAAAAGCATTTGATTTTATATCATCATATAATGCCTGATCAGAATCCATTGTAGAATCTTGCCTAGCATAGCATTTTAAAATATTTCGGGCTAAATTAGGATCTCTTTTAACTTTATCTATATTTGAAATGTCACTGTCGCAAAGTAAATCTATATAATTTTTAGGTGTTTTTAAAGCTAAATTTTCCGGTAATTTTATTGAATTAGGCCAACCACCACGACATAATACATAAGCAATTTTTTCATAAGTTAAATCAGTTTTTATTCCATCTATATTTTTATTGCCATTCATAAGTTCTTGTAAAGAGATTTTACCATTAGAATCGCCTGACTCATATAAGCTCATCGGTTTCATATCAATATTTGCAAATCTACCTACACCACTATGAAGATTAGGAAACTCCTTTGGTGTTGCTGACCCAGTCAAAATATATTCACCAAATAGTCCACTACTATCAACTGAATATCTTACTGCATTCCAAAGAATGGGTGCAACTTGCCATTCATCAATTAGTCTTGGCTTATCACCCTGTAATAGTAATGAAGGTTTAGTATTAGCAAGTTCGATATAATTACTCTGTAAATCGGGGTTTTGCATTTCTAAAACACTTTTTGCATATTGTTTAGCACTTGTAGTTTTCCCACACCACTTTGGTCCACGAATTTGTACTGCACCACATACCTTTAATTGTTCACTTATTTCATCATCAATAATTCTTTTAACATATTCCATAATTTTTCTCCTTAGATATTATCAATATACCACATTTTATACATTTTGTAAATCTTATTGACTAGATTTGTGGCGTTTTGTTGACTCGATTTGTGGCATTTTGTTGACTAAATTTGTGGTAAAAATAAAAAGTTCTTTTCAGAACTTTCTAAATAAATTACTATGTGATCCAGTTTCAACTAGAATAAGTATTAGTCTATTGTTATCATATTTATAAATTAATAGCCAATCTGGTTCAATATGACATTCATAGCAATCCTTATAATACCTATCATTAATTAATAAATGATTTTTATATCTTAAATCCAATGTTTCACAATTGATAAGCTTATTAATTAACGTGTTAAGTTTAGTTAAATCCTTACCTTGTTTATAAACTTTTTTTATTGCTTTATTAAAAGATTTTGTACTGACAACTTTATACGTCCCATTCTCATAATCAATTATCAAATATATCTTTCATTAAATCTTCAGCGCTGCTATATGCTTTCGGATTAACTTTTCCTTTAATAATTTTGTCAGTCTCTTTTAAAGCTTTTTTAAGTTTATGATTAGGTACTCTATTCGTAACTTCAAAAGGAATTCCATTATGTTTCACAATTTGCTTTAAATAGATATTAATTGCGGTAGTCATATTTAAACCAAGTTCATTTAAAACTTTACTTGCTTCCTTTTTAGTTTCAGCATTAACATTGACATTAAGCGTACTAGTTATAGAGCTCATTTAATCATCTTCTTCCATAAAAATAATATCATATAACCTTTATAGTGTCAACATACTATCATTATTGTTTTTATTATATTTCATTCCAAATAAAAAAAGCCCTTGTGGGCCTTAAAAGTTTAGCAAACGCAATCTACATAACAATCAGTTAAACATCTAATACAGCATAGACAGCTACAATCCATTGTGAAGAATGAATTAGTAGAAACATATGGATTTAGTGATGTTTCATCCGGATTAGTTACTAGAACTCTAAAAGTACAACAATTGCCCTCGATTTTCTCTACTCTAAATACAGTTGAACAAGTATCACTTGTAGTTCCTGCCCCGCATACTGTTGCTTCTTTAGCTACTGGCATTGACCAAGGTTGTCCATTTGCACAGCAAGTATATAGCATTACTGGTCTTGTATTACAAATAAGGCAATTTGCTCCACCACCTAGCATAGGTCTATCGCATGTATCTAAACAGTTCTCTGGGCAAGCATTTTCCTGAAGTACTAATATAACTGATAGTATTTCATTTATGCAGTTTCCATTTTTATTTGTGCTATTCATAAATAATCACCCTCTCTTTTACTTTCATTATAATTTATGTGAAAAAACAAAAAATGTGATTTACATAACTACCTAATTTTGATAAAATTATTATTGGAGGAAATATGTTAAATAATATTTATGTACAATATGCTATTATAGCAATAATTATTACCCTTATCGTTTTAGTGGTTTTAAAATTAAGAAAGAAAAACTTTAATATCGAAGCAAATAAACTTATCACTTATCTTGGTGGTAAAGATAACATAATAAATGCCGAAGCAAATATGAGTAGATTTAAAGTCATTTTAAAGGATACTAAACTTGTAGATAAGGAAGGTATTCAAAAACTTGGTGCTCAAGGTATCGTTGAAATTGATAATCAATTAAAAATAATTTTTGGAAAAGATGCCAAAGCTCTAAAAAAATATATTAGCGAAATTGTCTAATATATTTTTTTATACTTTTTCAATGTTTTTAATATCCTTAATCGGTAGTTTTTCACCCTTTAAGGTTAATAAATAAGTACTTGTTTTACCTACGATGACGCATTCTTTAACATCATCATCAAAATAAATTCGACATCTTGATTTATAAACAAAGTCCTTTGCTGAAAATATTTTATTTATTTTACTAACTATACTTTCATTTGAACTTGCCCCTGGAATAGACATCTTGCCATAAAAACGATCTTGTGAATTATTTAATTTTTTCTTAATTTCAAATGCTGATACACTTGGTAAATTATCCATTTAAATCACCCACTATAATATATGATATTTTTTTAAATTTAGACAATAATAATAGTATGAAACATATAAAAAGAAATATTTTAATATCTATATTTTTATTAATGATTATAAGTGTAATAAATATTTATAATGCCAAGTACTTAAATAGTCTATATACAAATTATTATATCAAATCTATTATTTGGTATGTTTTAGGATTTATAACTTTCTTTTTTATAACTAAAATTAATACTAAAAAAATATTTAATATAAGTTTTATTTTATATATTATTAATATTATTTTACTTATATTAACTTTAATTATTGGTAAAGAAATAAATGGTTCTAAAGGCTGGCTTAAAATAGGAAGTCTTTCTTTTCAACCAAGTGAATTTATGAAGCTTACCCTTACCCTATTTTTAATTGAGATTTCCCTTATCAAAGAAAAAAATAGTAAAAATATTTTAAAATTACTAATCATTACTTTTATTCCCTCATTACTGGTATTTTTAGAACCTGATACGGGAGCCATAATATTTTATATCATAACTTTCTTAACAATATTATTTTCAAAAAATATTAATAAGAAATATAAAATAATTTTAGGTATAAGTTTATTTCTTATTTTTATATTTGGGATTTATTTAATTAAAAATCCTTTGCTTATTGAAAATATCTTTGGTAATGAAAACTATCGTATAAAAAGAATATTAAATTATAAAGAAAGCTATCAAATAGATATGGCACTTACAAATATTTATAGCACGCCTTTTATAAGAAATGGTTTTAATAAAATACTTCTTTATTTACCCGAAGGTGTAACTGATTTTATACTAGATTTTACAATTGGTAATTTTGGATTTATTAGTTTATATATTATTTTGCTTTTATATCTAAATATTATTTTTAATCTATGTAAACTTATTAAAAGTTCTAATGATAAAAAAACTAATTACTTAATAATTAGCTTTATCATTATGTTTTTTATTAATATTGCAATTAATGTTTCTATGAATCTTGGTGCTTTTCCAATTATCGGTATAACGCTTCCTTTTCTATCTTATGGTGGCAGTAGCCTGCTTTTTTATTTTATATTTGTTGGTCTTATTTTTTCTTTAGTTAATAAGGATATTTAGGAGTGTAGTATGAATATGAATAGTTTCCTGATGGATAATATGGATTAAATCCCATATTTGGCGTCGCATTTATAATTGGTCTAGGTCTAGTAAGTCCCACGGCTGCTCCTCCGGCAAGGCCTCCGAGTAAGAACGGAACAAAAAATTGTCTATCAGAATTTAAGTATGTTGGATATATTTTTTTATATGGATACATTTAAAACCCATCCTTTCTATAGTAAAATATGTAAAAAGTTTAAATTAACAAGTTAAATAGCCTAATTTCCTTTATTTAACATAAAATTTTAATATAATGATTAGAAATTTTCCTCCAAACTATGATCCAAATTTATTTTCAATGGTAGCCGCAATTGCGGGTGCTATTGTTGTCGGAGATTTTGATGACTATGAACTCAATTCTATCGGTAACTGGATAATTTTATTTGGCCAATACCTTTTGACATTTGCTGCTCAACAACAACTAATAGAGCAAAGAATCGAAGGCCATAACATTAATATAAATTCTAGAAAAGCTAAAATGGGAGGTAGTCCTTATTCGAATGACAAAAGTAATTTAAATCAGCAATACGAAATAGATTATCTTTTAAAAGCCGTTAAAATAATCGAGGAAAAACTAAATGAAATCAAATAAAAAATATAGTAATTTATACTACATTTTTTCTAATTAATCTTTGATATGTGTCATCATAAACAAAAGCTTCAGTATTTTCAAACACTTTATAAAGTCTAGTTATATAATCACCAATAAACTTTGATGCTTCATTATTATTGCCTATCATGTAAAGTGTAAAGTGTTCCGCGATAAATTCCCCAGGGTTTTTAAGTGAGTAACTTGAATAATTTTGAAATCTTTTTTTCATCAAAAGATCTACATTTGTCATAAAATGTTCATTATAAGGCAAGAATAAAATGTTAGATAATATATGACCAATTTCATGAAATACTACTCCCTTTATATTGTATGCATTAAAAGTATTTTTTGATTTTCCTTGATATATTTTTTGATAAAGTTTAGCATAGGAATATAACTCATTAATAGATATTGATTCAAAATATGATTTACCATATGAAAGCCTTTCTTCATAACTTAGCTCACTATTCACATATGGATTTAAAATATTTTTATTAGGTACTTCATCTGCAAACGCAAAAACTTTAAAATATAGTTTTAGTTTGTTCAAATATGAGTAAAACAAATTTCCACCATAATATAGTTTATATACTTTATTAATTTCATCAAAAGTATTTTCAATTGATCCAACATAATTGATTCTATTTTTAAGCTTTGGAAATTTATCAAAAACTTCGTTAAAAGCCTCATATACTTCATCTGCTATTCTAATATCAATTCTTGTAAAATCAAAAATATTATCTATCATAGGAACAACCATTTTCAAAAGATGCTTTTATTTCATCACTTAAATATGGATATAAATTTTCAAATAGTTTTTGATTAAATGCATTTACAACTTCAGATTCAGCTTCATTATTAAACTCACCATCATTTTTGCTTTTTTCTATGAATGACATAGCAAGATCACTATCAATTTTTGGAATTTTACAGGATATTTTTGTAATATCCAAACTATTTTTAAGCATATCTCTTTCAAATTCTGGATTACATACCATATACTTTATAACTAATTTTTTATATTCTTTAAGAAGCATCTTAAAATAAGGAATATTTTTTTCTTTATTTGGAACATTTAAAATCATTTCATATAAATCTTTTAAAGTCTTAATAATAAAGTTATGGATTAGTAAATCCTTTGACCCAGTAGTTAATTTATAATTATACATTATTTTAAAACCTAATCTATTAAAATCTAATTCATCATCAGTAAGTGCACTTGCCTCAATATCTGGAATAATATTGCCTAAAAAAGCAATTAAATCATCTTCATACTTAATCATATAAGTAATACTTTTTAATGATTTTACTAATTCTTTTTGATCATCATCTTCGATTGCTTTAATTAATGCTATATACTCTTCGATGATATCATAACTATTTAATAATAACTCTCCCTCTTTTAACTTTTTATTCAAATATTTTCTTCCCTCAAAATAATCTTTAAACATATATACTACCTTCCTTTCTCTTTTAGCATTGTATCATATATTTCTAGTGTTTTATTACTACCATCATTTTTATAATTTAAAAATGTCATTAAATTTGTTAAATTATTTTTATCAATATATTCTAGAAAATAATTAAATAGCATTTTTCTTTTCATTAAAGTAATCAAACTATCAACAGAATTATCTTTTACATCCTGGTTTTCATATTTACTAATTAACAATTTTATATACCAATAACTATCCTTTTTAATAGATTCATTCATATCTATATTAGGTATTTCTAGTTTAGTTAAATCAAAATTAATTGTTATTAAAAATAATTCTAAATCAAAATTAATTAGTAAATCTTCATATAGTAATTTATAAAAGCTTTTTAAAACTTCATCATAAAAATCACTATCAAAACTTCTTAAGTATAATGAATCTAATGCTAAAATATCATACATATTTTTATAAGCATATATTAAGGCATTATTTTCAAATGCATTTTGTTCATTAATATTAAATTTTCTATCATAATAATTAATTATAAAATAATTTATTTTTTTCTCTTCATAACTTAAATTTTGCTTTAAAATATTATCTTTTGCAGTAAAATATAATGCATCAAGTTGTTTTTTATCAAAAATATTCATTATATTTTGTGCCTTTAGATATTGAAATTTTACTTTTGAAGTTAAATTTATTAACTCATTTTTATTATCTTCGGCTAAAGCTTTTATAATTTCTTTATAAATTTCAGTTATTTTCTTTATAATACTGTTTAAAAAATTAACCTCTACCATTTTTACTCCAAGAATATTATATATTTTTATCTTCCATAATTTTTACCTCTTGCATTTATGACTTTTTTAAACTCTATTATTAAACTATTTTCATGTTTTAAACTAAATAAGTAACCTTTAACCTCTAAATAATCCTCTTTTGAAAGATTTCGTACTAAATATTCAAACATATATTTTCTTTTTAAAAGTTCAGAAACATACTGTGCAGTCATAGTTTTTCCGCTAGCCATTTCATTATACGAAATTAAATTCATGCATACCTTTTTAGCACCTTCACTTTCGCAGCCTTCGATTACTATATTATTAAAGTCAAAATTTGCCTCCAATAATAACCTTTCAAAATTTGAAAATAACATGATGTCTTTAAAAAAGCAAGGATATAAATTAAGTTTCAAAGTTTCATAAAAATTACTGTCAACGCTTTTCAAATTTAACGTATCATTTTTAATAACTTCGAACATCTTTTTAAATGCATATGCAGTAGCATTTTTTCCAGTTTCTAAAACATTATCTTTAATTATTCCAAATCTACTATTATAATAATCAACTACAAATAAGTATAGTTTATCAAGATATGGTTCATTATTGTTATCAAGATTTTTTAAAGCATAATTATATAATGCGGTTAAAGTATTATAGTCTAATGAATCAAGTATTTTTTCTTCTCTAGATTCATATTCCAAAATAGTTTTAGAAATCATTGGTATAGCTTCGCTCTTATCCTTTTCAAAAAAGTATTTAAGTATCAAATACATATCATATATCTTTTTTGCTAATTTTTTTAGTTCAATTAAATTTTCCATATACTACCTTTCTATTTTTAATATTTTTTCTTTATATAAATCTTGACTATAAAAATCTTTACAGGTCTTTTCAAAATAATGATAAAATAAATCAATGGATTTACCAATAGTGTTTACTGCTTCATTAAAATTTTGATCAACCATATATTTAGCAAAACAATCGGCAACAAACTCACTAACCGAAGACATTGTATACCTTGGATAATCACCAGTCTCCATAAGTTCATTTATTTTTGCTAATGTAACACCATTTTTTTCAATGCAAAGCATTCTCGATAAAACATGTCCAACTTCGTGATATATACATTGTCTAATGCTAGTACAATAGGTCGTATTTTTAGACTTATACTGTCTAAGCATATATTTTAAATCTTCATATGAATCTTTTTCGTTTATACAAATTCCTGAAAAAAGTAATCTATTATAGTACATTAAAGTATTTAGTTTTTCATAATTACGTGGGTCATCAACATTAAGATATGCTGCACAAAATGATGCAGTTTTATATAAAGAGTTTAAATCATACTTAACTGCTCTTTGGTTAAAGACTTTAGTTGCCACAATATTTCTTTTTTCAAGAACATATGGATAATCGCCAAGACAATTTATAACATTTTTTAAAAGTGGGTATTTTTGGAAACATACCTCTAAAGCGGAAAATATCTCTATGCCTATACGATAATCAATTCTAGATAAATTACAATCTGGTATACCAAAAATTTCCATAATTAAATCTTTCTTTTTCTTGCTAAATTGTTATTTAATTTATCAAGAACTTCTGCACTTTTAAATTTTAAATCTTCGAGTAAAGTATTTTCTTGCGTATTAATGTTGTCTACTGAGGTAACACTTAAAATATTTGCATAACCAGTTTTTTGAATATTAATAATTGTATTAACTAAATTATTTGTAATAACCTTTTCAATCTGATTTATTGTCTCTATATCGTTTATTTCCATAATAGCGCCACCAGATTTAATTATTAAACTATCATCATCAGCATCTACTAAAGAAAAAGTAATTAAAACTTGACCATTTATAAAAGTAGTGGTTACATATTTAATAATTGAATCTTCATCATTAAAAATGTAATAAGCAAATTCCTTTGTTTCACTATTCATCACACTAATTTTATTATCTCCTTTAACAAGGATTAATATGCCATCCTTTATAAAAACTCTTTGCATTGAGGCAAGATTAAGCATTCCATCACTATTTTTAAGTGGATAAATAAGTGCATCTTTAATGCCATGATAATATTTTTCTCTTAAACTTAAGTTTTTCATGTTTATTCCCCCTTTTTTGTGAAAACTATGATAACACAAAATAAATAAATAGTCAAATTAAGTATATGATGATATAATAGATATGATGACTTATGAATATATTAGCAAATAGTATTAGACCTAAAACGCTTGATGATGTTCTTGGACAAGAGCATTTAATAGGTAAAGGCAAAGTACTTAGAAATTTAATTGAAAATAAAAAAATGTTCTCTCTTATTTTATATGGAACACCGGGAATTGGCAAAACTACTCTTGCAAAAGTTATTGCAAATGAAATGAATATGCCATTTGAGTTTTTGAATGCCACCCAAAATAATAAAGATGATTTTTTAAGAGCAATTAATGATGCAAGACTTTCAGGTGAAAAAATAATTATTATTGATGAAATTCATCGTATGAATAAAGATAAACAGGATATACTTCTTCCTTATCTTGAAAGTGGTACAGTTATTTTAATTGGTCTTACTACCTCAAATCCATTTATAAAGGTAAATCCTGCGATAAGAAGTAGATGTACAATTTTTGAACTTAAAGCTTTATCTAAAGAAAATATCAAAAAAGGATTAGAAAAAGCATTGCAGTATCTTCCTGATATTGATATTTCCGATGATGCACTAATGTACATTGCAGGTGCAAGTGGAGGCGATGTTAGATGTGCTTACAATATTTTGGAAGTAGCCTACTACGCTTTCAAAAAAAATATTACAGTAGATAAAATTAAGGAAATTATTCCTAAAGCAAATGTTTTTATTGATGAAACTGATGATGGACACTATGATGCCTTAAGTGCTCTTCAGAAAAGTATTCGAGGAAGTGATATTGATGCAGCACTTCATTACCTTGCAAGGCTACTTTACGCAGGTGATTTAGATTCTATAGAGCGAAGACTATCCGTTATTGCTTATGAAGATATTGGACTTGCAAACCCTGGTATTGGACCTAGACTTGATAGTGCTATTAATGCGGCCGAAAGAGTTGGTTTTCCTGAATGCAATATTATTTTAGGAACTATTGTTACTGAAATGGCTATGTCACCAAAAAGTAATAGCGCATATTTAGCAATTAATAAAGCAATTAATGATTTAAATGAAAAAGGAGCCACTAAAATACCTGATAATATTAAAACAAATTCAAATGCTTATTTATACCCTCACAATTATAAAAATCATTATGTTAAACAAAATTATATGCCTAAAGAATATATAGGAA
>ERZ808252.2691-NODE-2691-length-10285-cov-10.668719_pt1 | contig 10285 bp, 12 predicted proteins | sample MGYA00521242_ERZ808252 | MGnify/ENA primary metagenome ERZ808252 (study PRJEB31516, sample SAMN03275581) | gut metagenome | biome: mammalia-associated habitat; material: feces | host: Papio cynocephalus | place: Kenya | collected 2012-08-07 ...
CGAACGCTTTTTTGTATTGAGAGAGGTAGCCCCAAGTGTCGCCAAGAACAGTATACGCCAAAATGCCGTTGTCGACGGCTTTTTGATAGTATGTCGTTGCGGTTTTGAAATCGCCGTCATCGGAATATAAATCGCCTAATTTGGAATAATATTGTGGTTTCTTTTGGGCGAGTTTTAAATATTTTTCTATCTTATCGTTTGAGACGCTCATATCTTTGCTTTACCTTTTTATTGATTTCATGTTTAAACTATAATTGATTGGTTCTGGATGTTTGTTTTGTAATTTTCCTATAAAATCACAAATAATGTCATATAAATTATCTTTTGTATATGCAAGTTTTTCTGGAATAACATCAACATCTGTTATTTTTCCTTTATTGTATTGTTGAGCATATATTCCACATTCTTTAATATAGTTCATTATTATATAAATTTTTTGTTTTTCATTTTCTGAAAAAATTGGCTGATTTACTAGGTTTTGTGTTATAAATTCACAAAAATGAGTAAACTCTTTATCCCAATTAATATTTCCATTATCTTGTGCTTCACATCGTATTTTTTCTATTTCTCTTAACAATTCACCCTGTAAACAGTTTGATTTACCTTTTAGTGGAACATAATTTTTCCATATATGTTTACATTCTTCAAAATATTGTTGTTCAAATTCTTTCGATATTAATTCGTTAATTAAATCACTATTTGACATATTTCCTTCTCCTTTTAAAAATTTAAAGTCTTATAATTAAATTTCTATATGTTCTATGTTATTGTTTGAAGAACGCCTATAAATCACAATTTCGTTATCTATTATATTTACAGGTTCTGCACCCGTAAGAGCACAAATAGCATTTAGAAAAGTCTTTGCATTAGTTTTTGCATTAGGGTGAATAGATATTTTGATTAGTTCATGTAAATCAAGAGCAATAGAAATATCTAAAATTTCTTTTACACCAATATCTTTTTTGCTAATTTCCAAAATTGGTTTTATATTTTGTGCCATACTTTTCAGGCGTTCACATTGAGAATTTGTAATCATTTTTCTCCCTTAAAGTGTTGTAAATGGTTTTGAAGCAATAAGTTTATAATCATCATCGTGAGTATAAAATTGTTCCATTAACCAATATATACCATTTGTTCCTTTTTTAAGTTTCTTTGAAAGTTGCTCTTTTGTTATTGGCATAACTTGAAAAATGCTAATGTATTTATGTTTAGAAATAAAACATTTAACTACGCTTGGGGACTTAAAAACTTCAGGTAATAATAAAACTGTTCCACAGTATTTTCCTTTTAGTTCAAAGTCAATGGTGTCTGACACTGTTATATTATCTTTTTCATTAAAAGCATATTCTGCAGTTGACCAAAGCATTGAGTTTAATACAAGCCATTCTGTAGCAGTCTCATCAACTTTCACATCTGGAGATATAAACATCATATATTCATTTCTGCGATTTGCTTTTCTTCCCCATCCGATATCTCTTTCAGGCATCAAATAATCACTTGCGCCAATGGTACATAATTTCCAAAAGGGCAGTTCTTTGGTAGGCTCAAAAACATAAGTTATTATTGGTTTCATATCATTAGATAGAACATTCTTTTTTAATTTCAAACTAAATGATGATTTTTGACCTAAAATATTTTCGTAATGTTCATATAATTTTTGGTGTCTTTTAGTTTCCATTTTTGCTCCATAATCATTTGTGATGTTTTTATTATATCATAAATGGAAATAATTTGTATTTATTTTTCACAAAAAAACAACCCACCAGGATTATTTTATCCTAATGGGTTGTTTTTATATTTCTTGATCTACAGCAATTCCACACTTGAAGATGTATGTTGCTTGGTGTTTATCTTTTATTATTACTTTTTCTATTAAGGTTCTAAATACATCTTTATTAAATTCGGTATAAACATTTTTTAGCACCTTGCTTATTTCTCTTATCCTGTAATCAATTATGTTAATTGTATCTTGTTTTTCTTTGATTGTGTTTAGTTGTTCTTGTATGTCGTGAATTTCTTCTACCAGGTTCTGAGCTTCGTTTTCAAAGCCTTTCGCATTGCCTTGCATAACTGCTCTTTTATTAAGTTTTAGCAATTTGCTTTGATTGTCTTTTAACCTTGTTTTAAGGTCTAATATTGATTGAACTCCTGGCTTGCTTATTGTTGTTTCAATGTTGCTTTTTAACCTTGTCATTATGTCATTCTTTCTTGCTGTTAGTTGGTTCAATGCATTTAGGAAGCCAATTTCAAGGTTTTCTTCTTTTATAGGTTTCATTGAACATTCGTTGTGATGTTTTTGATGCTTTATGCATACCCATATTGGAACTTTCTTTGTTCTGTCTAAACTCCATTGTGAATGCCTTCTAAACTTTGTGCCACATTCTGCACATTCAATTTTAGAACTGAACGCATAATCGTTTGTGTATTTACCAATATTGGTTGGTTCATCACTTTGCTTTTCTCTTCGTGCAAGTTCTGTTTGGACTGCATCATAAATCTCTGGTTTAATTATGGCAATATGATTTTTTGTGATTTTATACTTGGTTCTTTCGCCATTGTTAATTTTCCTTTGCGATAGAACATCTTGCTTGAATGTCTTTTGCAGTATAAGTTCGCCTTTGTATTTTTCGTTTGTAAGTATTGACCTTATAGTTGTTACATACCACTTATCTTTGCCTGTTGGCGAAGGTATGTGCAATTCTTCAAGTTTATTTTTTATCTCGTTTAAGGTATTGCCATTTAAGAACCATTGGTAAATGTTGTTTATGACTTCGATTTTGCTCATATCAATTGTGAATTTGCCTTTTTCAATATTATAGCCATAGATTTTTCCACCTGCCACATAGATACCTTTTTCAAATCTTTTTTGAAATCCCCATGATACGTTATGTGAAATTGTTCTACTTTCTTCTTCTGCAAGGGTTGCCATTATTCCTAGTGCCAATCTTGAAGTTGGATCATTTGTGTCTATTCCTTGGCTTTCGAATAATATTGTTATTCCCCTATCAGCAAGTTCTTGCGCCACCTTTAAGCATTCAGCTGTGTTTCTTGCAAATCTTGATACTGATTTTGTGATTATTCTATCTATCTTGCCAGCCTTACAATCTGCCATCATAGCCATAAATCTTTTTCTAGTTCGCATTTTAGTTCCTGACAGTCCTGGATCGGCATATAATCCAACATAGTTTATATTCTTGTTTTGTCCAAGTGTTCTATCGTAATAATCGCATTGTGCATCAAATGAGTTCATTTGGTCATCAGAATCGGTACTAACTCTTGCATAAGCCGCCACCCTTAGTTTTACACTGTTAGGTGATTGCATATCTGCTCTTAGCACTTTAACTGCTGGTATTATTTCAATATGCTTTACAATATTTTCTGTGGTCATTTTTATACTCCTTTATCACTTCTTGTCCATTCTTGAAGGTGTATCTTATCTTGTACCCACCTATTACTATCTTTTCAATGTGTTTTTCCACTATGGATTTGTCATATTCTTTTGCTTTCGTTTGTGGCTTTTTATAAAGGCTTAGGATATCAAAGTCTTGTATCTTTTTTGCTAGATCTTTCTTTCTCTCAAGTATTTTGTTTTTCTCTTCTTGATATTGATTTATTGAGATTAAGTTGTCAGCATACAATTTGTTAATGCTTGTTTGTAATTTTTGTAATATTTTTGCTTCTTGTTCTAATTCTTCCGGTCTTTTTAATTCAAATGGCATTTCAATGTAATCGTTGTATGCATCTAGTGTTATTTCTTTAAGCAGTGTTTCAGGTATTGGCATTGCATCAAAGCATTGTGCTAGTTCTGCTCCTATCATATCCTTTTTCGCACATACCCATTGTCCTTGTTCAAAGTTTATTACTTTGTTGTTTACCTTGTGTCTCATTCTACTTCCACAAGTGCAGTAGATTTTACCTGTAAACTCATACTCATTTAATCTTTTGATAGGTTTTCTTGACCTTCTTTTCAGTTCGGATTGAACCATATCAAACACCTCAGCATCTATGATTGGTTCGTGATCATTCCTTACATAATATTTGGGCAACTCTCCATTATTTGTGAATTGTTTACCATTTATACGATAGGTTTTTTGTAGTAGCAAGTCTCCCTTATATCTTTCGTTTGATAAAATGTCAGTTATTATTTGTCTAGTCCAAATGTCTTTGCCATAAGGTGATTTTATTTGCAATTTCAATAATTGTTTTAGTATTGCTGTTGCACCATATCCTTTTAGGAATAATGAATAGATAAGTTGAACCACCTTAGCTTCTTCTGGCACTATAATGAACTGTTTGTTTTCTACTCTGTAGCCATAAAAGTCTTTATAGTCTGGAATTCCTTGAGCATATCTTTGCCTTGCCATAAACGCCACGCTTTTACCCATTTGGCTTATTTCTTCTTCAGCGAACAACGCTCTAAGATTCATTAGCACTTGATTGTCCACTGTTAAAGTGTTTATGTTCTCTTCTTCAAATATTATTGCAACACCCTGGCTTTGTAGTTCTTGAATTATCCTTAATGTCTCTGTGGTGTTTCTTGCGAATCTATACATACTCTTTGTGTAGATTTCATCTATGAAGCCTGCTTTGGCTAAGTCAATCATTCTGCAAAATTCTTTTCTTTGAATAATCTTTCTGCCACTACCTTTGTCTGCAAATGTTCCAATGTATTTTGTGTTTGGTATGTTTCCAAGCTTCTCTTCCCAATACTGTTTTTGCATCAAGTAACTACTATCCTGCTCTTCAGATTGGGTGCTAACTCTTGAATATGAACATATACATTTTATTTTTGATTGTTCAATTTTTAATGTTTGCATAACCGTCTCCTTTTTCATCACAAAACATACCGCAAAGGCATTGTTAAGTCCAGAGAAAACCGAAAGAAATAAGACTTATTTAACAAAAAATCGACCTGTTTTTCAGGTCGATTTCTTGATATTCCTTTTGCGTTATTAAACCTTGTTCTCTTAGCATTGTAATAACTGCTAAACTTAGTAAATAATCAAAGTTATTTGTCATTTTCTTCATCCTTTGGAACTTCTTTAACTTCAATTCCAAACTTTTTAAGTTGCTTGAAAATTTGATTGCAACCTGTTGCTGACAACCCACTAGCACCACCAATCAATATTGCTGTCCAAATATTAGTTGCGGCAACGATGCTTGGGCATACATAATAGAATAAAATTCCAAATGCAATGCCAATCACACAAGCAATAATAGGAATAATTCGGATAAGTGTTTCCTTATTTTTTGTTTTTGCAATTAATACTTTATAGGCTTCCATTAAACCAAAAACCAATGAGACAATCACTGGTACACAAATGATCTCCAACATTATTTATTACCTCCATCTGCTGAATTCTCAATTAAAAAGTCGAGCATTTCTTTGCTCGACTCATCATATTCTTTAAGGGCCTTTTTAAGTTCCCCGTTAGTCTTACCATCACGAATTGCAATGGCATTTGCTAGTGTTAAATCGCCAACTGCATTGATGCTTTTCATCATCAGAACATCTTTCTTATGTTGCCTTTCTTCTCGTTTTTCTTCTTCCTTTTGTCTTTTCTTAAAGAAGTGTTGCAAGAAGAACACAACCATTCCACTTATAACACTAGCGCATATGCTTATAACTATTGCTATCATAATTTCTCCTTTAACAATCTACTGCATTGTTTATTTTCTTTTTGAGTTCAGTGTATAGGAACTCAGGTGTTATGTTTTGACCTATGTATTCACATAGTTCAACTTTCATAGTTCCAAGTTTCGATGCTGATTCTGTCAGCCACTCTTCGTTGAGTCCTAGTTCTTTCCATTTTTCCATATTTGCTGGTTTAAAACTAATTGTTCTACCTAACACTAACTTTTGTAATAGAAAGTCAAAATCTGTTCCAAATGATATTCCTTCGCTATATTTCCTTGCTATTTCTTCACTGCTTTGCAGAATTTCTTGTAATTTTTCATCATCAACTTCTATGTTTGGATCTAAATTGTTTTGCTTTAATAATTTGAAAAATTCATTTTGCAATTCTTCAATAAAGTTTTTTGCCTTTGTTAAAAATTCATTTATAGGAACTGTGTTTTGTTTCTCTTTTTCTCTATCTTCTTGTGTCTGATAGTAATCAACCAAAACCACAATTTTGTTGTCTACAATTGAAAAATTGTTTAAGTTTATCTTGTGATAAATTTTACCTGATAAAATTGCCATTTTATTCTCCTTAATAAATGTACCAGATTCCAGCATTTCCACCAGAACCTCCACTACGATTTGTGAAAGTCCAAACCTTTGCACCGCCACCTGAGCCGCCTGCTCCGTAGCCACCATTTTTACCATTGTTCTGTCCAGGTGATGCACCATCTGCGCCACCACCCCAAGAACTTGCACCACCGCCACCTCCAGCATCATTTCCAGAGCCACCAGCATTGCCGCCAAGTCCACCTTGACTAAACCATATAACGGTATAGGTCGAGTCCTCAGGATATGTCATCAGCATTAGCAAATCTGCATTGCCACCACGATTGCCTGTTCCACCACCAGAGCCACCATTTGCACTTTTAACAACATCAATGTGTCCTGCCGCAACATTAAGCATATCGCCTTCTACTACCATTCCTGTTCCAGCACCACCTGCTCCTCCACCATTCCAAGAGCCGCCACCACCTTTACTTGATAACAAATAGACACCTGTTCCATCTCGCCAATTAAGGTAGGCATCCCCATCTGAGAAATCCATTCGGCACAAAACTCCAACAAAGTTTCTTGGGATCTTGATGTAAAAAACCATAGATCCACCACCGCCACCACCACTTCCAGCAGTGCCACTTGATGAACCACCACCTGAGCCACCTGCACCACATTGACTTATAATAAGTCCACGAAGTTTTAGTGATGCTGGTGCAATGGTATAATCACTATCGGTTGCGTTTCCAATTGTTCTATATATTCTTCCATCGGATGCTCTTTGAATGTAAATTTTTGCGTTGTTTGATGTATCCATACCTCTATCAATTGACAATGGTCTTGTTCCTATTGAATCGAAAGGAACTCTTTTGCCATTAAGCGAAATGGGTATGTCAACATTTTCGCTGAAGACATACCCACTTGTTCCTTTTACATAATCAAAAGCTTCTTGACCATTTAGTTTGAAGTATTTCATTGCTGGCACTGGACCATAGTTTGTGTCGGTTCTTTTTTGGCATATTGTATCCATATCAACGCCATTAAATTTAATCCTTGCCATACTAATCTCCTATGTCACAATGTTAATTGAACTTACTGTTATATCGCCAAGTGTGCTTCGGCTTGCACTTGTTACTACAATCTTCCAATCGTTCCAAGTAGAATCTCCTGTTCCGGTTCTGTATGCAATGCCACTTGTGTTTAAGGCTATTTGTGTTGGATAGCCACCAGATTTATCACTCCAAGGAATTAGCGTCAGTATTTGGCAATACTCGCCTGTCAGCACCGAATTTGCACCTATTGTTGATAGTTTCTTAAACTCTACTCTCATTTGTCTTGATGAGTTTGACATATAATCCAAAGGTGTTGTGTTTGCTTCTCTTGTGTCCTGCGAGACTAGATATTCCGTATTCTCCGACTTCTTGACCTTGGTTGTTCCATTTACAATTTTTGTTATATTGTCCGAATTGGTTTTAATCAAATTCTTTACTGTTGTTCCAAACTTAGGATCGTTATCTATTGCATCAGCAATCTCTTTTAAGGTGTTTAGATTTTCTGGTGCATTATTAACCAAATCACTTATTGCTTTTTCAATAGAACTTGCAATCAATTCTTTTAGGACTTTTCCTTGCTTTGCTGACAAAACATAGTCGGCGTGTTCGGATTCTAGATTGTCTACTATGGTTACACCTGCATCACTACCTTTTTGTGCTAGTAAACCCCAATATTCATCTTCGGTGTTAACTATTGGTTCGTGTGCTTTATTGGTTTGCTTACACCAATAAGTGCAACCATGTCTGCTTACTGTGTCAATGTAATATTCATTGTTGATATACTCAATGTCGGTTTCCCAAGGGCCTTTTGCTCGGTATGATTTGCCTTGCTTTGGTGCTGGAACTGAGAATTTTATGTTTTTTCTTTTAGTTGATGAGTTTGTCTCTATTTCGACTTTAACTTTTTCAGTGCAAGGAAGTTCTTCGCTTGTTACTGTCAAGTTTTCCACAATGTCTAATGCTTGTGTGGATTTTGTGTTTGCAGAATTTGCTGTATTAACAGCATTTGTTGATTTTGTATTGGCATCTTTTGAGACTGTTTCTGCACTTGTTGCCCTTTTATCAGCATTATCAGCCGAAGTTTGTGCTTCTTTTGCACTAGCTTCACTATTCTTTGCACTCGTTTCAGAATTTTTGGCACTTGTCTGCGCGTTTTTAGCACTATTTTCTGCATTTTTAGCACTTATCTCTGCTTGTTTTGCACTTTCTGCTGATGCAATAGCCAATTCTTCTGCGTGTTTTGACCTAGTGTTTGCTTCATTTGCTGTTTCTAGTGCTATATTTGCGTATTCGAAAGCCTTTACAATAATGTCTGGATTATCTTGACCTTGAACTTTTGCATATAATATTGAATTGTTTATTGTTACGATTAAAACTCTAAATGGCACTATTGTGTTAGTTCCATCTGCCAAATATGCAATAGGCTGAATTTGTAATTCCCCTCTTTTTGCCATTGAGTTTGGAATAGTGAATGTAAAGTTCAACTTGTCAAAATTCTTGTCATATTTGTTTCGGTTATCTTCTGGTGCATATAAACTTGTTGTCCATTTTTCTCTTCTAATGTTCTTAAAATCTATTCGTTTTGAATAGTTTTCGTATTCCTTAGGGAATTCAATATCAATCGAAGTCGCATTATTTTCATCTTCAAGGATATCAATGTTATCTAAGTTTACAGCATCATATTTTTTATTGTTGTGTAACGTTATTTTTATATTGTTCATTGTTACTCCTTTTATGTCCTTGCATTGGGCATACCTCTACCTCGATTGAAATTTTGAAGATAAATGACACCATTGATTGTAGTAATTCCAGCAGTACTTGAAATAAACCACATTTCAACTCTTACTCTAAAGTATGTTGGTGTCCAATCCACTTCACTGCTTGTATAAGTTCCACCATTCCATATCACTGTCCATTTTCTTGTTGTTGTATTGTAATAAATTTCATAAGTTAGCAAACTTGCTGGTGTATCTTTTTGAGTATTTGATTGGTCAAAAACTATTACACCATTGATGACGCATTTGCTTCCAATTGTCCATTTACCACTTAAATAACTAAATGAAATCGTTCCACGAATGTTTATGACTTCATTTCCGTTGCGATCATAGAAAATACACTCGCCACTATATTGCATAAGGATTTTTAAGTGATCACAATAATATCTGCTATATGCATAGCCTGGGTTGTAGTTTTTAGACATAACGCTAAGAATATTATTCCCCGCCTTAATATCTGGAGCTTCCCCTGCTTGTGCTTTTTCTGCAATTAGTTCATCTGCTGAATAATCAGCATCTGTATATCCTGTTATCATTTTGTTTCCGAAATAAATCTCACGCAAAGTCCTTGCGCCAAACCTATTCAAAAACAATTGTCTCGTTCCTAAATAAGCACCCATATTACACTCCTATCAAATACAACACTCGATCATATCTAGTTGCTGGAACACTAGTTCCATAGTAGACAATCATTGTGCCAGCTGGTGGACTTGATGTTGGTGCTGTTGTTGTGAAAACTAATCTTTGTGCTTTTGTAGCGTTATCTGCTTGTGGTGTAACATCGGCTTTTAATGAGTGGTTTGATTCGTTTGAGTGTGAAGCATACGAAACTCTGTTTAGCATTTGTCTTATATCTTCAAATGTTATAGTTCCGTTTGTTTGTATTTTTACTAAATACAATGGCAATTGAAAAACACCTGCTGTTACATCAGCAAGGTCATCTTGTTGCAGTTCTATAACAGAGGTGTCGCTTTGTGGTGTAACTTTTATTGCAAATGATTGTGGCCTTGCTGATAGATCAAACTCAGCATAAACTGTAGAATATTGTGTTTGGCTAGATGGAATAACATAGTTAAACGCTTGCGGCGCGTCACTCATACCAAAATAACCAAATGCGTGTGCCATTCCTGGTCCAATTATAATCCCACGATCTACGAGAGTAATAGGAAATCTATCTTTTTCAGTGGCTATAACCCCTGGTGTAACTTGTGCGTAAAAATTAAAAATCTTCGCATCAAAGGTTGGAACAATTTCATTTTTACCTGTGACACTGTCGCCTATTC